>ERZ779626.1357-NODE-1357-length-10847-cov-5.994811_pt1 | contig 10847 bp, 14 predicted proteins | sample MGYA00514209_ERZ779626 | MGnify/ENA primary metagenome ERZ779626 (study PRJEB29562, sample SAMEA4376713) | mouse gut metagenome | isolation source: Cecum | study: EMG produced TPA metagenomics assembly of the A DSS colitis mouse model was used to assess the...
GCCGGTTCCCGCATCTGCGGCTCCGCTGCCGTCTGTGCTGCTGCCTGTGCCTACGGAGTCACTGCCTGAGCCGGTAGAGCTGTTGCTCCCTGCGCTGTTTCCGCTGCCGGTGGAGCCGTTGCCTACAGAGCTGCCGGAAGAGCTGCTGTTGCCTGCAGCGCTGCTTGAGCTGTTGTCAGTGGAGCTGCTGCTTGAGCTGTTGCTGCCTGCAGCGCTGCTGGAACTGTTGCCTACAGAGCTGCTGGAGCCGTTATTGTTTGAGCCGTTTTCTGCGGAGCTGCCGTTGTTATTTCCGTCACCCATGATGTCGTCAGTGACATTGTCGATTCCGTCGGTCACGTCATCTACTACGTTGGTGATTCCATCGCCCAGATCATCCAATAAGGAATCATCGTTTCCTGCGGTGGTGCCTCCGTTTCCTACATTGCCGACGCTGCCGGACGTGGAGCCGTTTCCGGCCAGATCGTCGCCTGATGCATTGTTGTCATCTCTGTTGCTGGTGCAGGCGGTTGCCGTGCATATGCAGGCGAGAGCCAGCCCCAGTGCCAGAAGCCTTCTGGCCCCTGCCGATTTCTTTCCTTTTTTCATAGTCTCCTCCATTCTGCTGCGTGAGCTTAAAATCATTCCATCCCCGGAAGCCGCACAAGGCAAAGCGCTCCATGTCACGGCGTAATGCGCGGAATGGCTGATTTGTCCATAGTATGTGAAAACCGCAGGATTTTATGCAAAAGTGAAAAATGTTATGATATTCCAAAGCGCCTTTAGATTAGGAAAAAAGGGCGTTTGAAGGCATATCCAAAATAAGAATTTCATAAAATATTACGAAAATATTAAATTAACATTGCTGAAATGAATCATTTATGGTAGAATACTAGAAGTTACCGGAGGTGATTTTTATGGAACGCAAAAGACACAAGCGAAAAAATAACCACGTGGTAATCGTTACGTCCGATGCTGCCAATGCGGGAGTGAGACAATTTCGTATTCGGCCATGGATTCTACAGACAATCATTCTTATTTTGTGCGTGATCATCGGTGCGCTGATAGGCTATTTCGTCTATGAGAAGGATATCTGGGAGGCCGAGCTGAACCATGCTGCGAGCAGAAATGAGGCTATTGATGCTCTGGAGCAGGAAAAGGCGGGGCTGGAGGGGCAGATAGAGACTCTCAACGGGCAGATAGACGATCTGAACACACAGATAGCTGAGCTGAACGAGGACATAAAGATTCTTAGCAACACTGTGGATCAGAAGGTGCAGGCGGAGGAGGAGCTGGCCGGGAAGCTGGAACAGCAGTTTCTGCCGTCGAAGTTTCCGCTGAACAGCGGGGCTTCTATGGATACGCCTCCGGAAGGGGAGATGATCTGCGTATTCAACGTACAGTCAGGTGCATTGGTGGTTGCCACGGCCAATGGAACGGTCATTTCTGTAAATGACGATCCGGTGTATGGCCATAATGTGTGGGTGGATCATGGGAACGGCTATGTGACCATCTATAGAAATCAGGGCGAAGTCAAGGTAGAGCAGGGGAAAACGGTTACGCAGGGCACTACGCTGATGCTGATTACGGATTCCGACAGCAAGCTGGGCTATCAGATCATGAAAGACGGCGAGTATGTCGACCCGATGGAAATGCTCAACATCAGTGGCTGATAAAAGGATGGAGGTATTGAGTAATGAAAAGAAATGAAACACAGATAACGACTATCATCGGAATGCATGCGGAGTGCAACGGCGATTTTGCCGCAGAAGGCGCCATCAGGGTTGACGGCACTATAAACGGCAATGTCAATGTGACAGACACCATAATCGTGGGTGCGTCCGGATGCATCAACGGAGAAGTGAACGCACAGAAAGTCGTGGTGGGAGGCGAGGTGTACGGTAATCTCAACGTGCCGGAGAAGGTTGAGCTGACTTCTACCGCCAGAGTCATCGGTGATATCACCACCAACGGGCTTGTGATTGATGAGAACGCCATATTCCAGGGCAATATCAATATGAATCAGGATGGCGGCAAGAGAGCCAAGCCCAACGGCAGAACCATGAAGGCGGTGAGGAAGTCTGCCAAGCTGGCGGTAGAGGAAGCGCTGAGAGAGGTGGAAGCGGATAACGAGTCATCAACGGAAAGCAGTTCCGAATCCTTTGAATAGTCTAAAGAGACGTAAAGGCTGCCGGCAGGTACAGCCCATGGGATGACAAAAAAGAGACAGCCCGGACATTTCATATTGTTCGGGCTGTTTTTTATGGAGTCTTTTTGTCCATTCGTCCAAAAACGATGTCATAGCCGTCATTCCCATAGTTCAGAGATGTATTGACGCCTCTGATGGTGGCGGTGGAAGCGCCCGTCTTTTCAGCGATCTCCAGATAGGTCTTGTGATCCTCCAGCATGGAAGCCACTTCAAAACGCTGCGACATGGAAAGCAGCTCGTTTACGGTACACAAATCGTCAAAAAACAGATAGCATTCTTCCCGATTCTTCAGGCAAAGAATGGCATCGAATAGGAAATCCACCGCTTCGTTTCTGATTTTCTTATTCATGAGAACACCTCGCTGATATTTGTTTGGAGCGGAACCAAAATCCGACCCTTCTGATTTTAACATATTAAAGTTTTAAAGTAAATATGGGAAAAGAAGAAAAACTTAAAGAAACACAAATGAGAAATAAGTCATAAACAAAGGCGCAGAACCCGCATGGGAAAATGGGAATGCAGGGGGGATCAAGAAAGAAAAACGTCAAACTCAAAATTGATATTGTCATGTAGTTTTAAATACTATATAATAAAGCTGGTATAGTTTTGATTTATGGGAAGAGGAGATTAGGAGAGGAAGAAGATATGACGATAGATAACGACGATTTACTGAACAGCTTGCTGGCGAGCTTGGATAGGGTCGAGTACATCAGTCCGGAGGACATACCCAATATCGATCTGTATATGGATCAAGTCACTACATTCATAGACAGTCGTCTTCGTTCTACAGCCAGATATCCGAGCGAGGACAAGATTTTGACCAAGCCCATGATCAACAATTATGCGAAGAATGATCTGCTGCCGCCTCCCGTGAAGAAAAAATATTCTAAGGAACATGTGCTGCTGCTGATATTCATCTACTATTATAAAGGTATTTTGTCCATCAGCGATATACAGACGCTTCTCGGGCCCATTACGGAACGTTTTTTCCACAAGGAAGGTGATTTCAACTTGGAGAGCGTGTATCGAGAGGCCTTCAGCATGGAAGAAGAACAAATGCAGTCGCTGAAGAAGGATCTCGTGGAGAAGTTTCGCACGGCACAGAATACATTCGGGAACGCGCCCAAGGAAGATGCGGATTTTCTGAAGAAATTTTCGTTTATCTGTACACTGAGCTTTGACGTCTACCTGAAAAAAATGATTATCGAGAAAATGATAGACGGTTTGGCTCAGACTGCTCAGGACGAGGAGAGGAAAAGGGGGGGCAAGGGAGAAAAAGCGTAAGCAGGAGAGAAGGCTTTATAGGGTTGCGTTTGTAAGGCCGGTTTATGCCTGACTGAAGGCAGGGCGGCTAAAGGCACCAGAGGAGCAGGGGGTCTTCTACATAGTCTGTAAATATTCGGCAACAAGGATAAGCTCTTTTCATAGTATGTAATATCTGAACGGGGGTTGGATAGGGATGTGCGTCCGATCGGATTCAGGGGAATTTTTTCGGCTGATTATTATGGAATCGGAGGTTATTATGAAGGGACTATCCTTAAAGAGGGCAGGGGCCGTGGGCCTGATGCTGCTGTCGGCCGTGTTTGCGGCAGCAGGCTGCGGAAAGGACGGCGACACTGCCAAGGGCGGTGACGGAAAGACGAAGGTAGTGCTAAATGAGGTGGCACATTCTATCTTTTATGCGCCCATGTATGTGGCCATTGAGGAAGGATATTTTGAGGATGCAGGAATCGAGCTTACTCTTGTCACCGGATTTGGCGCCGACAAGACTATGACGGCAGTTCTCACGGGGGAGGCGGACATAGGCTTCATGGGCTGCGAAAGCACCGTGTATACCTATGCCGGCGGCACAGAGGACTATGTGGTGAACTTTGCGCAGCTGACTCAGCGCGCGGGCAACTTTCTGGTATCCAGAGAGCCCATAGAAGATTTTTCATGGAAGATGCTGGTGGGTAAGAATGTGCTTGGGGGCAGGGCCGGCGGTATGCCGGAGATGGTGTTTGAATATATTCTCACAAAGAACGGCATCGATCCCAAGACGGAAGTCGATATAGACCAGAGCATTGATTTTGGCTCCACGGCTGCGGCGTTTTCCGGGGGGCAGGGGGATTTTACGGTAGAGTGGTGTAGATTACTACACCACTCTTTTTGCTTATTGGCGGAACTGGAACCCGCACACCTTGCGGGTCTGGGGATCCACCTCGATGGAGGCTATGATCTCCTTCCAGTAGGCCTTCTTGTGGCCGGCATCCAGTCCATAGTATATTTCCTGCCACCCTTCTGCGAAAGCGTCAGAAAGGGCCTGATAGACAGCGAGAGAGGAGTCTATGTCGGCAGCAGGGCGGCATTCCTCCAGCTTCTTGGAGAGCAGGGCGTACTGCTCGTCATAGTACGCCTCCTTTATCCGCCCCTTCTGGTACATGCTGTTCAGCCGGTCCAGCTCGGCACGGATCCCAGCTGATCTGTCCGGATGATTCATGGCTTGCCGCCTCTTCTGCTCCAGATCCAGCAGGGCGTTCCTGACCTGCTCTTCAACATGGGTGACCAGATATTCCTCTACGACTTTCTCCGACAGACAAGCACCTCCGTGGTACTCCACGAACTTGGCGCCGCAGCGATAGCGCTTGTACTGGGTCACGGCCCCGGACTTCAGCCGCCGCCTCGCCACGAAGCCGTTCATGTTCTTGCCGCATATGGGGCATCTTATCATGGAGGAGAAAAGGAAAGGCTCCGTCTGGTGGGGGATGACCTTTGCATCGCTGATTGCTTGGATCCTGCGGAACTGCTCTGGGGTTATGTAGGCAGGGCAATAATCTTGAATGCCGTACATCTCCCCGGTGTAGGTGGGGCATTTCAGGATGCGGTTGACCTGGTACATGGTAGGGCAGGCTGGATCCCCGGCGTACTTGGCAAGGATATGCTCGACCGTGGCCTTTTTGGAGTAGGTGGCAAAGTACTGGCGGAAGATGTCGTCCACGATATGCCCCGTTGCAGGATCTTTGATCAGGTGCTTTTCTGCATCCGTGGTGTAGCCGTAGGCAGGCCTGCCGTTGAGGTGTTCACGGCGGCTCTTTTTGTAGCTGAACACGGAATTGATGCGGTCGGAGGTGCGGTCGCATTCGTTTTCATTGACCGAGAGCATGATGTTGATGGCGAACCGGCCATTGGCCGTGGAGGTGTCATACTCCTCGAAGATGGTCTTCCAGTTGCATCCATGTGCCTCAAGGATGGCCTGAGTGTTGTGGTAGTCTTTGATGTTGCGGAACCACCGATCCAGCTTCGTCACGAGGATCAGGTCGATCTTTCCGGCCTCCACGTCGCGGAGCAGCCGCAGCAGATCCTTGCGGTTCTGCATCTTTTTTCGGGCAGTCAGGCCTTCGTCTGCATAGTACCCGACAATCTCATAGCCATGGGAGAGGGCGTAGTCAGTGAGGGCCTGCCGCTGGGCGTCCAGCGATAGGCCCTCCTTTGCCTGCATCTCCGTGCTTACTCGGTCATAGATTGCGCATCTGATCTTAGGCATGGCAGGCCTCCTTTTCTATATAGGCCAGCATATCGAACTCGATCACGGCAATAAAAGAGTCGGGCTCCGGAACGATCTCCATAGGGTCGGTGGCACGGGGGATGGGCTGCTGCTCCTTCTCCCTGCAGGTGAGTGCAAGGCCTAGTGCATCGACTGCCATCTCATAGGCCTGCTCCATGTCGTCGCCTTGGGTGAGGCATTCGGGGATATCCGGGAAGGAGATCCAGAAGCCGCCCTCCTCGGCCTTATGGAACAATGCGGGATAAAATAGTTTGTTATTCATGTCGCTCCTCCGCCTTAGGCAGGACTGCTTTAGCCCTGCCTGCCTCAATGTGATAGTAGATCAGAAATATTTATGAGGAACCCATCAAAGATACATACAGGAACATCTTCATCAAATCCAAACTGCCCGGATTTAGCATTGTTTTCAAAATCGAAGAGATTTATGGTATAAGTTTTGGGATTCACGATCCAGTATTCCCTGACGCCTGCGGAGCGGTATTTAAAGAGCTTTATTCCATAGTCCACCCGGCTTGAGCCGGGAGAGGCGATCTCGATCACCCAGTCGGGGGCCCCGTTGCAGCCTTTGTCGTCCAGCTTGCTTTTATCGCATACGACGCTGATATCGGGTTCTACATAATTAAGGTCATCCTTGTTCAGGAATACGGCAAATGGGGCAGGAAGGACCTCGCAGTTTCCTCCGTGACTCTTTATGTGCCGGTGGATGGCGGCGGACAGCTCCATGAGTATTTTCTGGTGCCTAAAACTGGGCGGAGCCATGTCGTAGATGCGTCCGTCGATTAGCTCTGCCCTCTGGCCGTCCGGCAGGGCATAGATGTCCTCGGTTGTATAGGTTTTTTCTTGTGGCATTGGCATGGTCGAATCCTCGCTTTCCTTGTGTTTTTGATGGGGTACAGCGGTGCAGCCCGCCGGACTATCCGAGGTGGAGCTGGGCCTTCAATGCATCCTGCAGCACCTGCGAGAAGTTGATGTTGCGCTCCAGAGCGGCGGCGTTAAGCCATGCGGGCAACGTGACCGTTCGGTTGACGGAACGGTTTATCTGGGCCATTCGGACAGAAGGCATATAGACATCTACCAGTACGGCTCTCTGGTTCTGCTGCAGCTCCACCTCGGAAAGGGGAGTAGGGGCGGGGATCTCTTCGCCGTCCTCTTCCAGACCGTTGAGGACACAGCCGAGAAGCTCTCGTGCGGATAGGAGGGCGTCATCGTCATTGACACCGCTGGTGGCGCAGTTGAGATCCGGAAAGACGATGGATATTTCCTGCCCCGGATCATAAGTAAAAACGGCAGGGTAGAAGTAGCGTTCGGTTTTCTTCATGAGAATGGCCTCCTTGTTTTCAGCATTAGCTGGTCTGTTTCGTTCCACGTCCCCTCGTGGGGACTTGTTTTAAAGGGTCGGGGCTAGTTGAAGCTTAGCCCCGACTGGGATTCGATGCTCTTAAGTGTGCCGACCGGGATGTTGCTGTCAGGATGTTTCACGGTGGTGCGCCCCTTTTTGGTTGGATGCTTGAACTGGTGGTGGCTGCCCACCACATTCACCTCATACCATCCGTCTGCCTTCAGCATCTGGATCACTTCCCTTGATGAATAGCTCTTCATATAGCATTTCCTCCTGACAATACTATAATAACACATATAAAAATATTTGTCAATTCTTTGCACGAATATTTTTATGTGTGTTATATGAAACAAGAAAAGAAGATTATATGCATTATGAGTATAAACATCGAGAGGAAATGTTAGTTTCTTTGAAAAAATGCAGGTATGGGGATGCACCTGCATTTTTCTGAATTATGTGGGAGTGGAGATGATCGGCTTATGTCGGAACGTAATCTATTGTTTCAGCATTGACTTCCAGCGGTATGGAAAGTCCATGTGATTCAAAGATATGTCTGATTTGTATTTTTTTATCAGCTTAGCAAAAGGCTTCACAAAATCATTATTCCAATTTTCTTTGTCAGGATACATTAGTTTGAGCATATAAATTTGGGCAAAAAGCCGTCTTGTTGGGATATATTTTTCTTTTGAGGGCATTTTAGGTATAGCAGGAAATATCCAGTAATACAATCTGGAATAATGAGCGCATCGATTGCGCAAGTCCGTAAGACAGCGCAACCAGCTTTCCATGGTCTGATAATTGACGCCAAATATATTTGCTGCTATTTGGGCTTTGTCGCAGTTTTTCATTCCACGATAGAAATATGAAAGCATGCCCATAGAAAAGAAGTCTATAATTGCCCAAATAGGAATGTGGCCGTCATATTTCTTTTTATGGTGTTTCACAATAAATGTATTTGAATTCTCGGATATGCATATTTCTACATGTCTTACATAGGCGGCATGATTATGTCTTATGTTAAATGATGAAGCATCCATATAGCCCTCAGCCCCATAAGTATGTGCATGAAAATAAGCAAGTTGTGTTCGGATATATATTTCTATTTTTTCTATTATGGAAGAAAGCAGATTTCTGAGTTGAGCATCAAAATTATATATGTTTTGGATGCGTTCAAATTCCAATGAGACAAAGCATTTTTCGTTATCCTTTCGTATGAAAGGAAGATAGTAACCTGAAAGGCGGTAATAATTTGTTTTTGATAGAAAATCAATGCAGGACAGTTTGTTAGCAACTGTAATATTCTTCTTTTGGAGTAGTTCGACTTGTTCTTCAAAGGTAGTCGGCTTCTTTAGTTCCATTTTGTCTCCCGTAAAATAAAATGTGCTCCCATTGGACACATCGCTGAGAGGTGTGGGAGCTTCTGTTGTTTTTAGTATATCCCAAAATTCTCAAATGTCAACTATTTTTGCAAAAAAAGTGGATAAAATTGTGGATAATATGTGTATACTTCCCTTGATGAATAACTTTTCATGTATGATTTCCTCCTGACAGTATTATGATAGCGCATATAAAAGTATTTGTCAATAAGAAAACAAATATTTTTATATGTGCCATCTCGATATAGAAAGCAAAGGTTTAACTCCGCAGAAGAAAAAGCACCCCGGATGTATTATCAGTACATTCGGGGGTGCTTTTTGTGCCTGATGGACACTGCTATTCTTTTGCCTATTGGGATTATAATGCAGGAAAGGTTTGCAATATGCCCTAGAAGTATATCCTTAAAACGATAAATGTTAACTGTTTTTAGTATACCGTGCCAGCTCCTTTTTGTGAAAAAAACGAGCAGTGTAAGAAATGCTAACCTTCAGCGGCCAGCTATACATTGCAAAAAGATCAGAAGCATCTCTTGCAAGTATCGTATCCTTGTGATTTTAACGTCTCTAATGATTCGCTGGAAGTGGCATAGTTGTGGGGAGCGATTTTCGGCACAGAGGAGCAGCTGGGATGATGGATCTTTTTTGAGCTGGTGTTAAGTACATATGTTGCAGTGGTATTCTGCTGATCTGTGTTGTTGTATGTGTTGTAGTTGCTGTCACCTCCTGAGCCGACCGCACCACTGTTTTGTCCGGGATTAGTGCCTGCAGGCTGTGAGGTCGGGGCAGCGGTTGGTTCAGGAGTAGGAGCTTCAGTCGGTGCAGGCGTAGCCGTTGGTTCAGGAGTAGGAGCTTCAGTCGGTGCAGGCGTAGCCGTTGGCTCAGGAGTAGGAGCTTCAGTCGGCGCCGGTGTGTCCGTTGGCTGTGACGTAGGAGCCTCAGTCAGGGCTGGTGTATTCTTTGGCTCAGGAACGTTTGCGTCAGCCATCATGATAGTATCCCCTGAAGCAGTTGCGCTGTCCTTGTCTGAAGCCTGCAGGCCGGAAGCTTCGCATCCGGACAGTGCCAGAACGAATGCAAACAATAAAATTGCCAGTTTCATTTTCATAATAGAATCCCCTTTTTCTTTAGATTTATTAAAACGCCGAAGCGGTTTAACCTTTCCCAAGCGTTCCGAGCACCCTTCCCATGCATTTTGAGTTTTCAGTCAATGGGATATTGGCAGCCTTAGGGTTGAGGGAGATGAGCTCCCCATGCCCCAGCTTTTTCACATAGCTTTCGTTATCGACAAGGAATATTCCTATTTCCCCCGGATCGATCTCATCAGCCATCTCTACCAGAAGCATATCCCCATCAGAAAAGACGGGTTCCATGCTGTTGCCGTTTACGCCGATGGCATAATCCGCTTTTCTGTACTGAGGTATATCTGGAATTTCAATGCGTTTTGTCGGAGGAGTGCCAAATACAATCTGGCCAGTTCCGGCAGATGCAAGCCGATAGTAATAGTTGATAGTTCGGAAATGGCAGATATTAGTATCGGCCTGCATGGCAGGAGACTCCAGCTCAGAGATGCGGTTGGACTTTTCTTGCAGCTCTGATACTCGGATTGATTCCCGATCAAGGATCCAGTCAACCGTTTCTCGGCCATGGGGGTCTAATGAACGATATTTTTCTATTATACTCCATTCTTTATATGTTAAATTTTCTTCAGAAGAGAATTCTTTCATCATATCACATTTATAAAATTCACATAATTTCAACAACATTTCGCCAGAAGGCTCGGATTTCCCGACTTCCCACGAGCTAAAAGTAGATTGGGGAATTTGAAAATGTTCATATACGTCCTTTTGGCTATAACCTGCTTTTAAACGTAAGTCCTTCAATTTACTAGAAAACTCTTTGCTTGCCATATTTCACCTACCTTTTTAAGCATATTATAAAGGATATTTTTATCATGTCAATAAAAAAATTGAGAAATTCGTTAAATACTCTTGACAAACGAATAAAACGATATTATATTGGCAATAACGAAATATTCGTTTCAGAAAAAAGGAGGCGATTTTTTGAATTTGGAAGAGAGTATTTCTAAATGTATAGAAGAAAAAGGAATTGCATTATCAGCAGTGTCAAGAAAAACGGGGATTCCGTATATGTCCTTATACAACAGCCTTATGAATAGAAAAAGTACTAGGGAATTACGGGGCAGAGAGTTGGTAAGTGTATGTGCATTTCTTGATATCGATCCAAGAGATTTTGCAGAAGAATCTACTGCAGGAGGGAGGTGAGGGCGGATGGAAAACGAAGAAAAAATGACAGATAGCAAGCAGGAACATCCTAATGGAGGAAAGTCCATAATTCCATAGGAATTTCTGGGGCAGGTAATAGGTACAAGCAGAAGACGAA
>ERZ779626.1361-NODE-1361-length-10835-cov-5.437477_pt1 | contig 10835 bp, 4 predicted proteins | sample MGYA00514209_ERZ779626 | MGnify/ENA primary metagenome ERZ779626 (study PRJEB29562, sample SAMEA4376713) | mouse gut metagenome | isolation source: Cecum | study: EMG produced TPA metagenomics assembly of the A DSS colitis mouse model was used to assess the...
CCGCTGTTTTCGATGGAATAGTTGATTTGTTCTTTTAAGATTTGGTAGTTTTTGACCATTTGTTCCTCCTGCATTTTAGGTAAATTACTATAGTTTTGCACATAATACATAAAAAGAGCTGATATCAGGACCCCCGCTAATTACACGGATGCTTGTGCTTCCACCGCCTGGTGTAGAAACTGTAATGTAATTGGTATCTATATGGGAGATATAATTGATCCATTTCCATTCTACAGAGTGTCCTTTAATGCTTCCGCTGATAATATTAGCAAATTGAACATTGAGATTATCAGCATTTAGGTATTCAACATCAATTCCGCTGACATTAATTTTTCCATCTGTAAATAAATTGTTGCATTTAAGTAATTTGTCATTAATATAATCAACAGAAACTTTATTTTCAACCAATTTATCAAAATCCCCCAAAGCCCCGCCTTGTAGAGCAAAACTATTTCTAGCTAAGAATCCATTTCCAAACTCACCGTAAGTACCGTTGGTACTCAAAGATACTCCGCCGAATGAACTGCCAGTGTTTACATTATCAATGTAAACATCCTCAAAATGGGCTTTACCATCAGAATTAATCCACCATTTTCCGTTCGATGCGCGGATGGAATCGTTTCGTATAGTAGCGCCGCCGATTGTCCCTGACTTTGCAGTTAAATCGCCTTGTGGAGGCACTTTAAACACACTGTTAGCACCAAGAGCAATCCCGTCCGTACCGAGATAAATGCCGGCTTTGTCATCGGAAATAGAAGATTTGCCATGGTACAGTTTATTTCTCTCCAGTACAAAGCCGCCGGTACCTCCAAGATATCCTTTCTCCGCATAAAAAGTTCCATCATTGGACAGCTTCAGCACATTATTGGCACCCAGGGCGATTCCGTCTGTGCCTATATATATGCCGTTTGTACTTGAAGTAAGGGAATTTTTCCGGCAGTATATTTTCCCGTCTTCAATCACAAAGGCGTTTTGGCCGCCGATCCAGCCTTTTTCGGCTTTTATCGTACCTTTTGCGGTCAAGACGCCTTTTTCATCCAAAGTAAGTTTGGTTTCATTGCCGGCGTTGAATTCGAAGGTTCCTTTATTGAGATCGATTTTGGTACCTGTTTTGCCGGCAGAGTAGTTGGTGGATTGCAGGATGCCTCCATAGATTTCGCTGCCCTCTATGACAGAGCCGCCGATATATCCGGCTAGTACAAGGTGGGCGATGAGGCCGAAATCATTGTATGTGACCCCTTGCTTTGTATACTGTACCCGTCCCAGGGCAGTGTTAATGGTTTGGAAGGCGTCATCGCTGAAAAGAATCTGGGAATCGCCGATAAAGATTCTGTCATTGGGGTATTTGGATTCGGGGGTATTGCTGACAATGATCCCCCTGTCGTCAATCGTGACGTCTGATCTGGATGTTTTCAGGGTTTCGCCGGCAGCCAGCAGACCGCTGGCAATGACCTTTGACAAGTCGTCCGCCTCTTTGTTGGCACGGTTCCAGTTGCTGCTGTTAAAAGAAACGGTGGAGGCGACGGAAGAGGCGGTATCCAGTGCCGTTGTGGTATCCGCATATATATTTTTTCCCTTGACTTTATTCATATTTCCAAAAGTAACGGAAAAGTCGTCAGGATGGTAGAAATCCATATCCAGAGTCAGAAGCCTTGCCTTTACGATATAGTCATCGCGAATAATAATATTGATATAATTGCCAGGTTCAAAATCGGAGGAAACGTTTTTAAATTCCTCCATTTCAAAAAGATTCAGCAGTTCCGCGCTGAACTGTAATTGCGGCTGCGATACTTTTTGCAGCTCTTTCCGGCCAAAGGCAAGCATTTCTTTTAACATATCCATCCGCTCGGAATCGGTCATAGTGTCGGTGACGACAAAATTGGAAGAGGACAGTTCGTCCTCACGGATGAATTTGGACAGCTCTTTTAATTGTCCGGCCGTAAAATTCTGCTTCATACTGATTGAGGAAATCATGCGGTCCATTTGCGCGCCAATGGAAGATTGTCGGGTTTTTAAGGAAGAAATTTGTTTTTCAACGGCAGAAATCTGGGATTTGATCGCAAGAATGGCGTTGTATACGGGGAGGTATAAGGTCTTATAGTCCTTGTGGTCTTTTTTCCCCTGTCCGGCCTTGATCATAATCGATTGTCTTCGTTCATAGGAAGCGAGTTTTTCCTGCAGCGGTACAAGCCCATATTCTGCCCAGTTGACGCTTTCCGTATTGGAAGGCATTTTCTCATGGGTAAGATGGTTGATCTCGTTATAATAATTTTGGTATTGGGATAGAAGAGAAGAGTAGCCGGGCAGACTATCGTTCCATTTTTTTGTCCATTTGCTGTATGCATCGCATAATTCTCGGCTCATGAAATCGGGCGAATGAAAGTAGTCCAGCATATAAATTTTGTCGTATCCCATATTTACTTCGCGCAAATTCAGGTCATCGGCGCCGGTAACGGTCAGACATGTCTTAATGTCATCAATGGAAGAGGAGATATCCGTTGTTTTCAGAAGATTATCATAAGTGACAAAAATGTCCGTGTCTTTTCCGACCGTGTCTTCCGTGTACGCATGGATTCTTTGGTGCAAGGTGTCGAAGAGAAATACGCATTGAAAGGCGGCTGCGGCGTCTTTTGTCAGGAAAGAATAGACATCCTGTCTTGTAACTTCGAAACATCGTTCCATTGTCATAAGGGAGGTGTCGATATGACCAAGCGTCCAGTCCGGGCATTTTTCCAGAACCAGATGGAGCAGGCTTTTATCCGGGTTCGACAAGTTGTAAAACTTAACACCGTCTATGCTTTCCGTTGTACCCATGTTGACCGTGAATAATTTGAGATATTTCTGGCCGAGCATAGTTTCCAGGCCGACCGCTTCACAGTCTTTGCATTCCAGGCGCTGTCCTTTGGCTTCTGTTTTTACGCTGGATAAAATGAAGCGTCCAAGTTCTTCCACTTCTATGAACTGTCCTTCGGTTATGGAATCATAGGCCGGATTTTTTACATTGTCCATCTGCATGTAGCTTTTAAACTGAATGATATCCGGGGCATTAAATTTGAAAAAATATTTCTTTTCGGTGCAGCTTAAAACATGCATCCGGTCATGGTTGGCTTTTGTAAGGATATAGGCAGGAGGGACGGTGCGGTCGAACAGATTGGTATGAAATGACAGGCTCATAAAATAAATCCCACCTTTCTCGCTACTTGGTATGTAAAAGTAATCTGGATGCCATGGTTTACCTGAAATTCATTTTTGCCGGGAACTAACCGTATAAAGTGCATATTAAAATCATTGTTTATAATCCTTGATGGAAGGGAGGATGACAATGTATTGTGTTGGGAATCCATGGTGATTATTTCACCTGCTGACAGTGATTTAAGAGTTGTCGTCCAGTTGTTGTCCATCAGGTTGCATATAGTTAAATTAGTGATAGCGGCATTTGACTTTATCGTTACTTTTGGCAGCAGGTAATCGTAGAGATGGTCGGAACTGTTGAACAGGATGAGGTTGGAAGCGGGAGAGGCATGGAACGTATAGTTAAATTCATTGGACCATGCGAAGGGTGAATCGCATTCCATTTCCAAAATGATACCGGCTATGCGGCCTCCGGCTTTCTGGTATTTTACATTTGCCACTCGGATATGGAAAAAGAGCAGTTCGTCAAATTCGTAAGAGAAAACCTGCATTTGTTTATACCCGCGGAATCCTGTCAGCTGCCTTAAAATTTCACGGCATTCGTGTTCGGTAAAATATTTATTTTTATCGCTGTTGATGGTATTTGGATCTTTGATAAGCGTAGCGGTGAGGCGTAACTTGGAACGAAAGGGGGCGTCGAGGTATACCGGCACGGGATTATGCCCGATATATTCTTCGATAGTATCGCTATCCATGCCGAACTCTTCATCGGATGAATGGGAGCTTTCAAAAGAAGCGAGAACCAATCCGTAGTTGCTCAACTGAAAATCCCCGATAATTGCGTCTAGTCCGAAAATATTAATTGTGATCACCAACTTTCTTTATAAGCTTTTTTAAAATGAGAGAGTGTCAGATTTTGCAGATGGCCGCACCCGTGTTCCGGGGTGCGGCGTTAGCAGGTTAATAGGTTCCATATTTTCTGGACATATCCAGGTCGTGCCAGCTTTTTCGGATAGCGTCGTTGGCAACGGTTTTTATATCGTTCAGAAAATGTTTGGTGTCGTTTACGTCGCCATTGATGGTTACGAGGCTGTCGTAATGCACATTGACATTAGGATTGTGTCCTGTATGATTAGGAATGGAATTTTGCAGTCCTGTTGACAGACCGGGGATATTCCAATTCCAGAGAGAGGGGGAGCGGGCGGAGAGATTGGCCATGAACTGACTGCTGTTTTCAGGCGCAAATACCGTGGCTTTTTCCGTTGTTTTTTGAAGTGCTGAAGCAAGATTGTATATGGCTCCAGTCTGCTTTTCTGTGAGAATGCTTTCCCCTTCTTTGGCGGCGATAAGAGTATCTTCTCCCAGGGCTTTTGCAATATGATTCCAAGGGTTGTGGCGATCCTTGGTTATGATGCCTCCTTTGGCATAGACTGGGACAACTTTACCTTTTCCATAGGATTTGGCAAGTCTTTCGAGGTCGGACTTATTATAGGAAGTAATCGTACCGCCCGCCACGCCTTCCAGTTTATAAAGTGTTTTGCTGTTAGAATCAGATGCCGATTGTTGGGCGGCGCTCACGGATCGAATCGCATTTGCCGCATTATTAGCCGCAGAAGCCACGTTATTCAGCCGGTTTGCGATGCCGTCAAGCGCGCTGCTGATGCCGCTGATATTGTAACCGCTCTCCAGAGTCCTTACCAGACTGTCACGCAGTGCCTGAGTCATATAATTCAGGTTCTGTTCGCTGTAATAGGAGGAAGCCAGTTCAGCCACAAGGGTATCCGCGCGGGTGGAGAACATCCATGCGAGGGTATTTGCAGTTTCATTGGCCTGATACTGAAGGTTATATACTTCGTATTCTACGCCCATCAGGTTTCCGATGAATACGCTGGTCTGTTCCGAAAGAATGGCCCCATAGCTGGCAATCGCCATTTCCCCGCTTTGCGAGGAGGAATTAAGGGCAGAAGATAGGGTGATGGCGTGGTCTTCCGCGATTCGTGCGATTTCCTGGCCGATCAGATTCGCATTTTGTTTTACTGTTTCAAAGGAGGCAGCGATCAGTTGTTCCTTTTCTTCCAGAGATGCCTGGAGGCGTTCGATTTCCGCATTTCTTGCCTCTTCGTAGTTTTCCAATTCCTGGGTTAAAGCATTTTCCTGCTCTTCGATGGAATGGTCGTACTGAGCTTCTTCCAATTCTTTTCTCGACTCGGCAAGTTGTTCTTCAAGCAATTTCCTTTTGGCAATAGCAGAAGCGGTATCATCATTTCGCATAGCGGCGATTTGGCGCTCCAGGTCAGTGATTGATTTCGTTTTTTCTGCGATCAGTTCCTGATAATCGTGCAGATCTTTTGCCGCTTTTAATGCTTCGATTTGCGCATCGGTCAGTTCTTTATAGGCGTCTATTTCTTTTTCGATTGCTTCCACTTCTTCTTTCACACGGGCTTCATGGAGATTAAGGATAGCATCTTTGACGGATTCAGAACTGTTGACCGCATCCCATTGGGCAGAAGACAGATCGGATAATTTATCCGCATATTCGGCAGCGGAGTATTTGCCGGCAAGATAATCTTTGTTTAATTGATCCAGTTCATCATTATACTTTTTGATCTGGTATTGCGCCAGTTCATATTGCTGGGCCAGGAGTCCGAGCTGCGCAAGTCCTTCTTTTGACCAGTTGGAGTTGCCGTCGGTTGCCTTGGAGCCTTGGAACAGGTTAATGAAATGAGAGAGTTCGGAGTCCAGGTTTTTAAATTGATTCTGGATTCTTTCAAAGATGTCCCAATGGAGCTGCAAAAGTTCATTGTCCAGCTCCTTCATGGCCTTTTTGCAGTCCAGAATATTGCCTTCCACATCGGAGAGGGCATTGACCATTTCGAGCCATTCTTCGGTTCCCTTTTGGACTCTTCCGGAACCGACTGCGGAGGACATTTGCGTTACCAGTTGTTTTTTTTCTTCTTCCAAAAGGGAAAGTTGTTTTTTGGACTGATCGATTTGAGCCGTAAAGAAGGATTCGCCAATCAGCTGTCCGGCTTCTTTTAACAGGTCGATCTGTTTGGAAATCAGATCTTTGCCGCTTTCCCTGATGTCAAACTGGTTTTGAAAGTCCTCCATGATATGGTTGAATTTGTCCAGTTCCAGTTGTCGGATGGAAGTTCTTAATTCTGCCAGCTGTTTTTTGCAGTCGGCAACTTTGTCCGCCCAGTTTTCATAATCTTTGATGGCTTCTACAACATCCTGATTGCCGTCGCCGACAAAGGTAGTGAGATCCACGGCCCCGTCTTTTATTTTGGCAGCAATATCGGAAGGAAGTTTGGATAAGGCTTCGTTTGCCTTTTGGCCGTACATATGCAGAGCATCGGAATAATTTTTGAATTTTTCTTCCGAGACGCTTAATTGGGCATCGACAAGTTTATTTTTTGCAAACGCGCCAGTGACGTTTTCCAGGTTGGTTTTCAGAAGATCAAGGGAATCGCTTAGTACTTTATTTCTTCGGTCAAAGAAGTCTATGAGTTCTTCGAATGAATCCTCGATTTCGTCTACGGATTTTGTAGCCTCTGTCTGCGCTTTGTCCGCCGCGTCTGAAATAGCTTGCTGTGTAGCAGAACTTCCGGCATAAGCCGGCGGCAGTTTTGCTTTGTATGATGTAGGGGAGGATACAGCGGCATTTTGTGAAAAATTTTTCATGGCTGTTTCTTTGATAGAAGCAGCCTGTTTTTCCAGTATGGTGATGGCAGTTTGGTTGGCCGCCTTCATCCACGGATTATCGATAGAGTCCGTGCGAGCGCGAAGCTGCTGGATTTTGTCCATAATACCTGCCAGCTGAACCAAAGTGCTGCCGGCGGCGCTGGAGGCGCCAACCATACCTAACAGTTGGTTGATGGAATTTGAAGCATCGATGGGATTGCTTGTCAAATTAATCTGCATTAAGTACAGTTCGTATAACTTATTTTTTGCCTGTTCGCTATAGTGGCCTTCTTCCAGCAGACGTTGGATTTCTTCGAGAGTAAGATCGGAGAGATTGTCGGTAGAAATGCCGAGCGCCTGTTTTGCAGCTTCCACTTCCTGTAATGCCGTAGCATACGACTGGTTGACGATGGCTTCCGCGTTTGTAATTCCGATTTCCTTCAGCATGGATGTGATAAGCTGCTTGTTCTCATCGGTAACATTTTCCAGAATTCCCGATTGATGAAGGTAGCTGTCGGTCAAATCTTCAATAACAGCGGTTACGGCCTCCGTATCCTGCCCGGCTTCCTGCAGACGCCGGATATAGCCATCAATCCCATCGAGGTCCTGAAATGCCTCGGCGATGGATGCCAGATCTTCGAAACCGATCTGGGAATCGGGATCGAAAAGCTTGGAATAAGCCTGGTCTACGGATTCGAATTTATCTTGGAACTCGCTGAGCTGGGTTATGATATCCGAAAAGGACATAGGGAGAGAATCGTCTAATTCGTCCCCGGCTTTTGCGCATTCATTGATGTAATCGCAAAGCAACTGGGCGGCGTTCTGCCCGTCCTGGACGAGTAATCCGCTTTCTTCTATCGCCTTGTTTAAATTCTCGTATCCTGAGATGGTTTCCGGCGTTAATTGACCGGCTCTTGCCATTTCGATCAGTTCATCCTTCGTTTTTTCGATATTTCCGGAGGAAAGGATATCTGCAAATTCCATACGGTTCCAGTTATTCTGGTCGGTATATTGATAGATTAATTTAAGACTGTCATATATGGATTCATAGGTGTTGATCGCGTCCTGCTCCCCGGATGATAATGGGAGGATTCCCTGGTCTCTTTTTTCAATGGCAATGTCATAGGCATCTTGTAATGAAATCAGTTTTTCTTCCAGGTCGACCACATTGCGGCTTAATCGGGAAGAGTATTCTGTGACTAAATCATTCGCATGCTGGATATCTTTATTTATCCAGTCGGTATTTTCCCCCTTTTTTTCCGCATCTTTCAAATTCTGTTGAGCTTGTGTCAAAAGTTCTATGGAATGAATATAGGAAGCCAGATTTCTGGTGATATCGTCAGGACTGTCGGGATGAGGAAAATCGTAGTTTTCTAATGCGTCAGTGAGGTTATTTTCAGAAATATCATATTTCCCATATTGCGTCTGATAGGCATCCACGGTTGTAACGGCGGCTTCCTTTGCGGCTGCTTCTGCCTTCCGTTTTGCAATGTCCTGCTGGAGCATCAGTTCTTTTGAAATTGCCTGTAGTTCTTCCAGTTCGCCTTTTTCCGTGTAAGTCAAGGCATCTTTGGACTGTAATTCGCTGATGCGCTGGTTAAGACCGTCCAACTCGGAATTGATATTTTCGAGATTGGATTTTTCCGTTTCATATGACGAAACGGCATGGCGCATTGCTTCGTTGGCTTTGTCCACTCTGTGAATCCAGTTGTCGATAGCGGTGACAGCGGCCTGGACGAGCCAGTCCACCAAGGCGTTGCCTATGCTGGCGAGAGCCTGAAGCGCAGCTTTTCCGATTTTGGCGGAGAGAGATATCCCTTTTAGCGACTGCTCGAAACCTTTCGATGTCATTTCGCCATTTTTACAGGTTTTGGCATATTTGATAATGGAAGAATCTACATTCCCCATTTGTTCCGCCAACGCTTCGGCGCTTAAAGCAGAATGGTTAAACTGTTCCTGGAATTCTCTGAACTGGGACATTAATTCATCAGGAATAACAACGTCGTTGAAGCCGAATAATGTTGACAGAGTCCCGTTATGCCCCAGAAGACCAAAGCTTTGATACGCCTTTGAAAGATCGTTGAGTTTATTTTTGACATTTCCTAATGTTTCGCCGAATATTGTAAGTTCTTTGTTTTTTGTTGAGAATATCGTACTGCTATATATACAAATAAAATAGTATGTTGTGGATTCAAACTAATTACTTGTATAACGTATATTTTTGTACTACATAAGGTGGTATTTTGGCCAAGGCTATGTTATAATTTATCAAATATAGAGGAACCGGCAGATAAAAATGAAGCATTTGAAATATCAAAGGAGGAATCTCAGTAAATGAAAAAGCTATTGCCCTTTTTATTAATTCTTTTATTTCTAAACAGTCCCGCTATCCGGGCAAATGCGGCAGAATTAAATCCGAAACCAACGGATGTGCCAGTGGCAGGGGATGCCATAGGAGATAGTTCAACGGAGGATAATGTTATGGAAGACAGTTCAGCGGAGGATAGTTCTGTAGAGGACAGTTTTGAAGAAGATAGTTCTACAGAAAACAGTTCTGTAGAGGATGCGGCTATGGAAAATAATCAGGTAAAAGATAATAGTGCGGATAACGATCTCGTAGAGCAGAATAAAGATTCGGGTAAAATCATAGACGACTTAAAATGGAATCCCGACAAGCCAGGCAGTTTGTCTTTCCATAAAAAGGCCACTAACGGAACAAGTTTTTATGTGGAAGTATTTAAAGATGGAGAAATTCGAATAGGATATTTTTCTGGAACGTTTAAAGAAGAAACGACTGTAGAAGTCGATTTATCCCACATGATTTATGAATCTGGCGATTATGTATTCAGAGTATATATATATTCTGGCAGCGATTATAATAATGCAGAGAGTATATCGGATAATAGTGAGGTATTTCATTATGTACTCCCGGATCAAAAAGTGGAGGCACCCGGGAATGTAAAGTGGGATCCTTCTAATCCTGGATTAGTTACATGGGATTTTGTTGATCATGCGAAAACATATCTTGTTGAAATAAGCAAAGATGATTTTAATTCTGTGGTGCTAAGAGGAAGCAAGGAATATAGTATCCCCCAAGAGGACTTTTCCGAATTGATGGAGCCAGGAACGTCCTATAAAGCAAGAGTAAAAGCCTATAGCGACAATATCAATCTTTATACCCATAGTGATTTTGCGGAATCTCTTCCTTCTCCGGGTAATAGCAGCCAGGATGATGAACAGGATGTGATTTCCGGCGGAGGATCGGAAGCTGAATATAATCCCAATACTGACGATAAGGAAGAACCTGCCCTTTATGTATGGGTTCCGGTGACGGAAGAAGAAAAAATCCGTTATTCCTGTGTAGGTAAAGAAAAAGTAGCATATACGCTGGCAGATGGTTCTCCCTTTGATATGAATATTCAAAACGCAATGCAAGGAACAAAATGCTTTGAGGTATTCCAAAATACAGCAGGGGACTATACGATCGCGAGAACATATAATATTTATCCTCTGAACAGTGAATCCCAATATTCCACGAAGGAAAAGATTACCATTTCCCTTACGATACCGGAATCCCTGCGAAAAGAAAAACGGGAGTTCAGGATGATCTGTGTTACCCAGGATGGAATCCCTGTCATATTGAAAGATATAGATAAAGATCCAAATACAATAACATTTAGCACAGATAAATTTTATGCTTATGCGTTGATTTATAAAGATATAAAATAATAAGTCCTAATAAATGGAAGATGCCTATGTCCTGATTCAAAGCATAGGTATCTTTTGTTTGTGGAAAATGAAAGTATAGCATAATTTGAAAAGGGATGCCAAGGAAATTTTCACATCTCGACCTCAACCAAAACACACTCATCATCCTTAATATATTTCCGTTTAAACTTCATAATCCCCATCTCATCCGCCGCATCAAAGTTCTGCTCATCGATAATTTCCGATTCAAAGATTCCAACTTTTAATACAATGTATTTCACCCATTTTTTGAATGGATATTCCCTCATGAA
>ERZ779626.1363-NODE-1363-length-10814-cov-4.281439_pt1 | contig 10814 bp, 8 predicted proteins | sample MGYA00514209_ERZ779626 | MGnify/ENA primary metagenome ERZ779626 (study PRJEB29562, sample SAMEA4376713) | mouse gut metagenome | isolation source: Cecum | study: EMG produced TPA metagenomics assembly of the A DSS colitis mouse model was used to assess the...
CATATAACTTCATACTCCCCGTTTGCTACCACCAAATACGAAAACAACGGTTCTAAAACTTGCTGATCTCGCCTAATAGAATGGGGATTTCTTATGTCTATACATGTTCTATTTCTCGCCGCTCGAAAGCAATCCGGAATGATTCGATCATCCGCAAAGTCTCCACCTCCAATTACATTTCCTGCCCTTAATGTTGAAACAGCTATTTCCCTATTTTTAAAAAAGGCGTTGTTGTAACTATCGGTAACAAGTTCTGAGCATGCTTTACTATTCGAATAAGGATCGAATCCTCCCAGTCTGTCTACTTCACGATATCCCCATACCCACTCCTTATTTTTATATACCTTGTCCGTTGTAACATTGACAAACGACCTCACTCCTTCTGTCGTTCTTATACATTCACATACATTCACCGTTCCCATTACATTTGTAGCATATGTCTCCATAGGCTTTTTATAAGACTCCAGAACAATAGGCTGCGCCGCCAGGTGAAAAACAATTTCTGGCTGAACATCATCAAATACCCTTTTCATAAAAGAAAAATCTCTGACATCCCCCCAGAATGATTTTATAGTTCTCCCCACTTCACCAACAGAAAATAAATTCTCCTTCTCATCAAGCGGTAATGAAACACCATAGGTTTCAGCACCGAGACAGGATAATAATACACTCATCCAACTTCCTTTAAATCCAGAATGTCCTGTTATTAAAACCTTTTTGCCGGTATAAAATTTCAGTTCTTCAAACATATTTTTCTGTTTCACCATATTACCTCCACAATTCATTCTATATCTACTCCGCCTAAACCAAATGCCAGAAATGGAATAATGTAACTTGCACTGAAAACGGGCAATGAAATACCTCCCATGCCAATGGCCATTAACACAAATAACTCCTGATTCCTCTTATGTATAAAATAGTAAATCAATAAGCTCCCATAAAAAACTGCATATATAAGAAAATTTACAAGCCCTCCATTATGAAGTATCGTTACATATTCTGAATCACCAATAAACTCATTATTAATGGCGCTGGGACCAACACCTATGATGGGATGCTGTGTAAAGACTTCAAATGTATCTCTTAAGTTTCCTGATTTAAGTGGTTTTGATGTCTCTTCTACTTCTTTGTCTGATGGTTCACCTGCACTAGCCACATTCCCATTTGGGTCAGTCACTTCATCTTCCTCTTTCACCAACAGACTTTCATACCTTGTCTGCATAGCAACACCAATATTAGATGCTTTAAAGTAATAGTAATCCACAAATTCTCCCAACCCAATCATATATTGAATACATCCTACAACTAAAAAAGTTCCAAGCGTCATCATTAAAACTTTCAATATCAAAACAAACATCTTTAAACATCTCTTCTGTAGTAAAATTACAATTGCGCTTAAAAGCCAAATCAGAAACACTCCAATTATTACAGTTTTACTAAAAGCCAAAATGCCCAGTCCCAAACTGCCTACATACATTAACAGACTGCGTATTCGAACTTTTTGATCAATAAGTATTCCATGTACTACATACGTTAAAAATATTAAACTTATTATTCCCAAAACAGGTGAAGAGTAAAATGTTCCAAATATTCGTACAAAACGCCCAACTTCACACATCGCTTCCAAAGGTGATTCCTTGCCTGCGTACACGTAAAGCTGTCTAATCACTTTTTCTCCCCACTCCATGTTCACCAACTGTATTATACCAACAAAATAATTTAAGCATACACTCCCTATAATTATGCCTTCCATCATCTTCTTTCTATTAACTTGGTATGATCTCGTCAGAACCACCAATACATATACTGCAACTATGTATTGGCCCATTCCAACGAAATGAATTAAGTCACGGCCCTTGGGTATGCCATTTATTAGCCATCCTACGCCTACAATAACTGTACTCAGCATCATTGACCCTAGATAGAACCCTGCAATCTTGTCAAAAACAATCCTCTTTTTTAATAGAGTATGTACAAAAAAAAGAAAGCATATCATGGTAAGAAAATATGCTGAGTTTAATCCTCTGCCACTGCCAAGCTTAAACACAGGTAAACATATATACGACATTCCTAAAACAATGAATGAATAAAGGTAATTCTTCCTATAATATTGAACCACAATGAAAATGCTAATTACTAAGATAATAAAATTATTTATTGTCATACTTATCCCTCAATTTTGGCAATTTCTTCATAAAACAAGCGGTAATTAACCTCGGCATTATACCTCTCATCCCATGTTTCATAAGCCTTTCTACATAAGCTGTTATAAAAGTTTCCATTCTGATCAATGTTATCCAAGAATTGATCAATTTCCTTTGCAATGCCAACCGGGTCATCTCTCTCCAGCAACAATCCGTTTCCAGCATTCACGATCTCCTGAATTCCTCCTACGTTTCTCGCAATTACCGGTATCCCAAATGACATTGCCTCCATGATTGAGACTGGTATCCCTTCTGAATCGCTCAAGTTAATAAAAAAATCAGCATCAAGCTTCTGATATTCTAGCAATAATTTTTTGTTATCTATCTCCCCATAAAATACATACTTTGCATGCTTCATTTTTTTATTACATTTTTTGCGTAATTCTCTTTTTAGCTTTCCTTCTCCGAAATGTATCCATCTGACATTCTCATGACTTAATTCAGAAATAACATCAATTATCAAATCGACTCTTTTCACAGGAATTATACTGGAACACGAAACAAAAATAATTTCGTTCTTCCCTACTACATTTTTTTTATGACCTGAATCAAAAACCCCCAATCGTGCTATCTTTTTTTCTGCTTTCATATCTAAGCCATATTCTTGATACCTTGATTTGTAGTAATTCTTTCCATGTTCAGAAATAAAATAAATAACATCTATATTACTGTCTGCAAATTTTCTAAAGGGTAAATAATTCATTGTGTTTCTTTCAACATACAAATCATACCCATGCGCCCGTGAAATAATATGGCGAATTCTTCCCATCCTGTTCATATTATACTGGGCTGCTAAAAAGGCTGGTCTGCTAAGCCAATATGAATACAAATCTATTGGTCCATCAGTCAATTCCACAACTTTATCTATGGCTTTTTTTCCATGTACACAAAATATCCCATAAAACAGAATATAACATAAGCGCTTAATCCCTTTAATTGAAGCCTCTATATTTTGGGCTATTTCTTTGCGAACATAATCATTATTTAGCCATGATGCAAAATCTCTTATATAACTCCAACGCAATGTCTGCAATACATGCATTTTGCAGTTAATATAATTGTACCCATACTTCTCTGCAATCCAATCACCAATCGCTTGGTCTCCACTAAAATCAATAATGTACACAGCATCATAATAATTTCCAACAAATTTTAATTCATTCAAAAAAAAAGCACTTCCCGCATTCCCGGTAATGATTATAATATTTTTTATCATTTATCCCCCTGGCACAGCATATCGTGTCACTATATGTTTAAAAGATCCCGGACATATCAGCACTGGCAAAGTCATATAAAGGCAACTTTACAGGCTTATTTTCCTTTTGACTTTTATAAATTGCGAGCACTAGCTCCAGAGCATTTCTTCCTGCGTATGCATCCACATATGGTTGTCTGTCCTTATTAATTGCATCTATTACATCGGCAAACAAACTGGTGTGCCCATTTCCATACACATTAACAGTCGTCTCCCGTAATCCCTTTTTCCCTTCGTCTTCCTTCAACTTATCACAAAAATCCCAAACATCTATATTATTAGTCGATTTCCCACCGATCTTAACAGTTCCTTTTTCCCCAAATATAAACAATGTTTCCTCCAAGTTTTGCGGATATACATTAGTTGTTCCCTCTATCGTAGCAATCGCTCCATTCTTAAATTTGACAAGAGCCATTCCCACATCTTCCGCTTCCAAATAATGATGAAACTGTTGCCTGGTTTGTCCATATACTTCTTCAACATCATTTCCAAAAGTCCAACGTAAAAGATCTATTCCATGAATACACTGATTCATCAAAGCTCCGCCATCCTGCAGCCAAGTTCCACGCCATGGTGCTTGTAAATAGTACTCATGGTTACGATTCCAACGTACATGAATTGAACCATGCGAAAGCTTTCCGAAGCGGCCTGTTTCCAACGCCCTTCGCATTTCCTGTATAGCAATATTAAATCGATTTTGATGGCATGCTGACACCTTCACATGCCTTTCTTCCGAGCACTGAATAATCATATCTGCATCCCGCAAGGATAAGGCTATAGGTTTTTCGATAATTACATTAATTGACTTCTTGATACAGTAAATCGCTATTTCTGCATGGCAACCGCTCATTGTTGCAATACTGACCAGCTCAATATCATTTTCTTCAATCATTTTCTTATAATCTGTATACCTCTTAATCTCAGTATGATTTGCTAGACCATGCTTTTCCAATACGTTCTCCATTTGCTCTGGAACCACATCACATACCGCGATAATTTCCAACTCATTATCCAGCGCTGCTTTAATGTGATTTGTAGAAATTCGTCCACAGCCTATCAATGCGTATCTCATCAAAGATCCCTCCGATCAATCATAATGTTTCTAATGCAGCAACAATCTTATTTGCAGCATGTCCATCACCAAACGGCGAATATTCCTCGTGAATAGTCTGCTTATTCTTTAGCTTATCCAATATTTTCTGCGCATCCGGCGCACATAATTCATTTCGGCCATCTACCATTGTTTCCGGCCAACAAACAAAATCCAAAATGGTCACACATTTCTTTTTTGCAAAAAATGCCTCTCTCTGCAGGCCACCAGAGTCTGTAATCACCCCTGCGGCACGATTTAATAAATAGATACTCTCTAAATAACCTACCGGCTCCGTCAAAATTATATTTTTAAATCCATACATCTTATTTAATCGAAGTGCTCTTTCTTTATTGCGAGGATGCACAGGATAAATTGCAGGAAACTCCAATTTCTCCATGGCATTAAAAATTTCCCGTAAATCCTTGTCATTGGTGTTCTCTTCACGATGACATGTTAAATAGTAAAATACTGCCGGAATCTTTTGCTTTTCTCCCGATAATAATGTTAGATCCCCACTATCAATATTCGCCGTACTACAATACTCCAAAAACGCATCATACATTGGATCACCGACAAACATTCCCCTGTCCGAAAGACCTTCCCGTTTTATATTTTCCATACCACTTTGAGTACTTGCCAACAGCAAAGTCGATATGTGATCTGCACAAATTCTATTTATTTCTTCAGGATTCGTGCGGCTATGCGTCCGCACACCGGCCTCCACATGACAAATGGGAATATGAAGTTTCGCTGCGGCAAGCGCTGCTGCAAGAGTAGAGTTAGTATCCCCGTATATTAACAGACACTCCGGAGTTTCCTTCATCAGTACTTCTTCTATTGCTATCATCATTCTGCCCGTCATATTTGCATGAGTCCCACCGGAAATTCCCAAATTGTAATCGGGTTCAGGAATGTTCAGCTCATCAAAAAACCTTTGCGACATATTATAATCATAATGTTGCCCCGTATGCACTATTACTTCAATATGCTTCTTTCTCAAGACATGCGATACTACCGCCGCTTTAATAAATTGCGGCCTTGCTCCTACCACCGTTACTATTTTCATACGTAGCCTTTCTATCAAAGCACTTCAATGTTCTGTCTTTCTACTAAATTTTTGGTTACATTCTTAGTGTCAAATATTACCTTTGCATTTTTTTGTACCATATCATAGTCTACGTTCGTATGCGCTGTAGTGATCATTACCAAATCATAAGACGCCACCACCTCTGGTGAAATAGACACTAAACATTTATGACATATCTGATTCTCTCGATACTCAAAAATCCATGGGTCATAAAAGTCCACATGTGCTCCCACTTTATTTAGCTCATCAATTACACGAATTGCCGGGCTTTCACGATAATCGTCTATATCCTGCTTATATGCCACGCCTAGCACAAGTATTGATGCTCCATTAATCGCCTTTTTATATCGGTTTAAAATGTGCATTACTCGTTCGACACAATAAGATGGCTGACCATCATTTATTACCATACTATTTTCTATCAAAGTTGTGTGAAAACCATACTCGCGAGCTTTCCATGTCAAATAATACGGGTCTAAAGGTATGCAATGTCCTCCTAGACCAGGCACAGGATAAAAAGCCTGAAATCCATATGGTTTCGTCTTTGCAGCATCAATCACTTCCCAAATCGAAATACCCATCTCATGACATAATCTGCCTAACTCGTTTATTAGCCCTATATTAATATTTCGATAGGTGTTCTCCAAAATCTTTTCCATCTCAGCAACCGCAGGACAGGAAACAGTATATATCTCTCCCTCCAATACCGCAGAATACATTGCGGATATTACATCAGCCGCATCCTTTCCTATACCGCCAACAACCTTAGGAGTGTTCTTTGTCTTATAAATCAGATTTCCTGGATCAACTCGCTCCGGCGAAAATCCCAGATAAAAGTCCTCGCCACATTTTAACCCTGAACCCTTCTCTAAAATGGGTTTCACCAATTCTTCCGTTGTTCCTGGATATGTAGTACTTTCCAATACTACCATTGTATTTCGTGTAAGAAATCTGGAAATGGCTTCCGCAGACGACTTAACAAAACTGATATCCGGCTCCTGATGTACATCCAACGGCGTAGGAACACATATTGCAATAAAATCAACGTCTTTTATAAATGAGAATTCCGTAGTGGCAGAAAGTTTTCCTGCTTTCACAAGATCCGATAAGTCTTTGTCTACGACATCGCCAATATAATTATGTCCTTGATTTACCATTTCTACTTTCGCATTTTGCACATCAAATCCTATTGTTTTAAACCCGGCTTTGGCCTTTTCGACCGCCAAAGGGAGTCCTACATAGCCCAATCCCACAACTCCGCACACAATCTCCTTTCTGGAAATTTTACGCATTAAAAAATTTTTCATACTTTCTCTCCTTATTATCTTAGGCGTATGATCCAGCGCCATTTACTATCATGTCAAATAATTTTCTAATCTGCAAGTAATCTGTCCTGCAATCCTGCCTTCATTTTTTCAAATCTATCATATAATTCTAACTCTTTCTCATGAGGCATTCTTCTATGAACAATGCTGTCTCCTGGTTCAATATAACAATGCTCATTATGAATTAACTCCAGTGCCCCTACCAGCATGTCTATTTCATTGTCATACACTCGCTGTGCAACCAAATGAAAAGTGTCGTATTCATATATGTTAACAATTCTTCTTTCTATCACTTCTCCTGCGTCAATGTATTCTCCAATAATGTGCGTAGTAACACCTATAGGCAAGTTCTTATAAACCGACCACTTAAATGCATCCAGACCTCGCGCCAGAGGAATATAGCCTGGATGAGAATTAATGACTCTATTTTTTTTTACAAACTCTTCCGGTAATATTCCTGTACCGCACACCAAATAAATCATTTTATGATTTGTTTGGTGTGCGCCTATATCTCCTTCTCTATATTCATAATCAAAATTTTTACAAATTTCTTTCGTATCAGGAATACCCGCAGTGATTTCCGGTCTATGGATTATATATGGATGGAATTTTTTTGTATAATGCAATGGTGATGCATAGACAGTAACATTTCTGTATCCTTTTGCCTTCAACAGGCATAATGTATCAAACGTCTTTTTATGTGGTATATCATATGTCAATACACCGATATTTTCCTTCTGATTTACACTTTGTCCCAGATTTATACCTTGTTTTTTCATTGCATTACCCTCTCTCCATGTAAAGATAATGCATACCTCCAGTATAATATCTGAATAATATAGTTATTTACCCCCCCCCCTCATATTCTCGATAAATTCTTTATGATTTATAGCAAAGTTTCCTGTAACAGCCTGATGTTCATCAATATTTTTAGTAACTACAGCCCCCATATTTGCCCTGGCTCCTTTTCCTATATTTATGCCATTTCGTATTGTTGCCCCTAGTCCAACCCAAGATTCTTCACTAATCTCAGTCCTGCCGCCAATCCCAGCATTTGCTACTATTAAAACATTTCTATCCACTTTTACACCATGTGCAATATATACAAGATTATCTATTTTAGAATTATCACCTATCGTTGTATCATCCCATGGATATATTGCACGATCTATGCACGTATTATTTTGAATCTCTACATGATTTCCAATCTTCACGCCACCTGCGTGTTCTACTTTCAAAATCCCTCCAGCATAACGCTTAAATTCAAATCCACTTCCACCTATCACAGCACCCGCACGAATAATAGAGTTATCACCAATCTTAACATTAGAATAAATTGTTACAAATGATTCAATAATGACATTTTCGCCTATTACCACATTAACATCGCTGATCTCTGTTTTCTCGCTTATCCTAGCGCTTTCGGCAATACATGAAGGAAAAATCCCCCTCATATAGCCGTCTCTCTTTGCAAGATAATTATGTAAACAGAAAAAAAACACTCGTGGCTCATCAATTGCTAAAATTCCTCTATTCTCTTTTCGCAGTAAATTAGCTAATGAAAAAGTTGTTATAATCATGGTAACGTTTCCAGGAATCGAACAAATATATTTTTCACTGTCGATAAAGATGCAGGCTAAAGCATCACATTTTGATTCGCATAGCATTAAAACGTCAAATTCCTGTTCGTTCATTAACTTATAGTCCATATGCAAATCCAGTGATGGCAGCACTTCAGAAATTCTCATGATTTTTCTCCCAGTCATCGCATATCTTTATCAGAAAACTAATGTAACTTTTTAATCCTTCTGATCCAACAGGCCCAAAAATACATCTTCAAACCTTTTTGAGATGACACCATAATTAAAATATCTCATCACCGCATTCTTACCGTTGTTCCCTAATATTTTTTTATCCTCATCTGACATGTTTACAAATTTAGTAATTCCATCTATTAGCTGGATAGCACTTTCGGGCTCAACACATATTCCGCATTTATAATCCTGTATATAATTGTTTGGAGCATTTACTGCATACAAAACGGGCTTACCAGACATCATGGAGTCAAACAATTTATTCATACAAATGCCAAAACGGAACATTTTATTATTAACAGCACCAATATATAGTATATCCATGGCTTCCAATAAGCTTGGAATACACCTCTTTTTCACTGGCGGCAAAAAATAGATTCGATCTTTTGCTTTTTCCGCATACTTTATTAAATTTTGTTTTTCAACTCCATTTCCAACTAACACAGCACATATTTTGTCATTTTCTATCTGCGATACTGCATCAATCAAATAGCTTAGTGCGTATGACTTTGTATGGCTTCCAAAAAAACCAATAATCAACTTTTCTTCTTTTTTCAATCTGTCAAACAACTCTTTATGCTGATCAGGTAATTCTTCACTTTCATTCCAATCTTCAATTACAATCCCATTAGGAATGCAGGCAAACTTATCTTCTATCATGCCGTGTTCAATAAGATATTGCTTCGAATTAGGTAATAATGAAACAATTTTATCAGCATTTCTGCAAAAACTGTTTTCTCCCATCTGCATTACCACAATAAATGGATTATACTTGGACATATTCCCTATCTCTATTGGTGTAATTGGCCACATATCATGAATTTCATGGACATATTTTGCCCTTGAAAATTTGCGTATACGTTGTGCCGCATAGGTATCAATAGGATATGTTGATGACGCTATCACAATATCCGGATGATATTTTTTTGATAGCCATCTGGCCCTTATCCACAATTTCCAAGAGAAATTTGCCATAGACACTGCACGTTTTACACCATTACCATGATAAACTCCTGTTTTGACCCAGCAATACCCAATGCCATCTATTATTTCCTCAGTAAAATCAGCATCAATATTTGGATTCTGAGTTCTTAGATGCGAATAGTCACCCGCAATAATAGTAACCTTATGTCCACTTTTTACCCACTCTCGAGCCATATAATATGGCCTAAATTCCATACCCATATCCGGTGATCCCGCATAATGGTTAATAAGCAATATATTCACGGCCTATATCATCCTATCCTTAATAAAATAAACACATTTCCTGTATTCGCAGATAACTCCACTATCGTAAAAAAGTCTCTAATACATTTTCCATCGAATCAATAACATATTCAATCTCATTCTCACTCAGTTTCGTGTGTAATGGCAACGTCACTTCATTTTCATATTGGTGAAATGCATTAGGAAAATATACTATATTAAAACCAAGATTCTTATACGCCGTCAGCATTGGCAGTGGTTTATAATGCACGTTTGTTGCAACTCCCTTTTCAGCCATTGCCTTTATAATCTGGTTGCGCTCCTCTTCCCCTATCCCTGGTATACGCAATAAATACAGATGCCCGCTGGAACTGCGGTCATTCCGATGATGTTCCAGAACGCTGCACCCAAGCGATTTAAATGTCCTATCATATCTTAAGATAATTTTTTTTCTTTTTTCCATCAAATCCGGATATCTTTCAAACTGTACCAATCCTATCGCCGCCGCCACATCCGTCATATTGCACTTAAATAAAGGTTCGACAATATCATATTCCCATGAACCTAATTGGTTTTTATGTAATGCATCCTTGGATTGCCCATGAAGGGAATATAGCATAAATTGATTATAAACAGATTCATTATCAAGCCCCTCAACACTCTTCCAGGTAAGCGCCCCTCCCTCCGCAGTTGTTAAATTTTTTACTGCGTGAAAAGAAAAACTGGTAAAATCAGCCACAGAGCCGCTCCGTTCACCCTTGTAGGCTGCACCAAAACCATGCGCACTATCTGCCACAATGATAATTCTACCAATAACCTTTTGAACTTCG
>ERZ779626.1366-NODE-1366-length-10787-cov-6.520406_pt1 | contig 10787 bp, 8 predicted proteins | sample MGYA00514209_ERZ779626 | MGnify/ENA primary metagenome ERZ779626 (study PRJEB29562, sample SAMEA4376713) | mouse gut metagenome | isolation source: Cecum | study: EMG produced TPA metagenomics assembly of the A DSS colitis mouse model was used to assess the...
GTCAATGAGGGGCGGTTCTCGTACCCTTACATACCAACCGGTATCTATGCAGAGGTCAGAAGCTTATCGAACCTGCGTTTCCAGACATAGGAGGAGCTGACGCGGATCAAGAACCGGATTGACAGATGGTTTGCCATTTACTTTCCTGAATATAAAGACGTTTACGGGGATTTAAAGGCAGCCAGTGGGAGGATGGTGCTGAAAGTGGCCCCACTGCCGGATGACATCATAAAACTGGGAGCGGAAGGCGTGAACCAGATTTGGCGGGATGCAAAGCTGCGGGGAGTTGGAATGAAGAGGGCAAAGACCCTGATAACAGCCGCAGAGCACAGCGTTGGAAGTAAGGAGGCGCCGGAAACGGCAAGGATTGAACTGAGGCACCTTCTGGGAGATATGGATGTATATACATCAAGGCTGGAAGAACTGCTCCGGAGTATAGAGGGGAAGCTGAGGGAGATACCTTATGTTGATAAACTGATGGAGATCAAGGGTATCGGCCTGACCACGGTCAGTGGCTTTATTGCGGAGGTGGGAGACATTGGACGTTTTGGTAATCCCAAACAGCTGCAGAAGCTGGCAGGATATGCAATCGTGGCAAATGACTCAGGCAAGCATAATGGCGAAAGCAGGATCAGTTATCGCGGACGGAAACGTCTTAGGTATGTACTGTATGAGGCAGCGATATCGCTGATAGGGAAGAATGCGGAATTCCGGGAAATATACGAGTACTACCGAACCCGAAAGAAAAATCCCCTAAAAAAGATGCAGTCAGTAGTAGCCGTGGCGTGTAAAATAATAAGAGTATTCTACACGATCCTTACAAAAGGTGTAGATTATGATGCAAATAAACTGATGGGTGATATCAGAAGGCCGCAGGTACAGACAGCATAGAAGCCAGATACAAAAGGAGGCAATACCCCTGTCACGGTTGGGTTGAGTTTTCAGCAGTTATTTCTGAGAACTGAATCCAGCTGTGACAGGACAGCTGGAAGGTATGTGGATGGAGCCGGGGAAACGTCCGCCGCAAGGTGCCGGTTTGCGAAGCGTACAGAATAGGTCAGTAAGACTTAAAACAAAGAATGAGCCAGTAGTCGGCAGGAATATTTACCTTAGGGCAGGACCCTGAAATGGAGCTAAGCTGACACCCTGGTTATGGACAGGCGGGACGAAGGAAGTTAGGCCACACAGAAATGAGGGTGAGCCTGGTAGACACGGGAGGTTCGCTGCCGTAGAAGGAAGGGTACACATAAGGCCATGTAGAGCGAAAAACCAAGACGTTCTACTTCTTGTACCCCAACCCCTCTATTTTCGTACCAGATACAGAAAATGTCCATCCTCTTGGCTCATTCATCTGAGATATGTAACTAAAAATTCCTTGAAAAATAAGGAAAAAAGACTTGACTTGATAGGGAGGTTAAAGAATATGGGAGATTTTAGTGTATTAAAAAAGTCAATTATGGTAAGAAAATTTGTACGCAAACGGAAGGAGGAGTTATTTTTTTGATCCGGACAGTCTGAAAGTTGTCGGCGCAGAAGCTATATCATACGATGAATATTTAGATGTACAGTTTCAGTCTATGGGAGAAATGCGTTCCTATTTTGAAATGTGTTATTTCAATTGTGCAATGGAATTTAAGGGACAAATTGAAAAGATGACAAAGAATGACGTTTGTTTTAAAAGAGTGTTTGTCAGTGGAATGTATGCCGATGGAATAATGTTTGATGGTAAAGAAGACCATGTTTGGGTGGATAAATCAGGATTTAATTCTTATTATATTGGAGATTGTATAACAATTTACGCAGATGTTAGGTAATGGAAAACGGCTAGACTACTCTTTAAGAAATCCGAGGGGTATTAAAAAGATAGCATCTTATGAACTTCCAAGTGATAATGATTTAATAACACAAGGAATAAATCAGATTATTTGTGAATCCTATTTTTTGAACGAGCAGTGTAATAGGGTATTCTGCATACGTGATTCCAAGGAAAGAAAAACTCTACAAAAGCAAATGGTTGAAACAGTTGAGAGGAAAGATGGATAACTATCAAGTTGCTTTTGAAAAGATGATAGAATTGCCAGAAGAAGTATATAGGCATAGGCAATGAAAAAAAGGGTTGCGAAGAGCGATCCTTTTTCCGCAAAGAAATGTATTTAATAAAGTATTGGATAAAAACATTGTTGGTTCCACTTTAATGATACAGCATTTTGTTGGAGTAGATTTCTATAATCAAGACACTGTAAAAGAAATTTAGTAGAAGTAAAAATGATGATGAATAGAGTTGTTTATAACTATGAAGCAAAACATTATCTTTAAAACGAGACAAAAAATCCGATTGGTCAAAGCTTTTTGCTTGTCAAGAAATATCGCATATGCTATACTTTTAATGGTTATGGAGGGCGTTTTACAATGGAAATTAGAGATTTAGTTAAAGCGGCTCGAAAAGAAATCGGGGTATCGCAAAAAGAATTTGCCAATAAGCTTCATGTCAGTTTTTCCACTGTAAACCGTTGGGAAAACGGTCATGTGACGCCAAATCAGCTTGCAATCGCCACATTAGTTGAACTATGTGAGAGAGAAAAGATTTCAGTATGTCTATTGCAAGAACTTAAAATGCAAAAGAATTAAGAGGAATTTGACGAATGGCCATTAAGAAAAGTGAGATTTACAGTCAGATATGGGCTGCATGTGACAAATTGCGTGGTGGAGTGGAACCTGCGCGCTATAAAGATTATATTCTAACGTTATTGTTTGTGAAATATGTTTCCGACCGATTCAAGAGTAGTGATAACTGGGATATTGAAGTGCCAGAGGGCGGCAGTTTTGATGACATTGTTGCCCTGAAATACAAGAAAAACATTGGAGAGGGAATAAATGTTATCATTGGTAAGCTGGCAGAAACCAATGATTTAAAGGGTATTATTGACATTGCTGACTTCAATAGTGAGGAACTGGGCACAGATAAGGAAGCGGTGGACAAACTCTCTGGTCTTGTGGAGATTTTTCAGAAACCAGAGCTGGACTTTACTAACAATCGTGCTGGTGGCGATGACATTTTGGGTGATGCCTATGAATTTTTGATGCGGAAATTTGCACAGGATTCCGGTAAGAGTAAGGGGCAGTTTTACACTCCTGGTGAGGTGTCTCGCATTATGGCAAAAGTGATTGGTATAGACAAAGCCACTGACCCCAGCATGACAGTTTATGATCCGGCCTGTGGTTCCGGTTCTCTGCTGATTCGTGCAGCGGATGAGGCACCCTGTGAGATTTCCATCTATGGGCAGGAAAAGGATAATTCCACCGCCGGTTTGGCTCGTATGAACTTAGTTCTGCACAACAAAGGCGCTGGTGTCATTGTCGGTAATAAAAGCACCTTATCTGCACCCCAGTACAAAGATGAAAATAACCCTGAATTATTGAAAACTTTCAATTACATCGTGGTTAACCCACCGTTTTCGGATAAGTCTTGGATGGATGGCATTACCATTCCCGATGTGTACGGTCGATATAGTGAAGCGGTGCTGGGCGTGCCGCCGGAGAAAAATGGTGATTACGCGTGGTTGCTGCATGTTCTGAAGTCTTTGAAATCTAATGGTAAGGCGGCGATTATTCTGCCTCATGGTGTGTTGTTCCGTGGTAATGCCGAAGCAGATATTCGCAAAAAGATTATTGATCGAGGCTATATCAAGGGCATTATTGGTCTGCCCGCAAACTTGTTCTATGGCACAGGGATTCCTGCTTGTATTCTGGTGCTGGATAAGGAAGATGCCGCAGAGCGCACTGGCATTTTCATGATTGATGCCAGCAAAGGCTATGTAAAAGACGGCAATAAGAATCGTCTGCGGGAGCAGGACATTCATAAAATTGTGACGGCTTTTTTAGCCATGGATGAATCGAATCCCAAGTATGCCCGTTTTGTGCCTAATGAGGAAATCAAAGTTACAAATGAGTATAATCTGAATATCCCGCGCTATATTGACAGCAGCGAACCAGAAGATTTGCAGGATATCAATGCTCATCTGAATGGCGGTATCCCGGAAACGGATGTGGATAGTATGTCTGCTTATTGGGCGGTATATCCCTCTTTGAAGGGAATCCTTTTCCAATCTTTGCGCGAGGGGTATTTACGCCCGGCGGTGAGTAAAGACGAGGTGGTTTCCATCATTACTTCCCATCCAGAATTTATTTGCCATGCCGATCAGGTAGATGATGCTTATTCTCAGTGGAAAGAGGGTGTCATGTCGGATTTGATGGGACTAAATCGGGAAATCCCCCCAAAAGAACTTATTGGCAAGATTTCTGAGTTGCTGTTGTCTGATTTTGCTCAAGTATCGCTTTTGGACAAGTATGATGTGTATGAAGTGCTGATGGAATATTGGGCAGATACCATGCAGGACGATGTGTATGCCGTCTGCTATGATGGTTATGAAGCGGGGCGGGAAATTGCCTATGAGTATGTAACCAAAAAGAAAAAGGAAAACGGTCAAACTATCGAGGTTAAGACAGATAAAATTAAGGGCTTTGAGGGAAAACTCCTCCCTAAGGCTTTGATTGCCACACATTTTTTTCCTGAAGATATCAAGGCACTGGACACTCTTCGGGAGCAAATGGATGAAGTGTCTGCCAAGTTGGAAGAATTGACAGAAGAGCATGGGGGTGAGGATGGATTATTTTCTCAATTGGATGACTTGAAAAGAGCAACAATCAATGCCCGCATCAAAATGATTAAGAAAGATGCCTCTGCAAAGGAAGAACTGACAGCATTGCAGGAGTATATGGAGATGTTGGATGCCGAGAGCAATTACAAGAAGGCAATTAAGCAAGTAGAAACTGATCTTGATACCAAGTTAGAGAAGAAGTATCCCAAGCTGACGCTAGAGGAGATTTGCCATTTATTGGTGGAAGAAAAGTGGTTTGCTGTCATTTACAGTGGAATTGATGCCATTCATGAGGCGGTTTCCCACCATCTTTCTGCCCGTGTGACCCAGTTGGTAGAGAGGTATGAGTATACCTTGAAGGAATGTGAGGATGAAGTAGACCAGTATGAAGCCAAGGTTAAAACTCATCTGGAAAGGATGGGGTTTGTGTGGTGAAACAGATGAAAAAAACATCATTGGGATTACTTCCCAATGACTGGAATGTTGATGTACTTGAGAATTGTTTAAAGATTCAAACCGGAAGCAGGAATACAGACAATAAAAGGGACAATGGTAAATATCCATTTTTTGTCCGCTCATCCAAGATTGAACATATAGATACATATCATTATGATTGCGAGGCAGTTTTGACCGCGGGTGATGGAGTTGGAACAGGAAAAGTTTTTCATTACATTAGCGGGAAATTTGATGCGCACCAGCGAGTCTATGTTCTCACAGAATTTAACGGGATTGATGGCAAATATTTTTACTATTATTTTAGCGAAAAATTTTTGAATGAAGTGTACAAATATACAGCAAAATCGTCTGTAGACTCTGTTCGTAAAAATATGATTGCTAAGATGGAGATTCCCTTGCCCAAAATGAAAGAACAAACTGCCATTGCTGAAGCCCTTTCCGATGCGGACAGCCTGATTTTCTCCCTGCAAAAGCTGATTAAGAAAAAGAAGGCCATTAAGCAGGGGGCTATGCAGGAATTGCTTACTGGGAAAAAGCGTCTGCCGGGGTTTAGTGCGGAGTGGGAAAGCAGAAAGGTAGGGGATCTTTGCAGTATAGTCACTAAACAAACGGGTTTTGACTATACATCTACAATTAAGCCCAATTTGATTGAACATCCGCAATCGAATGTATATCCAATGATTCAGACAAAGAATTTTGAGGGAAGAAAGTTTGAATTCAATACGGATTACTATATTCCTGCTAATATTGCTAAGGAATTTGAAAAAATAGTTTTAGATAAGGTTTGTTTGCTTTTCTCTATTGTAGGTGCAAGTGTAGGAAATATAGGCTTGTTTCCCGGAGATAGAGGCTCATTTTGCGTTGGAGCTATTGGTGTTGCGAGATTTTATAATGAAATAGATGCTATCTACGCTTTTTATTATTTTTTGTCTGAGTCTGGACAACGACAAATACGCAATGTTACAAAAGGCGGGGCACAAGCTACAGTGACAGTTGAGGATATTCGCGATTTTATTATACCATATCCGAAACTTAAAGAAAGGGAAATGATAGCACAAGCTCTTTCGGATATGGACAGTGAAATTGAGCAGCTGGAAAAGAAACTTGCCAAGTACCAGCAAATCAAGCAGGGCATGATGCAGGAGTTGCTTACTGGGCGGATTCGGCTGGTGGATGCAGATTGCAAAGAACAACCGAAAACACAAGCCGTTCAGGAAAAACAACCTAAACCGGCGCATAATCAGCATTTTGATGATGCTGTCATGATTGCAGGAATTGTGAATGCCTTCTATTCCGAAAAATATCCATTAGGGCGCAAGAAAGTTCAGAAGCTTCTTTATTTGGTTCGCCGCAAAGAACGGGCTGATATTTCAGCCTTCCATAAAAAGGCCGCAGGCCCCTACGCCGATGAGGTTCGCTACAAAGGCGGCGAACCAATTGCTAAGAAAAATCGGTATATCCAAGTTAAAAAGAGCGATAAAGGCAGCAGCTTTGAAAAGGGCGCAAAGATGCAGCAAGCATTGACTTATTTGCAGGACTGGAAAAAGCAAGTAGACATTGATTGGCTGGTATCACAGTTTCAGTACACAGGTGTTAATGAATTGGAGCTTTTGGCAACAGTGGATATGGCAATGTGCGATTTATGTATGGATGGCAAAGAGGTTTCGGTAACATCTATTAAGGATTTGATTCGTTCTAATAAGGAATGGGGGGACAAATTGAACAAGACATATTTCAGAGATGCAGATATTCAGAGGGCAATCAAACGGTGTCAGGAGCTTTTTAGAAAATAATTGCTTGTAGGGAGGCGGGAAATGAGCGTTGGTCAACGGGAAAAATCTACGCAAAAGCGTGTTATTAGACTATTTGTCCAAGAACTGGGTTATACCTATCTGGGCGATTTTGCTGACCGGATAAACTCCAATATCGAAACAGATTTGTTGACGAAATTTCTAACACGAAGGGAATATTCGCCGTTGCTTATCAGTCGCGCCTTGAAAGAACTGCAGGATGCAGCCGGAAATCAGTCGGTAAATCTATACGATTTGAATGAAGAAACGTATAAAAAGCTACGTTACGGGGTCAAAGTCAGTGAGTCGGTCGGACTGCATAAGCTCACCGTACAGTTTGTGGATTGGGAGCATCCGTTGGAAAATGATTTTTATATTGCAGAGGAAGTGACCATAAAACATAAACGCCCTGATTTGGTATTGTCTATTAATGGTATTGCGTTTGCGGTGATTGAACTAAAGCGCAGTACAATTTCTATATCGGAAGGTATTCGTCAAAATCTAACCAACCAGCGTTCCGATATGATTATGCAGTTCTTTGCGACCATTGGGCTGGTTTTGGCAGGTAATGATTCTGAAGGAATCCGATATGGCACCATAGGTACATCGGAAAAATACTATCTTTCTTGGAAAGAGGATTCCGATGCCCAAGATGAAGTCTCAGTAGCAGTACGTGCACAAATCGAGAAATATCCGTTGCGTTTGGATAAGAATCTGATTTCTCTGTGCCGAAAAGAGAGATTTATAGAATTGCTGCATAATTTTATTGTGTTTGACAGTGGTATGAAAAAGACCTGCCGTCCCAATCAATTTTTTGGAAATATGGCGGCGCGTGATTTCGTGCGTAGGCATGAGGACGGTATTATCTGGCATACTCAAGGGTCCGGGAAATCGCTTACCATGGTGTGGCTCAGCAAGTGGATCAAGGAAAATATTCCCAATAGTCGAATTTTAATTATTACGGATAGGGATGAACTTGATATTCAGATTGAGCAGGTCTTTGCGGGTGTAAATGAGAAAATCGTTCGTATTCGCCGAGGCAGTGAGTTGATTCAAAAGATTAATGATACCTCGCCTGTCATAATGTGTTCGCTGATTCATAAGTTTGGCAAGAAGAATCGCAATAAAAGCGGCGAGGCTGATTATACAGGATTTATTGAGGAATTGAAACGTTCACTACCGAAAAATTTTTCTCCTAAAGGAGATTTTTATGTGTTCGTAGACGAATGTCATCGAACTCAATCTGGCAAGCTTCACAAGGCAATGGAGACGATTTTGCCAAAAGCTGTTTTCATTGGATTTACCGGTACTCCGTTGATGAAAAAAGATAAAGAAACAAGTTTGGAGATTTTCGGTCCCTATATCCATCGGTATAAATTTGATGAAGCTGTACGGGATAAGGTGGTTTTAGATTTGCGCTACGAAGCCCGCGAGGTAGAGCAGAATGTTGTTCAGCAGGAAAGAATTGATGCATGGTTTGAGGCTAAGACCAGAGGTTTGACTGGTGTAGCCAAAGCCAAGTTAAAACAGCGCTGGGGGAATTTGCAAAAGATGTTCAGTTCTAAAGCGCGCTTAGGGCAAATTGTTGCTGATATTGTATTTGACATGGAAACAAAATCGCGATTGCACGATGGACGAGGAAACGCTATGCTAGTTGCTGGCAGTATTTATCAGGCTTGCAAGTTCTATGAGTTATTCCAAGAAACCGAACTAAAGGGCAAGTGTGCTATTGTTACCTCATATGAACCAGCAGCGGGTGATATTCGCACAGAAACTGTGGGCGATGATGGAGAAACGGAGGCTGTAGAGCAATATGAAATTTATATGAAGATGCTGAACGGAAAAGAACCAAAGGCATTTGAAAAAGAAGTTAAGGAGAAATTTATCAAGCAACCGGAACGGATGAAACTTTTGATTGTTGTGGACAAGCTGCTTGCAGGTTTTGATGCTCCTCATGCTACATATTTGTATATTGATAAAACCATGAGGGATCATGGTCTGTTTCAGGCCATTTGTCGTGTTAACCGCTTGGATGGCGAGGATAAGGAATTCGGGTACATCATTGATTATAAGGATTTGTTTCGTTCACTGGAGATGGCAGTGGCTGATTATACCTCTGAGGCATTTGATTGTTATGACAAAGAGGATGTTTCCGGTTTGCTTACAGATCGTTTGGATAAAGCTAAGGAACAGCTTGAAAATTCGCTGGAGGCCTTGCGTGCTCTATGTGAACCTGTGACTCCACCCAAAGACATGGTGGATTACTATCATTATTTTTGCGGTACAAACACGGAAGCCTTTGATCTGGACGAACTTGAAGGGAATATGCCTAAACGGGAGCAGTTGTACAATTTGTCTGCAGCTGCGCTTCGAGCATTCGGTGAAGTATCCGGAGAATTACAAGAAAAATACCGCTATACTGTTGATCAGATCAAGGCGATTGAGCGGGAAGTTACTTATTATATTAAAGTACGCGATGATGTTCGACTTGCCAGCGGTGATTATGTGGATTTAAAAAAATATGATCCGGATATGCGTCATCTAATTGATACATATTTGTCCGCGAACCCTAGCCGTGTGTTGACTTATTTTGGGGGCGCAACACTGGTGGAATTATTGGTAGACAATGGCATTGCGACGCTGAAGGATATGCCTTCCTCTACTCCGAAGGAGCAGGAAGCAGTTGCTGAAACTATAGAAAATAATGTTAGAAAAGAAATTGTCGAGAAGACGCGGAGCAATCCAAAATACTATGAGAAAATGTCGGAACTTTTGCGTGAACTAATTGCGAAACGCAGAAATGATGTGATTAATTACGAGGAGTATCTGCGTCAAATTGTAGAATTGGCAAAGAAAGTGCATAAACCAGAAAGCAGCACGGAATATCCGGCAGACATTCGGGAAAGTGCCGCCAAACGGGCATTTTATGATTATCTTGATGGAGATGCAAACGTGGCAAATCAGTTACATGAGGCGGTTATGTTCAGCAAACAAGACAATTTCCGAGGGAGCAAAATAAAAGAACGAAAAATCTGGCGCGCCATTCGTGCGATTGTGAGAGATGATCAGAAAGCTACAGAGTTGTTGGCGTTAATAAAGGAGCAAAGTGAATATTAAGTGAGTAAATTAATAATTGGTAATATTGAGATTGCAATTATAAAAAAGAACATTAAAAATATGTATATCCGAGTTCTGCCGCCAGACGGTGCAGTACAGATTACAGCGCCATATGGTTCTAATGAGGAAACGATTCGTATGTTTGCGGTTTCCAGAATTTCTTGGATAAAAAAGCAAAAGAAAAATTTTGAAAATCAGGCTCGTCAAACTAAAAGGCAGTATGCAACGGGAGAAAGTTATTATGTTTGGGGAAAGCGTTACCGACTAGATGTGCAGTATTCAAACATTCGCAATGAAGTAAAGATTTTGGGTGGAAAGTTAATACTGCAAGTTCGTAAAGAAAGTACACCAGCGCAAAGGGAAAATGTTTTAAATGAATGGTATCGAGAACAATTAAAACAAGAAATTCCGGGAGTTTTAGAAAAATGTGAGCATATTGTTGGTATAAGCTGTACCGAATGGCAGGTCAAGAATATGAGAACAAAATGGGGGACTTGCAATATAGAAAAACGGAGAATATGGTTGAATCTACAGTTGGCAAAGAAAACCCCGGAATGTTTAGCTTATGTTATCACTCATGAACTGGTTCACTTGTTGGAACGCAAGCACAACGATCAATTTAAGCAATATATGGATCAATTTTTTCCAAATTGGCGTGCTGTGAAAGGAACACTGAATCAACAAATGCTGGATTATATGGAGGAGTGAATCGTAAACGGTAGATAGTGAGTACCTATACAAAACAAGAGCAAACCTGTATGATAGA
>ERZ779626.1367-NODE-1367-length-10785-cov-7.633551_pt1 | contig 10785 bp, 10 predicted proteins | sample MGYA00514209_ERZ779626 | MGnify/ENA primary metagenome ERZ779626 (study PRJEB29562, sample SAMEA4376713) | mouse gut metagenome | isolation source: Cecum | study: EMG produced TPA metagenomics assembly of the A DSS colitis mouse model was used to assess the...
GACCTTGACAATTTTCTTATTTTGTTATATTATGATAGTATGAAACTTCAATCTTTAAAATCAAAAATAATACTGCTTGCGGTGTTTATAATTTTGGTCGTAGGGATCGCCGTAGGCGTTTCTTTGGGCACTAAACGAAAGCATGACAAAAGCATGTATAAAACGTTTACCGCCACTTACACCGCCGACGAAAACGGCACTATTTGCGGCGAAGCAAAACAAAGCGTCAGACAATGGCTGGACGGAACGGAAATAACCGCCGTTCCCAACGACGGTTATTTGTTTTCAGGCTGGTCTGACGGCGTTTATTTACCGACAAGGCACGACACACATTTCACGCAAAATATCGAAGTTAACGCTTCGTTTGTAAGCAAGCTTAAAACGCTTAAATACGATTATAACGGCGCTACGGCTAACAACTCTGTTTCCTCCGTTACAATAAATTATGATAGTATTACTTCTACTGAATTTGTAATTCCCGCAAAGGCAAACTTTGAATTTCAGGGTTGGTATTTAGATAAAGAGTTTAACAAAAGAGTTACCGACAAAGACGGCGTTTACTATTTGGGCAAAAGCATTTTCTACTCCGAAGCGGACACCCTATATGCCCGATGGGAAAAACATGAAGGCATTGTTTATCCCGTACTTATGATTTTTGTCGATGAAATACACGCCAAACTTGATACTGTTGACAAACAAATATTTAATCTTGATTACAAAATGATTTTGCCGGAATTGAAAATCAGCGAACAAATACCCGAAATTATATCCGAATTTTTAAACGACGGTTTTGACGGTACAGTACATTTTGAATTAGATTCTTATTTTACTAATACTACTTTAGACACAAATTGCTATAAATCAGGACTCTCTTATTATGGCAATTATGAATATTATATTTTTCCTCCAAATATGGCAGAAGTCGCACCGATACTCAAAAATTACAGATCTGTTTTGACATTTGCAGCATATAAAGATCCAGATGGTATAATTCATCAAGCCGCCGGTTATGGTTCAAATAAATTTGCTTGTATTCCTCTAGATGACATATATTACAGAAAAGATTTTTTGAAACCTTTGACTGGCACTAATTCAATTCAGTGGAACAACATAATCCCAGTATATACTCATGAATTTATTCATACTATTGAACAAGCTATTGGACTAAATAACTTACATGATTATGAAATTTATTACAAACAAAATACTGGTCAAAGTTACTTATCTGGACATTTGTTATATCTTCTAAACAAAGCGGAGATGAATGGCAATTCCACTGGGGTACCGTTAACTTACTGGACAGGAAACATTGAAGTTGAATACCATTATGATGCGCAAAAATGTAGCGAAATGGGAGCCGTTAGATTAATAGAAAATAATATAGAACACGAACCGTCTATAAGTAGAGCAGGAAAAATCCCATATGGTTCCGACTTAACAGTTGAAGCGGTAGCTAAAGACGGTTACAAATTTATTAAATGGTCAGACGGTGTTACTACTGCGATTAGACACGATACAAATATAACTTCATACTTATATGTGTTCCCCATATTTGCAAAAGAAATTTAGAAAATAGGGTATAGCTAACGCTATACCCTATTTTTTATTATTTATATATTTGATAAAAATTCTGAATATAGTTTTATTAAGCTTTCCAAAGTATCCACGTCTATCAAGCCTTTACCTATAGCTACTTTTAAATATTTAGCATTGAATGCATTGAACACAACCTCAGATACAGGCAAAATATCATTAAATTCATCATATGTGTACAGACCAAATTGTTCAATATCTGACTGCATAGCTATTTCATCATATTTCAATGTTTCAGCATCAACTTCAAAAATATTGAACAGCCCATCTATGCCTCCCGGCATTGATAGCATACCGTTTACGTTTTGGATTTTACTTTCATAAGCCGAATCACGGCGGCACGCTCGTTTTCATCGAGCTTGCTTTTTATATATTTAATAGTTTCTTCCAGTTGCGGTATCATCACGTATTCCAACGCGTTTACGCGGCGTTTGTTACGTTCTATCTCGTTTGCCAACATTCTGACCGTCTTTTCAACCTGCGCCAGTCGAACCATTTCAGGCAGAAGCGCCGCAGCTTTACCGACGCAAAAATCCGCCTCTCCCGTCATTTCGGAATAGGCATACGGAAGTCCGCCTGCGCTTTTTTCGTTTACGAGAGAAATTTCCGGAACCTCGACGCCCATGACGCCCGCCGTGCCGCACTCTGCCCTGACTGCGGACGACGGCATGGAAAACGCCGCTTCGGCACGGTACGAAGGCGTGACGGAACGCGCCACGGAAAACTGCTTCAACGTTTCCGAAAGCTGCTTTTCCACATCGTCGCGGAGGCGCTTGTTTTCCTTTATTATAGCTGAAAAACGGCGCACCATTTCGTCGGATTTATCCTTTAAAAGTTTATGCCCGCGGACTGCCGTCGAAAGCCTTGCTTTAAGCTTTTTAAGCTCCATCCGCGTGGGATTTACATTAAGTCTTGCCATATTATTTAAGATATTTGTCTATATAAGCCTTGCGGATACGTTTCAGCTCGGTCACGGGCAATATTTTAAGAAGTTGCCAGCCCAAATCCAAAGTTTCCTCTACGGGGCGGTCCGCATCGAAGCCCTGGTTAACGTAGACGCTTTCAAACTGCTCCGCAAATTTCGCGTACAGTTTATCCGTGTCGGAAAGAGCGGCTTCGCCCAAAATAGCGGATAATTCCTTACTCTCTTTTCCGCTTGCATAAGCGGAGAAAAGCTGGTTCATGGTGTCGGCGTGGTCCTCCCTCGTCTTGTCCCTGCCTATACCCTTGTCTTTAAGTCGTGAAAGCGACGGAAGAACGTCTATCGGCGGATTTATACCCTTTTTGTACAAATCGCGCGAGAGAATGATTTGCCCCTCGGTTATATACCCCGTCAAGTCTGGTATGGGGTGGGTCTTGTCGTCCTCCGGCATGGTCAGAATAGGTATCTGCGTTATGGAGCCTTCACTGCCGCGTATCCTGCCCGCTCTCTCGTATATGGTTGCAAGGTCGGTGTAAAGATAACCGGGATATCCGCGTCTGCCTGGAACCTCGCGGCGCGCCGCGGAAACCTCCCTCAGCGCCTCGGCATAGTTTGTGATATCCGTCATAATGACAAGCACGTGCATGCCGCAGTTGAAAGCCAAATATTCGGCGCAGGTAAGCGCCATGCGCGGCGTCGCTATACGTTCTACCGCGGGGTCGTTTGCAAGGTTGGTAAAAAGCACGGTTCTTTCTATCGCGCCCGTCTTTTTGAAGTCGTCTACGAAATACTGAGCTTCCTCGAAGGTGATGCCTATCGCCGCAAAAACGACGGCGAATTTACTGTCAGTACCCTTTACCTTAGCCTGACGCGCTATCTGTGCGGCAAGCTCGGCATGGGGCAATCCGCTCATGGAAAACACGGGAAGCTTTTGTCCCCTTACAAGCGTGTTAAGTCCGTCTATCGCCGAAATACCCGTCTGGATAAATTCGTCGGGATAATCGCGCGCGGCGGGATTAATCGGCTCGCCGTTTATGTCCATAACCTTATCCGGAATGACGGGGGCGCCGCCGTCGCGCGGGTTGCCCATACCGTCAAATACCCTGCCGAGCATATCTCTCGATACGGCAAGCTGCTGGCTGTGTCCCAAAAAACGCGCCTTCGCGCCGGAAATTTGTAAACCCTGAGAATTTTCAAACAGCTGTACGACGGCTTTATCACGGTTTATTTCAAGCACTTTACCGCGGCGCAGCTCTCCGTTGGAGCAGACTATATCCACAAGCTCGTTATACTTTACGCCCGCAACACCTTCGACAAGCATTAACGGACCGACAACTTCCTTTATGGTCTTATACTCTTTAAACATCTTCGCCGCCTCCGCTGCAAACCGACTTCATCTCACTGCCGGTAAGCTTCAAAATTTCGTCGAACTCTTTAAGATTGTCCTCTTTTATATACTTTGCGCGCCCTATCTTTTCCTTACAGGAAAGGGCGAGTATTTCGTTCAGCGGCGCAAAAGCTTCAACCGCTTCCTTGGCGCGCGAATAAAATTCGTAAATAAGTTTTAGCATTAAATACTGCTTTTTCATGGACGTGTATGTGTCAACGTCGTCGAAAGCGTTTTGATGAAGGTAATCCTCGCGGATTATTTTAGCCGTTTCCATTGTCAGCCTGTCCTTTGAAGAAAGCGCGTCCATGCCGACAAGTCTTACTATTTCGTCCAGCGCGGCTTCCTCCTGCAACACCGTCATAACAAACTGACGGTAACGGAAAAAGTCCTGACCGACGTTTCCGTCAAACCAGTCTTTAAGCTTGTCCGCGTAAAGCGAATAGCTTATAAGCCAGTCTATTGCGGGGAAATGACGTTTGTACGCCAAAGACGCCGAAAGTCCCCAGAAAACCTTTACAATTCTAAGCGTAGCCTGAGCTACCGGTTCCGACAAATCGCCTCCGGGAGGGGAAACCGCGCCTATCGCGGTAACCGAACCGCACCTGTCGCCCGCGCCCAGAATTTTTACGACGCCCGCGCGCTCGTAAAACTCCGCAAGGCGGCTGGAAAGGTAAGCGGGATATCCCTCGTCGCCGGGCATTTCTTCGAGCCTGCCGCTCATCTCTCGCAGAGCTTCCGCCCAACGCGAAGTGGAGTCCGCCATAATCGCCACGTTATAGCCCATGTCGCGGAAATATTCCGCAATGGTTATGCCCGTATAAATGGACGCCTCGCGCGCGGCGACGGGCATGTCCGACGTATTTGCTATAAGAACTGTGCGCTTCATCAAAGGCTCGCCCGTTTTCGGGTCGGTAAGTGCGGGGAATTCGTGCAGAACGTCCGTCATTTCGTTTCCGCGTTCACCGCAGCCGATGTAGACGATTATATCCGCGTCCGCCCATTTGGCAAGCTGGTGCTGCACGACCGTTTTGCCGCTTCCGAAAGGTCCGGGAACGGCGGCGACGCCGCCGCGGGCAACAGGAAACAGAGTATCGATAACTCTCTGCCCCGTAACCATGGGCGTATCCGGCGTAAGCTTTTCTCTGTAAGGTCTGCCCCTGCGCACGGGCCATTTCCTGAGCATGCTTACGGGCTTTTTGCCCTTGCCCGTCTGAATAACGGCCACGGTGTCTTCTATCGTAAAATCGCCCTCCTGCACGGAAACGACTTTGCCGCTCATACCGTTGGGCACCATAATTCTGTGCTCTATTACTTCGGTTTCCTGTACCACGCCGAGAACGTCTCCCTCGCCGACGGTATCGCCCGACCTGACGCGAGGCGAAAAATGCCACTTCTTTTCTCTGTCGAGGTTATTTACCGAAACGCCGCGCGATATGCGCGAGCCGTATTTGAAGAACAGCGTCGTCAAGGGGCGCTGGATTCCGTCGAATATTCCGGCGAGAAGTCCGGGCGCAAGCTCGACGGAGAGCGGCTCTCCCGTGGAGACCACTTCCTCCCCAGGCCCCAGCCCCGAAGTTTCTTCATATACCTGAACGGAAGCTTTATCCCCCCTCAGTTCTATTATCTCGCCTATAAGACCGCTGTCTGAAACGTGCACGACGTCGTACATTTTACAGTCCGCCATGCCTTCCGCTATTATCAGAGGCCCCGAAATTTTTACCGTTTTACCTGCCATAATCTATCCTTTTCAGTTATTGAATAATATATCCACGCCGAGCGCCCGCTCCATAGCGCTTTTCAAAAGCTCTGCGCCGTGACCCGTACTTCCGTTTTTGGACGGAATACTTAAAACAACCGGATAGGGCTGTTCGTCAAACCGCTTTATAAACTGCTCCAAAGGTCTGTAAAGCTCCTCTGTGAGAAAAATTATCCGATATTCCTTAGCGGCTTTTCTCAAAGCGTCCCTGGCTTTAGTTTCGTCCTCGGCGGCGAACGCCGCGACCCCCGCGGCCTTGAACACGGTTATGCTGTCGCCGTCGCCTATAATTGCAATTTTTCCGGTCATATCCGCTCCTTAAACCGACCTGAGCCGCGCTTTTATCTCGTAATCCTTCATGCCTGCCAAAAGGCAGACGAAAAGTATCCTCACGTCGGCGTTTTCCGCGCGGCGTCTGAATACGTAATATAAAAAGGGCTGGTTCCTCACAAGCTCGTACTTTTTTGCGGCGAAAAATCTGACTTCGTAGTTTTCCGTCTCGCGCTCCGCCGCGGTGTGGGGAAGCCCCTCCCGCCTGTCGTCAAGACATTTTTTATAGCATTCTGCGTAAGCCGTTCCGTCAAGACAGCTTTCCGCACGCCCGCTGTCTTCGGAAAAAATTTCACCCAGAAGATTATGCGGCAGTTTGCCGCCGTCAAGATAAAACTTTTCAGCCGTTTCTTTATCGGGCGAGCGCAACGCGGTCAGGATATTCGTCATATCCGCCCGCGCGGACAAAAGCTTTTTCAAAAGCGGTTTTCTTTTACACAGCCGTGCAAGATATTTATACTGCGCCTTTTCAAACAGCGCGCCTATTTCCGCGCCGGAAACAAATGTGCCGTCGGCATCCGCGAAAAGCGCGGCGGCTTGTTGCGCCGCCTCTTTAAGCTCGTCCGCAAGCTGTGAAAAATCGTTATTTTTCACGCATTGCTCCAAAACCCGCAAGGGAATAATTCCTTGGGGCGCAAGCATCTTTCCAACGTCCGCACCCGTATATTCCGCTTTTAAAAGCGCTTTCAAATTATGAAAATCGCGCGGGGCAAGCAGGTACGTCTTTTCCGCCTCGGAAGGAGAATATTCAAGTATGAACGCGTCGATAGCCGCCTCGTCCGCGGCAACCAGTTTTTCGTAATCGTATACCGAAACGATTTCCGTTCCTTTGCCGAAGCCGCTTTCCGTGACGGCGCGCAACGCGTCCTCCGGACCGCTTTCGCAAAGCTTGACCAGCTTGTCTTTGAGAAGATATTTTTCCCGCGCGGCAATTACGCCGTCCGTATACAGTACGTCTGTCGCCATTAATTTAACCCGTTATGAATAATTTTGCCGCTATTTCTGACTGGTGTTTTTCCCTGTCCTCCGCAAGAAGCGCGCCGTATGAAATATTTTTGTCGCAGTTTTTGCCGCGCAGTATAAAGCCGCCGTCCAAATCCGCGGTCTTAGAAGAAACTTTCAGCTTCCTTTCCCTGACGACGGAGAGCTTTGAAACGTCGGATGCGAAGCAATAATTTTCCGCGAAAACTATTTCGTCGCCCGCTTCCGCGTACTGCGTAAGCAAACCCTCCGCAAGGCGCACACTTTCGGTTTTATTGAGCGCGTTAAGCTGTTTTAAAGCGCGCGAATACACTGCGTCTATAACGCCGCGTTTTTCGCCGAGAAGTATTTTCGAGCATTCGAGCCGCGCCGAAGCCGCTTTTCCGTCAAGTATCGCTGTCGCCTTTTCCTTTGCTTCCGCCAAGGCGCCCTCTTTATTGCGCTTCGCGCGCTCGGAAGCGAGAGCAACCGTTTCGGCGGCTTTCTTTTCCGCTTCCGAAATTACCGTACGCGCCTCAACGTCGGCGTCGTACAGTATTCTTTCGACGATTGACTGTTCGCTCATAAATCAGACCGCTACCAACATTATGGAAATGATGAGTCCCAAAATTGCGTAAAACTCTATCATGGCGGGGTATATTATAAGCTTACCGCCGAGAGAGTCCTGCTTGCCTACGGCATAAATACAGTTGACGGCTGACTTGCCCTGGAAGAAGCCCGTAATCAAGCCCGAAACCGCCATAGGCATTACAGCGCCGAACAGCGTCCAACCCTGCGCCACGGTAGCAATGTCACCGAGCGAGGACGAAGCGATTATTCCGATAATAAAGCCGTAAATACCCTGCGTAGCCGGCAGAAGCACGAGAACGAGCACCTTGCCGAATTTTTTGGGATTTTCCCCCAATACGCCCGCCGCCGCGGTACCTGTCTTGTAAAGACCGATACTCGAACCTATTCCGCAAAGCAGAACGCACAGGGCGATTCCGATTATACCGATAACGTTACCAGTATTCATTGTTTAAAAAACCTCCGAAGTTTTTATTTGATATTTAAATTTACGTACTTGAAATCCGAGCCGAGCGGAGAAAACAGTTCTCCCTCCCCCTCGAAAAATCTGCCGTAAAATTCAACGTATTGAAGTCTTGCGTCATGAATGTACGCGCCTAAAAGTCCTATCGCGAGATTGAAGCCGTGGCCGACTATCATTAACACCGCGCCGAGAATTATAAGCATGGCGTTGCCGCCCGTGATAAAGTCGACCGCATAGCGCGAAACTATCTGCGCTATTACCGCGCCGGACAGCATAAGACCGTAAAGTCTTGCGTAGCTTAAAATGTCCGAAGCGAAGTTTATTACCCCGTACGCCGCGCCGAAGCCCTTGGTGAATTTGCCGAGAAGTTTTTCCTTCCTGCCGGCGGTAAGCATGGCGCACAGCAGTGAAGCCCCTGCAGTGATTCCGCCTATATAAGTTATAAGCTTGGGCGCTTTGAACTGGTCAACAAGTCCTACGACCGCAAGGGCGACGCCCACGGTGAAAACCGACCAGACAAGTCCGTCGAAAATGCCGTCCGCAATATGATTCCTGCGCCAGCACTGCACCGCTTTACACAGGTATCCCGCGCAAAGCTGAACCATTCCCAAAAGCAAACTGATTATAAGAACAGCCGGTATCTTTATCCCCATTACCGTCCACATCTCTTTTTGCGGATCGGGCAATAACGTGGGCATAAACGGCGGCTGCATGCCGAAAAACGAATTGAAAAGCAATCCCCAGACGACGGCAAAAATTCCGCCTATGGCGAAAACTCCGGAAAGTCTTTTAAGACCGGTGTCGCGTTTGCTTCTCAGATATATAAATCCGCCTATGACGAACATTAACAGACCGTAGCCGACGTCCGCCATTATAAAGCCGAGAAATACGCTGTAAAACAGCGCCATTACCGTGTTGGGGTCGAATTCGCGATAGCTTACAGGCGAATACATATTTGTAATAGCTTCGAAGTTTTTTACCGCCGCGTTGTTTTTTAAAAGCGTAGGCGGAATTTCGTCCTCCGCAGGTTCGGAAAACTCGAAGTAAACGGCGTTGGTTGCCGAGGACAGCTCCTCTCTTACGCTGTCCTGCGCCTCCTTGGGGACGTACGCCTCCAAAAGAAAGGTTTTCTGCGTACAGCGAAGCTTATCGGAAAGATTTGCTTTTTCAAGCTCGAAGCCCAGATAATCGCAATATATTTTCATGTCGCGCACGCGCGGGGCGAGCGAATACATTTTCTCGGAATTTTCTTTCAGGTCCGCCCTTATTTTCTCTTCCGAGCAAAGAATATCGTCGTACACTTCTTTACCCGACCTACTGCCCGAAAACGGACATGGAACAAAGCCCGACTCCTGCAAGATACCTTCCGCCGTATCCGACACGCTTTTATGCGCAACGAATATAAAAAGCGCGTTTTCGGCGTCGGAGCCAAGCATTTCGCACTGAATAAGCGGCGCGGCGGCGCAGGCGGCGGAAAAATTATCCGCAAGCGGCAACGGCACCATACCAAGCTTTATTTTTACGCGGCGGGTATCGGTAAAATCTTCAAGCGGACTGTCCACCGCGCTGTATATCAGCGCTTCCTCCTTTAATTTAACCGTTTTGTTTAGCTCTGAAAGAAGCTCTTTTTTACGCAAATTCAGTCCGTTTATCGTGTTTACAAGCGAATCCATTTCGGCACGCATATCCTTAGCCGCCGTAAATTGGGTATAAGAAACGTCAAATCCGTCCTTCAAATCGTCGGATTTGACCTTGTTTTCTTTATTATAAGCGTCTGCTTCCGAAACAAGCAAAGACAGCGCGCCCTCCGTTTTATCCAGATAGTCGCGCAAGTTTTCAGTGTCGGCCGCCATAGCGTCCGTATTTTCGGCGTCGTAATGAAGTTTAATCTCTGCGGCGCGCGTACGTTGCAGGGCGTTGAGAATGCAGTCCCTGTCGTAATTCATGGCCGCAAGATTAAGCTTGCTCATTTCAGCGATTGCCAACCGTCAACCTCCGTACTATATCGTGAACCGGCCTGTCGGCGTTTTTCAGACATTGTTCCGCATACTTTGCCGACTCCGCGCGTTTTGCGGAAATTTCGGCGTCGTACCCGTTCTGAGCGCGAACGGCGGCGTCTTTGAGAATTTTTTCACGCAATTCTCTGCATTCCGCCGCGGAAAGCTTGTCTATTTCGACCGCGCGTTCCTCCGCCTGCGCGGAAATTTCAGCCGCGCGCAGCAATGCGTCTTGTTTTATTTCAGCCGCCTTCTGCTCGGCATCAGTTATGCTTTTTATAATTTCGTTCATAATATGTTATATTTTACCATATAAGATTGTAATTTGCAAATAGAAATTGTGCGAAACGGGTATTAAAAGCGCGAAAGGAAAATATAAATATATGTTTACCGTTTTTTATATTGTGGATAAATATATACGGAATTACGTTTATAAATGTTTAAAACCGTCGCATTAGTCGTTTTTAATTCAAAATGTTAATAAATTGTGGATAATTTTTTTAAACTTGTATTACAGCGTACTTTCCACAATAAAATTGTGGACAACTTTCAGTGGATAAAAACAGTATTTTACCGAATCGAAACGTAAAATATCGTAAGTTATCCACAAAACCGTAACTGCCTTCAAACTCCTATTGATAAATAGCTATAAAAAAGTCCGTTATCCTCAATTATTCGCAATGTATTATCCCTACGGAACCTATTATAAGAATATATTTTTTATTAAAAGACCAAAAAACCGAGCCTAAGGCTCGGTTTTTCGGAATTGTTACTGTATTTTCAGGC
>ERZ779626.1368-NODE-1368-length-10783-cov-8.580257_pt1 | contig 10783 bp, 15 predicted proteins | sample MGYA00514209_ERZ779626 | MGnify/ENA primary metagenome ERZ779626 (study PRJEB29562, sample SAMEA4376713) | mouse gut metagenome | isolation source: Cecum | study: EMG produced TPA metagenomics assembly of the A DSS colitis mouse model was used to assess the...
GGCAAGGTAGAATTGCCCGACTAAAGCCCGACCCGTCCGGCAGTCAGCCGGACAAGGAACGGCAAAATTTTTTACACTTCTTTTACTTCTTTATCTCACACGAGCAAAGACTTCCCGCAACCAGCAGAATTCCGTTGCCCAAGCTCAAAAACAGTCCCAAAATACAGCCGCTGTAAAAAATACCCTCCTAGACAAGCTTCTTCGGCTCCCATTTCTTCTGTTCTAACCTCTTTGGCCCGCATCCCTTCGCTTCCTTTCCGATGCTCCTCTCTTCCCCCATCAGCCACAGCTCCTACGACATCAGTTACAGCATACCATGCCGGCATAACATACCACGCACAGACCAAATCGACATCGAAATTTGCCTATTTATAAAGCTCCGCCTGCTGGAGGTACAGCCTTGCGTAATATCCGCCTTTAGCCATCAATTCATCATGACTGCCGAATTCCACAATCTGCCCGTCCTTTATACAAGCGATCTTATCCGCCAGTTGAGCGGATGCCATACGATGGGAGACAAAAACAGCAGTGGATGCCCCTGACAGACCCACAAATTGATTGTATACTCTTTCTTCGGCAACGGCGTCCAGCGCTGACGTAGGTTCATCCATGATCAAAAATGATCCTTGTTTGAAATATCCTCGCGTAATGGAAAGCTTCTGCCATTGCCCGCCGGACAGCTCGACCCCGTTATGGTACTGGGTTCCCAGCAGCTGGTCAAGCCGTTCGGAAAATCCGGATACAAATTCATAGGCCCCGCCTTTTTGAGATGCCGCATACAGCTCCTCGTCATGGTTCATTCTGCCATAATCGCTCAAACCAATATTGTATCTGACAGGAAGATAGTACCTGCAAAAGTCCTGTGCAACAAGGGAAATACATTGTCGATACTGAGAGAAGTCAAGTTCGTTTATATCGATGCCGTTGATCTTGATCTTTCCCGATGTGGGACGCTCTAATCCCGTCATCAATCGGATGATCGTAGATTTCCCTGCGCCGTTTTCTCCAATCAATGCAAGTTTTTCGCCTGAATGCAGCTCAAAGCTTATATTGTTTAAGACAAGCGGCGTGTCTTTGCGATACTGAAACTGCACATTTTCAAATTCAATGCTGATACTCGGTGTATTAAGGGGCTTCTCTCCTCCTTTTTCATCAGCTGCATCGTGAAGGAAAGAAATAAACTTCATTATTACGGCATTATCTTTCTGAATGTTGCCCCAGTGACCCATAAAGAGATCAAAATAGGAAACCAGCTGTCCGGAAACATTGTAATATAAAATGAAACCTCCGGCTGTCAAGTCTCCCCTTCCTATGAGAGTAATCCCATAGGCAAACACCCCAAAGGAAATCACCATTTTTGCGACGCCGGCAGCAGTTTGAAGTCCGGCAAGCCTTAAATCGAATGCGATTCTTTTTGTATATACCTTTTTGGCCTGCTTCCGGTATAATCCCTCAAAATACTCATATGCATCTAAGACTTTTATATCTTTTGCTGCTTCCCTATCCAAAATCAAGTCTCTGTAATAGGACTCCCTGCGTTCCTCCTCTGTCAATTCAAGATTAAATTGAATCGCCTTTTTTCGTGTGGCAGAAGTTCACCAATATGGTAATGAGAAAATTCACCAGCAGGATCAAGGACATCACACTATTGTATGACATAAATACAGCAATCATAGATAAAAATTTCACCACAAAATAGAGCATATAGACATAGCGGTCAAAATAACTCAACAGAAAATTGCTGTCAATCCCTGAGATTTGGGACAGCAAATTCTGATACTCATTGTTTTCCACATAGGAAAGCGGAACCTTCACCGCGCGGCGCACAGTCATTTCAACTGTCTCAATACTGAGCTTGAGTTTCATTTTCTCATTCACAATATCCGAGAATATGCTCAGGACATATGGCACTGCATGTAAAAAGAAGACATATGCCGCAATATACGCAAATAAAGCGGCGATGCTGCCACCAGTCCCTAAATGAATCGCCTCATCTATGGATCTGGAAAAAAACATTGCTGCAGCCGCATCAAATGTACCGGATATTATGGTCAGAATGATATTCAAAATCAAATAACCGGGTACAAGCCCAAATAATATTTTAATGGAAAAAGAAAATGGTCTTGTCTGGGAGCCCTTATCAGATAGATTCATCATATTTTCATTCATCCTCCATTTTGAACCACTTTGCCTGAGCATGATATAGCTCTGTATACTCGGGACATTCCGACATCAGTTGGTCATGTGTGCCCACATTCATGATGCTTCCTTCATTAAGGAAATAAATCCTATCACATTGTCTGATTGCTCCCAAACGATGGGAAATAATAATGGAGGTTTTATTCCGGCTATACTTTTCAAAAAGCTGAAATAATTTATATTCTATATTGGGATCCAGCGCTGACGTGGGTTCATCCAGCAGATAGATAGCTTTTTCAAACGCAAAACAACGGGCCAGCGCCAGCTTTTGCCATTCTCCGCCGGAAAGCTCTGTTTTTCCGAATTCCTTGCTCAGTATTTCCTCCCTGCCGTTTTCCAGTGAACGGACAACATTTTCAAGCCCCATATCCAAGATCAGCTCATCCATATCATTTTGTTTACCCGATCTGCCCAATAATATATTGTCCTCAAAGCTCAAACCGAATTTCTGTATTTTCTGACTTACCATCGCAATGTGCCCGGACAGTTCACCGCTGCGAAGCTGAGCTATATTGATGCCGTCAATACAGATATCTCCTTCCGTCGGTTGATACACCCCCGCTATCAGATACGCAAGAGTCGTCTTTCCTGCTCCGTTTTTCCCGACAAACGCAACATGCTCCCCCTTTTTAATGTCCAGATTGATGTTCTTCAAAACAACTTTATCTGTATGCGGATAAGAAAAGCTTAAATTCCTGACCTGAATATCTCCCTTGAAGCTGTCCGAAAAACACAAAGTTCCGGTCCTATCATGACTTTCGATTTCCTCTATATAATCGAACAAGACTGCCAGCAATTCCACATTTCCGCCCATTGTCTCCACGAAGCTGCCGATGGTGCTGACGGCATAATTCAGATCTGCCACATACACGGCCATGGCGCTCAACATTCCCGCTGTCATCACTCCCTCTGCAATACCCACACCTATAGTTATAAAATACATCAATATGAATATATTGAGTCCCATCCGATAACAGTTTCTGACAACGCTGTTTTTGGTGTTAAGCCGCATCTGTGGCTTGATCAATGATAACATCAGATCCTTCCATATACGGATCAGATATTCGCCGTACTGGTAAACCCTCAGCTCTTTTGCGTATTTTGTCTCATACAGAATGGAGGAGATATTTTTCATCTCGCGTTCCTTATCCTGCAGATCATTGCTCAACGAATAGGTCTTACGCCCTTGCTTGCCTATAACAAAAAGATAGATCAAAATTGCAATCAGGAAAAAAACAGTGATCAGCCCATTGCTTCTGAGAATAAAGAAGATGAATGAAAAGAGACATATGAATGCCTGAACAATATTCATGGATACATTGAAGATACGAAACGGCGACCATATGGCATTGCCTACAATATAGTCAATTTTTCTCTGGTTTTCTTCCACTTCAAAATATTCAGACGATATATGCTGTACTTTCTCCGCCAGAAAGGAGTATGAATACATCAAAATTTTATTGTAATACAAGCTGTTTATATAGGTGTTCAGCACCGAGACACACATCATAAATACCTGAAATACAGCTAAATGAACCAGACACTGCAGCGCCTTCCCGGATGTCTCGCTTTGGAGCAGGTCCGTAAATCTGTTCATCAGCCACGCATTGCAGAAGGGGGCGATCCCATACACACATTTGAGCAAAAGCATCAGACAAGCCTCTCCCCCTGCTCCTCTGAATATAAATTGATATCCTTGCAAAATGTGATGTACCTTTCTCTTCATCTGGTGCCTCCAATGCCTAAAATCATTTACATATAACCCGGTTGAATATGTATTTTCTTCCCAATATCGCAAATTTCATTTTAGCATATATTTTCATAATAAACTATACACATTTTCTTGTGGCAGCTTATCAGAATATACGGTTACAAAAAAATAGCCTAACAAAAATTTGTATCATATGTTATTTTTAACCTATGTTAACAAGAAAGGATGTGATAAAAGGAATAGCAGTCAAAATATTTAGCCTATACCTCATTCGTGGGCGTACTGTCCTCCGAAGAAGACGCCAAAGAATTGGTTTCTGCTTGTCCAAGCAGCGCCACCCGCAATCTACTGCTCCACCAGCAGTCGGTATCCCCGGACTTTTTTAGGTTGAGAACGGGACTGGCTGGCGCGGTCCTGAACAAATTCCAAATTTATAATATCAAGACTGTACAAAGCGCAGGGTGGAAAAATGACGGCTGTTGTGATAAGCTGAATACAAAATAAAATAGGAGGAAATTACCCGTGAACATGACAAAACTTAAAATATCAATGCAAGTATTTTTCTCGGTTCTTACCTGCTGTCTGCTTTGCGCTTGTCAAGCAAACAACACAAAGAGTATAGTACAAGAGCAAAATAATGTACCGGAACATGAAATAAATATTCAAGCGTATTTACCTATCGTTGCTGATATCGATATAGAGGATGCTACGTTCTCACTAATTTTTTTAGATAACGACACGATTCCGGAGTTGGTAGTTCTTGATAGATATTGGGATAAATATTCTGTTTATACAATAAAAAATGATTCTGCAGTATGCTTGATTGATTCTATAACAACCGTCGAAATGTCATATTTTGAAAAACAAAACATAATATCTACATTTAATAGATGGAATGGAGGTGGCGATGAGGGCGGATATGCAAATAAATATTATCAGTTAGAGCAGTATTCTGAGCCTTTGACAGACATGTCTATACCGAGCTTTGAGATTACATATAACGCAGTTTATGATATAAACGGAGAATGGACCGGAGATGGTATCACAGAATATTACAAAAAGGGGGAGCAGATTGATGAAACGACCTATAATCAAATATTTGTTGATTTCAACATTTCCCAGAATGATGACGTGAGCTGTTTTTCGGAAAGCATTCAGCATTTTACAAAGGATGAAATCAAAGACCAGACCCACATCAAATATAATCATGTGCCGCACCTCCGGGGCGAAGCGTTCCAATCCCATGATGTCATGCCCCTTAAGCTGTTCGGCACCGGATCTATGGCAATAAAAAAGCCTGACAGTAAAAGTATTGTTTACTATCAGGCAGTTACAGCCGGAACACGAAATGCAGCGCGATCCCGGGTCATTTTTGGGTCAGCACTCACTTGCTTATCTTTGCAGCCATGCGGTCTATTGTGCCTCTTTCAGGGCCTGGTATTTAAACAATAAAAGCCACGCATCGCGAGTCTTCTATTGCCATGGACAATCATCACCACCCGTCAAACGGGTGGTTTGCTCTGCGGCAAAAACCGCAAAGGCTCTGTGACCTTTACGGTTATAGGAGATACATATTCTATTATGCAGAGATTCTACTTCTGGTTTCATGGTGAGAAGTAGCGTTGCATGGGCAGGGATTTTTTTAACTGGCTTCCTGCCATTCCCCGATATGCTATGTATAAATTAACTCTGCGTTGCATGAGCAGATGGATAACTGCCCGAAAAAAGAACATAAAAAATCCCTCCAAACTCTAAAACAGGTCTGACTTGTTTCTTCATCCCCTCACAATTCGATAGATTAAAACTATTATATCAATGTAAATACCCTTTTTCAATTTGCGAATAATACCAGAACGTAAGGTAAAATCTATTACAGAATGGGAGGTGAAGATGATGTATGAAGATTTTGTCCCGGAACGGCTGGCAAAGCTGCGGACCAGGAAAGGCGTTTCCGCGCGGGATATGTCCCTGTCACTGGGCCAGACAAACAACTACATCAACAACATTGAAAACAAAAAATCACTTCCCTCCATGCCGTCCTTTTTCTATATCTGTGAATACCTGGGTATCACGCCGCAGGAATTTTTTGATGAGGGAAACGCCAACCCGGAAGGCTTAAACGAATTTATCGCATAGGCAAAGCAGTTGGATTCCCGGTCGTTTGAATACATCCTCGGCATTATGAAGGAACTGAATACCAAAAGGTAACGCGGTCATCACTGGCCGCTCTTTTTATTCTACCCAGCAGACTCCCGGATATGCCCAATCCATATACCGGTGAAAAACCAAGAATTGTCCCGGATAAAGTCCTCATCCCCCGTTGCACACAAAACCTCTCCCAGATTTTATTTGTAAATTTTTATCCCCTTGCATATTCCTGAGGAAGCGGATATACTATAAGTAAGAAAGTTGGAATTTCTCACTTCAAAACCCAATATCTATATGCCCCAAAGCAAGGGGCCAAACACAGAAAGGAGCTGGTATTTTGCTTGCTGAACTTCGCCAGAAGGCACAGATCACAATTCCAAAGGAAATCATTGTAAAGCTCGGCTTGTCAGAAGGCGACAAACTGGACATCTTTGAAAAGGACGGCTTCATCTGCCTTATGCCGGTTGCCGTCTATCCCAAAAAATATCTGAATGAGCTGAAAGAGGAAATCAACGGTGTGAAGGCAAGGCTTGCCTCCGGGGAGCAGCCCGTTTTTGACAGCGTGGACGCTCTGTTTGACAAATTGGAGGCAGACTGATGGCATACGAATTTACCTTTACGCCACGTTTCCAGAAGCATTTTAAAGGGCTGACCGTCCAGGAAAAGAAACAGCTAAAAAATAAACTGGAACTCCTGGCGCAGAATCCTTCCCACCCGTCACTGCGCACCAAGCGGATTCAGGGCACCACAGACCTGTTCGAGTGCAGCGTCAACATGGACATCCGCATTATCTGGTATTATGAAGGCGACAAAATGATTATCCTGATAGATATGGGCCATCACGACATTTTAAAACAGTTCTGACTGCAGAAGCGGCACCTCACGGAAACAGCGTGCCGCTTTTTTGCGTCCATTTCCTGTATTTTCTGTGGCTTTCCCTTATCATTCCCCGGTACTCCCAAATCCGCCCGTGCCCCTTTCCTCCCCAAGCCCGGAAACAAAATCCGCGATCACAACTGGCATGATGATAAGCTGCCCGACCCTCGCCCCTTTCTGGATGGTATGGGTCCTGCCGCTTACATTGCTGATAATCGCGTGGATCTCCCCGCGGTAGCCGGAATCCGGGGCAGCTCACAGACAAGCCCTTTTGCCGCCATGCTGCTGCGTGGGAACACGTACCCTGCGTAGCCGTCCGGCACCTCGATCCCAAAACCCAGCGGCACCTTCTCAACATCCCCCGGTTTCAGGGTGCAGCCATAGGGCATATATACGTCCGCCCCGGCGTCATTCCCGTGGGGCCGGTAGGGGAGCCGGCTTTCCTCCGCGCCAAAGTCAATGAGTTTTATCTTCATGCGCCGCCTCCCCAAAAAGTGCCGGATAATCCGCCTCCAGGATCTCCAAAAGCTCCATACCGGCCCCCAGCTTTCTTTTACACCCCATCTTCCCCTTCAGGCATTTATCCCTCTGGCAGAAAGCGCCGGTAAGCTGCGGGGAAAACAGGGACGGGCTCAACCGGTACAGTTCCTGCCATATCTTCAAGAGCACGATCCGGGGCTCGTCCGTGTTCCTCCTGCATATCCGCTGTCCGATGATGTGTTTCCACTGATAAGGCGTGGCGCTTATCAAAAGCACGTTCCGAAGTCCCTGGGCCGTGGCATACCCCGCCGCGTCATGGCCGATTCCGGCGCCGCACAGTTCCCCGTAACAGTCCATCCCCCTGCTGCAGCTTTCCAGATACGTCTCCCGGACGGGGGCAGGGGCGGCCAGCACCTCATAGGGCACGGCAAAATCCGCCCGGCCTGCATAGTTGCTGTACTGCAGCGAAGCGCTCATAAACTTCACCTCGTTCTGGTGTCTGGTGATCTGCGCAAGGAACCTCCTGCTTGCCCCCACGACCGCCACCGTGATCACTGCAAATTTCTGGACCGTGGGATGGGGGAGGCCGCCGATAGTCCCTACGGTATCCCCGCTGAATGGCTTTTCATAGAGCGCCAGCAGATCCTCCATCGTGGCGATCCGGTGCCCCCGCTGGGTAAGCCTGGCGGCAAAGACCATGTTCTTCTCGGCCTCCGCAACCGTCTGGCAGTTCAATATTTTTACTTCAATCCTATTTATTGTCTTTTCCCTCCTTTACAACCGCTTTGAGCAGGAACAGGTAGTTGAGGCTGTCCGTGATCTTTTCATCCCACACGCTTTCCTCATAGGAAACGCTGTCCGCAAAGCACATGTCATACAAAGACACGATATGCTTCGCCAGCATCCCTGTCAGGGCACGCTCCGGCGTGGTATGCTGTAAGGCCGCCGCTGCCTTGAAAGCCCCCAGGCGGTCCGTGTCGTCCCCGGTGTATTCCTTTGTTTTCTTCTGCAAAATAGCGGCACAGCGTTTCACCTGTTCATCAAATACTGCATTTACTTCTTTTTGTGTGATAGGGCATCCCTCCTTTACCAATGGGCCGTCCCGGATTTTATCTGTCATCCGGGATAGGTCATATACGAAATATAAAGCCCCCATAGCTATGCTCTGGGAAGGCAGATCCAGTCGTGCATCAGGCACACGCTGGGCTCGTCCTCCCTGGGCACCAGCCGGTAGGCACATTCCCCGTACACGGTCCGCTTGTCCTCAATCTCCATCTCATACGCCTTGTAAAAGCGGTATCCGATATTGGCGATCACGCATTTGAGCGCCTGCAGCGCCTGCAGCGCCTCCCGCTGCGAGGTCACAATCAGGTCCCGGTCTATGCTCCTTTTTAAGCACAGCAGAGACTTGTAAAGCTGTACCTCTGTCCGGTAAGGGCGGCAGTCCATCCGCTCCAGCCAGCCGGAAAACGCCACCGGCCCGCTCTCCATAAGCTCCCGCTCCGGGTGGTAGTAGCCGTAACAATCCAGATTTGCCGTGTTCAGAAGGTAGAGCATCTGCTCTTTCGTTACACCCGGCATGGCCCAGACACTTCTTTCCTCATTGTGCCCCGCCTCCTTTCCTGAATTGTTTCAAGGACATCCCTTCCCATGCTCACATGCCGTACAGGTCATGGTTGACTTCGGCCCGGTAATAGCTATCCATCGTTGCCGGGGCGTTATATAGGGCCGCAAGCAGGTAAGCCTTGATGTTCCCTACCTTCGTGGTGTTCTTGTCAATGCAGTCAAAGACATACTCCAAATGGCCGGAATTGATCTTTAGGAACCGGCTCTTTACAACCTCTCTGGGAAAATCGTCTCCTGCGATGCGGATGAAAGGGCGTTTTGAAAGGACCACTTCAGGCATGAGCTCCACCGTTTCATCCATCCGCTGCGCTCCATACCGCTGTACCAGAAAGCCGTACTCCACATTTGCACGGATAATCTCACGGTATGCGTTCACAAGCTCTATCCTATCCATCCCATCCGGGCGCCCTGCCGCCTCCGGCTCTGCCGGATGGATTGATTGATGTGTATTTAATCCATCCGTGTTTGATCTATCCGTGTTTAATGGATCAGTATTTAATTGTGGGGGATTTCCCTATGCAGGTTTCCCCTGTCCAGGTTTTTCCTGTCCTGCATTTGCCTATCCTAGATTTTCCCGTTTAGGCGGGACCTCCGATGTTTCCTGGCTTACCGGCTTTTCATGTATCGTGTACTCAATATCCCCAGCCGGCCGTTGTCAAAACGGACCCTCTGCCTGGTGAGATACCCATGTTTCTCCAGCTCCTTTAACGCGCCGGCAATGGAATCCACCCCGTCCATGCAGATACAGGCAAGCCCTTTGGTGGTATAGTCCCAATCCTCCGGCAAAGACAGCATGAGGGACAGCAGGCCTTTCGCTTTCAGGGAGAGCTTCACATTGCGCAGGTGATGGTTGCACATGACCGTAAAGTCTTTTGTTTTTTCTACCCGGAATACAGCCATAACAAAAACCTCCTTTCTTTCCCTCCTGACTACAAGACACTGTCCCTGCGGTCATAGTGCAGATGGCCGCCTGGTGCAACCTTCGCATGGTTCTGTATCCTGAGCTCTCCCTTTTCCTGCCGGTCCCTGAATTTCTCATACCCGGTGTCCGTAAGGAACAGGCGCATCCGGTCCCCTTTATCGCCCACGGTAGAATCACCTGAAAGCACATCAAATATAACCATGTGACGCACCTCCGGGTCGAAGCGTTCCAATCCCATGATGTCATGCCCCTTAAGCTGTTCGGCGCCGGATCTCTGTCTGGCCTGGGCCAGCAGCTCGCCAATGGTCCGCCCCTCCTGGGGCAGCCGGTAGTCCCTCCGAATATCATGTACGGCCTCCATACACTCTGCATCCGTCAGGGGGCGCAGTTTCTCCAGGAGGCTTTTTGCAGCCTTCCGTCTGGCCGGGTCCCCGGCATACCGTGAGGCCATAGACATTTCCTGCAGGACGGCGTACCGCTCACTTCCCTCTGTCTGGTACAGCATCCGTTTTTCCATTTCCGTAAATTCCATAAGAATCCCTCCTGATCCATCCATCAAAAAAAGCCACAGCATCATACCGTGGCTAAAAAATGGCAACAAAAAAAGCCTGACAGTAAAAGTATTGTTTACTATCAGGCAGTTACAGCCGGAATACGAAATGCAGCGCGATCCCGGTTCATTTTTCGGTTAACACTCACATGCCTGTTTTTGCAGCCATGCGATCTATTGTGCCTCTTTCAAGGCTTGACATTTAAACAAAGAAAACCCGCAAACACTGATGTTTGCGGGCTTTCCTAAGCGTCATCTCTTTGACGCTTTA
>ERZ779626.1371-NODE-1371-length-10763-cov-3.572189_pt1 | contig 10763 bp, 8 predicted proteins | sample MGYA00514209_ERZ779626 | MGnify/ENA primary metagenome ERZ779626 (study PRJEB29562, sample SAMEA4376713) | mouse gut metagenome | isolation source: Cecum | study: EMG produced TPA metagenomics assembly of the A DSS colitis mouse model was used to assess the...
AAACGTCAATGCATGATCTTATAGTGATCGGCGGCGGAACGGCGGGGCTTAGCGCCGCCGTTTACGCTTGCCGCGCAAACAAGAAAACGCTCGTAATAGAACGCGAGTCGTTCGGCGGTCAGATAACCGCCGCGCCCGTTGTGGAGAACTATCCGGGAATCGGCTCGATCTCGGGCGCGCAGTTCGCGTCCGACCTGTTCGACCAGGCGGAGGCGCAGGGCGCGCAGTTCGTTTACGAAAACGTTACGGCTATCGAAAAGGGCAGGACGTTCAAGGTAAAGACCGACGGCGGCGAGTACGAGGCGCGTGCCGTGATTATAGCGGCGGGCTGCGAGCATAAAAAGCTCGGCGCGGTCGGCGAGGACAATCTGATAGGCTCGGGAGTGAGCTATTGCGCGCTGTGCGACGGCGCGTTCTTCAAGGATAAAACAGTCGGTGTGGTCGGCGGAGGCAACGCCGCATTCGCCGCGGCTGCGTACTTAAAGGACATAGCGCGGACAGTTTATCTTATCCACCGCAGGAGCGCGTACCGCGCCGAGCCGACGACCGTCGACAAGCTCAGACGCACTGCGCGTGTGCGGTTCCTGCCCAATTCGCGCGTTACCGAAATGATAGGCGGCGAGTGCTTAAAGGGCGTCAAGCTCGATATAAACGGCTTGACGCGCACGCTCGCGCTCGACGGACTGTTTATAGCGATAGGACAGCAGCCCGATAACGGCGCGTTCGGCGTTGCGCTCGACGACGACGGTTACATACTCGCGGACGAGCATTGCCGCACCGACGTAAAGGGGATATACGCGATAGGCGATTGCAGAAAAAAGACAGTAAGACAGCTCACCACCGCGGCGGCGGACGGCGCGATAGCCGTAGCGACCGCGCTCGGCGAGATGTTTTGAGCAGGATAAAGACCGCATTCACGGCGGTCTTTTATTTTGCCCGAGTCCTTTAATCGGTTGCATTTGCGGCGGTAAAATGTTACAATATATACGACAAAACTTTACTCGGAGATAAAAACGTGATACAGGAATACTGCGGAGTAATGGGCGCATACGACTTTGACGGCGGCGACGTCGGGTTCGATCTTTACCACGGGCTGTACTCGTTGCAGCACCGCGGACAGGAGAGCTGCGGCATAGTCACCAACGCCTATGTAAGGCTAAATACCGTCAAGGGCAAGGGGCTCGTCAACGAGGTCTTTAACAAAGACAACCTTGCGACGCTCAAGGGCAATATCGGCGTAGGTCATGTCGGCTACGGCACTAACGAGGACGGCAACGGCATACCGCCCATCGTTTCGCGCTATTGCAAAGGCACGATGACCGTCGCGATGAACGGCGTGATAACCAACTACGACGAGCTTAGGTCGGGACTCGAACAGCGCGGCGCGATATTCCAAAGCCTGAGCCACACGGAAATGATAATGAACCTTATCGCCGTGGCGCGCACGCAGACGCACAGCGCGGAGGACGCGGTGCGCGTCGCCGTATCGCAGTTGAAGGGCGCGTTCTCGCTAATAGTAATGAGCCCGAAAAAACTGATCGCCGCGCGCGACCCTTACGGCTTCCGTCCGCTGTCGGTGGGCAAGCGCCGCAATACGTATTACTTTACGTCGGAGACCGCCGCGCTCGACGTTATCCGCGCGGAGCGTCTTTTCGACGTCAAGCCCGGCGAGATAATCAAGATTGACGAAAACGGCGTGACGCATTACGACGGCGTTTCGCCGCGCAACGCGCTCTGCGTGTTCGAGTACGTGTATTTTGCGCGTCCCGATTCTTTCCTCGACGACGGAAAGAGCGTATACCGCGCGCGCGTCGATATAGGCGGCGAGCTGTTCCGCGAACACCCCGTCAAGGCGGATATGGTCGTCGGCGTGCCCGATTCGGGCTTGCATTTCGCGCTCGGGTATTCTTATGCGAGCGGTATACCTTACGGTGTGGGGCTGGTCAAAAATTCTTACGTCGGCAGGACGTTCATCAGGAACACCGACGAGGTGCGGTACGAGGCAGTTTCCATCAAGCTCAACCCGCTGCGCAATGCGGTCGAGGGCAAGGATATCGTGCTCGTAGACGATTCGATAGTGCGCGGCACGACTTCCGCCAACCTCGTAAAACTGCTGAAAGACGGCGGAGCTAAAAAAGTACATATGCGTATTGCGTCGCCGCCGTTTTTGTGGCGGTGCAAGTACGGCACGGATATACCCGACCGCAAGCACCTGATAGCCGCAAAAAAATCGGTCGACGAAATATGCGAAGCTATCGGCGCGGACTCGCTCGGCTATCTTCCAGTCGACGCATTCGAGCGCATCGGGCTTTCGCTTAAAGACCACTGCGCCGCATGCTTCACGGGCGAATACCCCGACGGTAAGTAACGTGGACGTTACCGAAAAGACCGCGGGCACGGTGCGGGAACGCCTGCATGCCGAGCTCGAGCAGAAAGCGCGCGGTATCAACTGCGTTTGCAACGAGATATTCACCGTCAAGTATTGGCAGCTCGCGCTCAACTTCGTTCTCGGTCTCGGCGCGGTGATACTGCTTGTCGTATCGCTCGTGTTCGACGATACGACGGTGGTCGCGGCGTGCGCCGTTACATCCATCGCGCTCGTTATAATTCTTGTCGTGTACAATATGGCGGTCTTGCGCGTCAAGCCGATGAGCGTCAGGCAGTATACCGCAATAGTTAAGGGCAGGCGGTACTGCTTTCAGCTCCTTACGAAAACGCGCTCGCTGTACTACGACGGCGAGCGTTCGGTCGAGGTAGACGGCGCGGAAACCATCGAGTCGGACGGGGTGTATTTTCCGCAGTTCGCGTTCGATTTCTTTGCCGAGATGTCGGTCGACGTGCGCATCGGCAAAGCCGACCGTGAGATATACAAAGGACGGCTCGACGTCGACGGCGCTTCGATAAAATGCAGGATAGTATTTAAGGACGGCATGCCGTATTACGGCGCTGTCGGCGGCGCGAGGATAAAATATTTCGACGTCAACGACACGCACGAAAAGTTCGTCGTGCCGTCGGCGCTTAAACATGCCGCGGAGGAGAAAGGACTTTCCGTCATAAAGCTCGCGGGCGTGCATTACAGATAAAAGTCATCGGGCAGTGAGCGCAAGTGTGAGATGCTCCGATAGGCGCACGTAACGGCTTGCCGCAAAAGTGCGGATAACGTTATATCAAATATTTGTCGAGCTTGCCCGTCTGTTTCAGAAACGATAACAGCGTGTCGCCGGCGAACACGTCGGGGGCGAGCGCAAGGCAGATCGATAGGTCGGTCTTGTCTATCATTGTCGACAGCGAATAACCGTCGTCGGGGTACAGACGCTTGAACACGCGGAATGCCGAAAGGTATCTGCGTTTTACGCCTGCGAGCATGCGCATTTGCTCGGCGCGGAACTCATCGCGGCGGTATTCGCACAGCCGCATTTTTATCGGCGGGAGTATCGGGGTCTGATAGACGCACGCGCGGCGCACGTCCGCCTTGAAGTATTCGCAAACGCCGTCGATCCGGCGGTTGTTGTCGGGCGGGAATTCAAGCCCCGACCCGACGAGATTTTTCATATAAAAATCGATCATCGTTTCGCCGACGAGCATCTCAGTTTCGCCGCTGAGTCCCGTCGGTCGGTCCTCGGCGATGCACAGCATGCGCAACGCTTCGGCGGTCTGCGACGCGCCCGAGCCGTGCAGCAGTCTCGGGCAGTCGGCGACTATCTCCGCGGCGCGCTTGCCCGCGTCGGCTAGCAGGGCGGCAGCGCGCGTTTTGAGCTTGGCTACGGGCAGAAGCCTTACCGTGAGCTCCGCGACGAGCTCGGCTATCCGCTTTGCCGCAAGGTCGTCGGGCGCGTCGCCGCGCATGCGCGCGCCGAACGCCTCGTCGAACGCGCACAGGTCGAGCGCGACTATACCGCCGAATACCGAGGCGAGCGCGCCGTCCGTTTCGTCGCCGTCGAACACCGCCGCAAACGGCGCGGCGCACGGTCTCAGCACCGCGAAATTCTCGTCGAGAGTGCGCCCGACGTCGGCGCAGGCGGCGGCGTGGTCGCGTGTCGGCACGAATATCAACTTTGTGCCGAGCGTTTCTTCCGTCGGCACGCAGTCGTCGTCCCGTAGATCAAATTCGTCGTCCGACATCGGCGCGACGTGCGCGCTTTTGCCCTCGCGGCACGGCTCAACGGCTTTTCGAGCGCGGTCGAGCTCGCGTTCGCCGCCGCGCGCGACGACGATATCCGCGTCGCTCTCGACGGCGCGATAGCCGAGCCGCAAGAACCTGCTCACGTCGTCGAAGCCGATAAAGCGCACGCGGCTGCCGACGGGCCCTGCCGCGGCGAGCGCGTCCTCGATAGCCGTAAAGCACAGCGTGCCCGTGCTCGCGCGGTCGGGCGTTCCCGTCCGCTCTTCCGCGACTGCCGTATTGTCCGAAATATCCATGTATACATTATAAATAACCGATGACCGCGAATTTGCGCGTATCCGCTCGGATAGGCTGTTTTTACGGCGAAAAGAAAAAGCCGCTCTCGGCGGCGAAAACAAAAAAAGACAGCCGCCGCGATAATGCCGCTGTCATTGTTTCGCGCCGCTTCGCGGCTTTTCTCTCGGGCGCGCCGCCGCGCAAGGGCGAAACTTCTAATCAAATTCTAATCTTTCTGTAATGACTTTATTACAAATATAGTGTATAATGCTTATAACGATCATTGTAAGCAGCGGATTATGCGGTTTGCAATATCGCGCGCGAGCGAGTAGACCACGCCGAGCCGCACCGCGGAAAGTGGGGTCTTGCCGAGATCGGTCACGGTAGCCGTGATGGAAACGTCACCGACCTTGGGCAGCTTCTTGCCGTCCGCGCTCCCCGGTGCTATCGAGCCGAAAGCGACGCGGATCTTGCCGACGTCGCACAGCTTACCGACCGACGAGTCGATGGCGAGCACCTTTTTATCCGCATGCACCGTCTTGATATGCTTGATCGAATCTCTCAGGTTGAGCGCGGTGACGGGGCGGTTGAGACTGCCGTAGACGTAAGCGTCGGCATTGCGCTCGATAAGCATCTGCCCGACTATCGGACCGAGGCAATCGCCTGTCACGCGGTCCGAGCCGATGCAGAGGATGACGGGGCGCACGCCGAGCGAAAGCAGCGCGCAGTCGAGCTCGAACGAGCCGGGCAATTCGGGTAAAGCGTTAACGTTGTTCATAACGGAATGATTTTTGCCCTCTCGGCGGTACGATATACCGCCCGAAAAAACGTATAAAATCCGTTTTGTAAGTTCATAAGTCAATCGGAGGAGTTCTCAATGTCAATTGCCGATATCGTCATAATCTCGCTCGTCGCGTTTTTCGCGGTGATAGGCGTGCTGAAAGGCGTCCAGAAATCCGCACTGTCGACGTGCGCGTTTCTCGTCGCTTTTCTGCTCGCATTCTTTCTTTCCAAAGTCGTCGCCGAAGCGTTGCTCGGCGTGGACGGGATACGCAAGTTCGTTATCGGCACGGAGGGCTGGTCGCTGTATACCTGGATCTACGGCGGCGTCGAATCTGTCAACGCGGGCTCGTCCGAGTTCATTTCCAAAAACTTCCTCCAACCGATAATGGAGATCATCGGCAAATACCCCGGCTATACCGACGCTTTCACCGTCAATAACGGGCTCGCGCTGTACCTCGCGTTCATGACTTTCTCGACGGTGGTCGGCATAGGCATATTCCTCGTGGCGCGCATGCTGCTTATGATCGTCACGATGATAATCAAATCGTTCATTCCCAAACGCAAGTCCGCGGTCAACCGCCTGTTCGGCTTTGTCGTCGGCGCGGCTCGCGGCGCGGTGTGGTCGCTCGCTTTCACACTCGTATTCTCCGTCGTCGCGGGGTTCTCGTTCCTCGGCTTTATAGGCGATTTCCAAAAAGAATACGAAACGTCGGTCGTAGCCAAACACCTCAACTCGATCGCGTACACCGTTAAAAACAAGTTCTATCTTCCCGACGAGGATATGTATATGCGGCTCGTCGAGCAATCGGGATTGGTCGTTGTCGAAGGCGACGGCGAGGACGAGGACGATAGGCTCGTCGGCGCGAAAGCGGATATATACGTGTATCTGCAAAACCTCAACTACACCGAGGACGTGTATAAGATAGTCGACGGCAAGATAACCGTCGACCCCGATGCGGCGAGCAAAAAGATAGACACGACGCTCTTCAAGGACACCGGTTTTTCGCAGGCGGTCGAGGCTATCATGGCGTATAACACCGCCGCGGCGGAGAGCATAGAGAACGGCTCGCTCGACGACTTGGAGAACTCGACGCTCCACACTTATATAGAAACGATACACGACGGACAAAACTCGATATACGACATACTGTTTATGCACGGCACGACGACCGACGGTCAGCCGCTCGTCGCGACCAAGCTCGCAAACTATCAAACGGAGATAGACAGCACCAAACTGCTCTCCGACAAGGACACTATCGAAACAGCCAACCGCACGCTCGTCAGTATGTACGACGATATAATGAGCGACTTCGCGGTGCTCGAAGAAAAGTACAGAGTCATTGCGGAAACGTTCGGCGCGCTCACCTTGGAACTCCCCGCGGAGGCAGTACAGATAGACCCGCTCACGCTCATATGATATAACTCACTGCAAGACAAAAAAAGCAGACGGCGCGCCGCCTGCTTTTTTGTATGACGAAAACAGCCGTGAAACGGCTTTGACAATAATCGCCGCGGCTATCATAATTCGTGCAAAACCCGACATACATTATAGCGTAATATACGTTCGGGGTGGACTATGCGCTACGAAAAGAAAATGCTGATATTATCGGGCGACGGCAAGGGCGTCGTCATGATCGAACGGAGCGCGCTCGGCGTCAAGTACGCTTTGCGCACATTCGACGTGGACGCCGACGGGCTAAAAGTCGGGATAATAACGCCGACCGCCGTTTTCGTCCGCGAAATACCGTCGGGCAAAGACCCGTCGGCTGTGTTCTATACCGACGATACCGAACTCGACGCTCTGCACTTTGCGGTGTTCGGGCGCGAACTCGTGCTCTACGGCGCAACGGGCAAAAAGATGTGGGAAGCCAACGTCATGGACGTGCTCAAACGCCGCGCCGACATAGGCGGCGAGCCCGTGCCCGCGCCGCAGAAGCTGCCGCCGCTCGCGCCTAAGCCGGACAAGCTGCCAATGCCCGACGGAACGGGCATACCGCAGTCGCGCGCCGCTATATACGGCGACGACGCGCTCGCCGAAACCGACTTCTATACGCCATTCGAGCTCGCGCCGCGCATGAAGCAGGTCGATAAATTCCTCGACACGCCGCGCATGCTCGACGGATTGTCGCCGACGATAGAAAAACGCCTGCCCGATCCGTCCGTGCCGCCGATAACAAAAACCGCCGCGCCCGCCGCGCAAACCGCCGCAGAGCAGCCGACCGTCGCCGTCGCGCCCGAGCCCGTGCCTGTGCCCGAGCCCGAGTCCGAGCCCGACCGTCGAGCGTCCATACCGCAGGCGGCGGAACAGCCCGTCGAAAGAGCAACAGCGACAGCCTCGGAAACAGAAACGGAAACATCGAACGCGAACGCAATAACGGATACCGCGCCCGTTGCGGAAATCCCGACTTCGGCGGACGTATCGGCAACGCCGACCGAAACGCCGACGGCGGAGAGAGAAACATCAATCAAAGAGCAACAAGCCGACGCGTTCGCGGTAAACGACGCCGAGCCGACGGTACATACGGAGCAAGCGGCGAATACCGCGCAAGCCTTTGAGCAAGCCGAGCCGACGGCGGAAGCCGCCGCATCGGCTGATGCGGAAATGCCGTGGCGCATGGAGGCGGCGTACCTGTCGGGGCTTGCGACGCGGAGCGTGTCGCAGGCAAGACCGCACACCGCGCAAAAGATAAAGCCCCGTCCCGAAATACGCAAGCTGCGCGAGGCTACGTTTTTCGAGCGGAGCAGGCAGGACGTGGAAAAGCTGTTTGCCACGGCGGCGGCGGACGGCGAGCTTGCCGCGCTGTTGCCCGAGCTGAAATGGGTCAAGGTCCGGTTCGACGGGCACGCGGTGTCGGTCGGGCAGGGCGGAACGGTGCTATGCTATGCCGTCGCGGGGCTGTACGAAAAGTCGTCGCCGTTCGGCGACAAGGCGCAATGGCTGCCCAAGCTGAAAAACGCGCCGACGGGCAAGGGGTATTGGCTGATATTCCAGGACCTTGCGAGCGGCGATATAGTGGGCGCGGTGTAGGCGAAAAGACGACTTTCCGCCGCCGCGCCGCGGTAAAAACGCCGTAAAATAAAAACCGTCGCAAAAAAGGCGGTTTTTTATTATTTTCGTTTTCAAGATACAAAAAACGTAGCAATACAGTTGCTTTTTTTTATCGTAATTGTTATAATGGCAATATGAAAAGTGTTGACTTAAACGCTAATTGGAAAATCGGGTCGGACGGCGGTATCTGCGATATGCCGCACGACGCGCTGATAGGCTCGGCGAGAGACTATTCCTGCGCGTTCGGCGAGCTTAACGGATATTTCCCCGCCATGCGCGAGACCTTTGCACGCGAACTGCCTGCCGTCGGGGACGGCGACGCGAGCCTTGTGGTCTCGGGCGCGTGCGGCTACGGCGACGTTTACGTCAACGACCGAAAGATCGGCTCTCTTCGCGGCTACGCGCCGACGGTGTTCGATATGACGGGACTGCTCTGCGGCGCGCGCAACACGTTGCGGCTGGACATGACGAGCTCGCCCGAAATGAGCGATAAGTACGTCGGGCTCGGCATTGCGGGCGGCGTGAGCCTCATCACGACGGATGCGCTCGACTTTGTTTACGGTACGCTGTTCGTCAAGACCGCGACGGCAGGCGACAAGACGTATGCCGATGTTACCGTGACCGTCAAGAACCGCGGCGACGCTGTCAAGTTCGTGCTCGACTGCACCGCGTCCAACGCGCACGGCAAGCGCGCCGGCAAAAAACAGCGCAAGATATTCATGCGCGCCGATACCGAAAAGACGTTTACCGTCAGGGTAAGGCTCAACAGAGCTTACGAGTGGACGACGAGCGATCCGTACATGTACACCATGACGGCTAAGATAATTTGCGACGGCTGCGAGTCCGAGGCGGCGACGCGTTTCGGCATAGTCAAGCGCGCGCTCAATCCCGTCCGCGGTCTGTATCTCAACAATAAAAACGTACTGCTCTTCGGCGGATACGTGTCGCATGCCGACGCGGTGATAGGCGGAGTCGGCAACTATTCCAACGACGTGCGCAGACTGTCCGCGCTCAAAGCGGCGGGGTTCAACGCCGTGCGGTTTGTCGGCTGCCCGACCGAGGCGACGCTCGATGCGCTCGACGATACCGGCATGTACGCGTATATCGATCTGTTCCCCTGTCTTTGCGAAGGCAAAGCTCCGCTCGACGGGCATATATTCTTCGACGGCGGCGAGGTCGCCGCGCGGCAGAGCGTGATCGCGCTCCGCAATCATCCGAGCGTCGTCATGTACGGCGTGGCGGACGACGTGCCCGAATGCTACGGCAGGCACGGCGGACACGCGCTCATCGCACGGCTCGTCGACGTTATCAAAGAGACCGACGACACCAGACCCGTCACCGTGTCGGTGCGCGAGCAAGTGCCCACGGCGCGCGAGCTCGAGGACGCCGGCATACGCCGTCAGCACTTCGACAGCGACGCCGCCAAGATAAACGCGGCACGCGAAAAGGATCTGTTCGATACGCTCACCGCGGGCGCGTTCGACAAAACGGACGTATGCGGACTTAACTATCTTTACCCCATATACTCGACGCAAAACGTAAAATACGGTCGGCTCATCGTCGGCTCGCGGACAAGCTCCGAGCGCGCGTTCGAGAGCTACGACGAGACCGAAAAGAACATGCGCGTTATAGGCGACTTCTGCGACTGCGCGATCGACTATCCGGGCGGCGGCAAGCTTAACCAGATAGCGACGGCGTTCGGCGACCTCGACGCGATATGCGACCCGACTCCGCGCAGCGAATACAAGCGCATACTGCTCGGCGAGCGCGGCGTGTCGTGCATAACGGTCGTCGACCCCGATACCGAGGAAGCTGTGCCCGCGTGGAACTGGCCGCGCTATCTCGGACAGACCGTCACCGTCAAGGTGTATACGGCAGGCGACGTCGTCGCGCTGTACCTCGACGACAGACTGATAGGGCGCAAGCTCGCGGGCAAGATAAACAAGCATACCGCGACTTTCAATACGGAATATTACCCCGGCAAGCTGACTGCTATAAGCTACTTCAATGGCGTGGAATGCTCGCGCGCGTCGCTCGAGACCGCAAGCTCGCCCAAGCTCGTCAAGCTGTCCGCAACGGAGAAGAACCTCCGCGCGTCGCGCGGCGACCTCGGCTTTGTGCATATAGACGTGTGCGACCGCGAGGGCAGGCTCGTCAGGCACGCCATGCGCCAGCTGACCGCGACCGTAACGGGCGGAACGCTCGTCGGCTTCACCAACGCCGATCCGCTGCTACGCAAGCCCGAGCCGGACGTGTGCCCCGTGTACAACGGCAGCGCGCTTTTGGCGGTCAAGCCCGACGACGACGCCGACCGCGTGATAGTAAAGGTGTCGGGCGACGGACTGCTCGCGGCAAAGCTGACCTTTAAGGTCAAGGAATAACCACAACAAAGCAATACGGTTTTCGCGGCGGTTAGAAACCGCGGAAACGGTGATAATCTATTCGGAGCAAAAATGAAAAAAAGCAAATTGGCATTGACGATAGCGCTCGCGTCGGTATTGACGGTTGCGCCCGCGCTCGCGGGCTGCTCGG
>ERZ779626.1372-NODE-1372-length-10747-cov-6.663206_pt1 | contig 10747 bp, 7 predicted proteins | sample MGYA00514209_ERZ779626 | MGnify/ENA primary metagenome ERZ779626 (study PRJEB29562, sample SAMEA4376713) | mouse gut metagenome | isolation source: Cecum | study: EMG produced TPA metagenomics assembly of the A DSS colitis mouse model was used to assess the...
GTGAACTAAGCAGACTCACTATAAATCGTCTGCAAATCTTATTATACGAGGTAATGAACTATGGCAATCCTGGAAGTCAGTCATGTGAAGAAAGTCTACTCCACCCGCTTTGGCGGACAGAAGGTGGAGGCCCTGGCCGATGTGTCCTTCCACGTGGAGCAGGGCGAATACGTGGCCATCATGGGTGAGTCCGGCTCTGGCAAGACCACCCTGCTGAATATTCTGGCGGCGCTGGATAAGCCCACCGCCGGTTCGGTATTGCTGGCGGGGCGGGACCTGGGCTCCCTCCGGGAAAAGGAGCTGGCCGCCTTCCGCCGGGACAACCTGGGCTTTGTGTTCCAGGATTTTAACCTGCTGGACACCTTCAGCCTGAAAGACAATATCCTCCTCCCCCTGGTGCTGGCGGGGAAAAAGTACCCGGAGATGAAGCGCCGCCTCATCCCCCTGGCCCAGACCCTGGACATCGAACCCCTGCTGAGCAAGTACCCCTACGAGGTGTCCGGCGGGCAGAAGCAGCGGTGCGCCGTGGCCCGGGCCCTCATCACCCAGCCCCAGATCGTGCTGGCCGACGAACCCACCGGGGCCCTGGACTCCCGGGCGGCGGACAGCCTGATGGACCTGTTCACCAAGATCAACGCCGCCGGACAGACGGTGCTGATGGTCACCCACTCCACTGCCGCCGCCAGCCGGGCGGGCCGGGTGCTGTTCATCCGGGACGGCCGGGTGTACCACCAGCTCTACCGGGAAAACCGCACCGACGGCCAGATGTACCGTCTCATCACCGAGACCCTCACCCGGCTCACGGACGGGGGTGAGCGCCTTGCGTAACGGACTGTATCCCAAGCTGGCCGCCCAGGGGATGCGCCAGAACCGCCGGTTCTTCCTCCCCTACCTGCTGGCCCTGGCGGGGCTCACCGCCGCCTTTTACGTCATGTCCGCTCTGTGCTTTGACCCGGGCGTGGTCACCATGCGGGGCTTTGAATACGTCCAGGTCATGATGTCCATCGGAATGTTTGTGGCGGGGATTCTGTCCACCGTCCTGCTGCTGTACATCAACAGCTTTTTGATGAAGCAGCGAAAAAAAGAGCTGGGCCTCTACAACATCCTGGGCATGGGCAAGGGGAACATCGCCCTCATCCAGTGCTGGGAGAGCCTGTACACCGCCATTCTGGGCGTCGGGGGCGGGCTGGCCCTGGGCGTGGCCCTCCACAAGCTGTCCACCGCCGCGCTGGCCGCCCTGCTGCAATTCTCCATCCCCTTCCACTCCTCCCTCTCCCTGCCCGCCATGATCCAGACGGCGGCCTTTTTCGGTGTGCTGCTGGCCCTGGCCCTGGCGCTCAACCTGCTCCGGGTGCGGGTGTCCAATCCCATCGAGCTGCTTCATGGCGGAAGCGTGGGCGAGCGTGAGCCCCGCACCCGCTGGCTGCTGGCCGCTGTGGGGGCGCTGTGCCTGGGCGCCGGCTACTTTATCGCCGTCACCACCAAGGACCCCGCCCTGGCCATGGCCTTTTACTTCCTGGCGGTGATCCTGGTCATCATCGGCACCTACTGCCTGTTCACCGCCGGGAGCATCGCCCTGCTGAAGCTGCTGCGCAATAACAAGGGCTTCTACTACCAGACCAGCCACTTTATCGGCGTGTCCGGCATGCTCTACCGCATGAAGCGCAACGCCGCAGGCCTGTCCAACATCTGCATCCTGTCCACCATGGTGATGGTGATGATCTCGGGCACCCTGGCCCTCTACCTGGGACAGGGGGAGATCATCGCCGCCCGATATCCCGCCAGCCTCAACATGACCATCGGCTTCGAGCCCGCCCAGGGTCATGAGGTGGATCTGGAGGGCGCGAAATCCCTGGTGGACCGCTTTGCCCGGGAGCAGGGCGTGCCCGCCGCCAGCTCCAACGCGGGGCAGTACCTGCAATTCGGCGGCAGCGAGATTCGGGGGGACGGGCTCCCCGGCTACCTCACCTCCACATGCGATGACAACACCGCCAACCGCACCCTCTTTGTCCTCACCGCCGCCGATTACGCGGGGCTGTCCGGCCGGCCCGCCCCCACCCTGGCTCCCGGCGAGCTGGCAGTGTGCGGGGAGGGCCCCGCCCCCGGCCCGCTGACCTTCACCGATGTGGAGGGCGGCTCTCTGGACTTCACCGTCAAAGAGGTTCTGCCCGCTCTGTCCATGTTCACCGTCACCAGCGATATGAGCGAGCCGGTCTGCCTGGTGACGGCGGACGAGGCCGCCCGCACCGCCCTGCGGGGTCTTGTGGGCCGGGAGTTCACCCGGTACACCGCTTTGGTGCTGACGGAGCTGGACTGCACCAGCGAGGAGGAACTGGCCCTGGTGGACGCCTGGTCGGACAAGACCATCAACGACGGGGCCTTTTTCGACGGCACCGGCGACTGGGAATACTGGCGGGTGGACTCCCGGGCCGAGATGGCGGTGGACGGCTACGCCATGGCGGGCGGCTTCCTGTTCCTGGGCATCGTGCTGGGGGTCGTGTTCCTGATGGCCACGGTGCTCATCATCTACTACAAGCAGGTGTCCGAGGGCTACGAGGACCAGGGCCGTTTCGAGATCATGCGCAAGGTGGGCCTGAGCCAGCGGGAGGTGAAGTCCTCCATCCGCAGCCAGGTGCTGCTGGTGTTCTGCCTGCCCATCGCCGTGGCGGCGGTCCACATTCTGTTCGACTTCAATCTGGTGGCCCGCATGCTCACCATGTTCGGAGTGCGCAATGTGATGACGGCGGCGCTGTGCACCGGAGGCACTTTGCTGGCCTTCCTGGCGGTGTACGCCGTGGTGTACTCCCTCACCGCCCGGACCTACTACAAAATCGTTCGGTAACTCCGGCCCGCCTCCCCAGGAATCTCCCCGGGAGGCGGGCTTTTGCTGAACCATCCCGCCTTTTCCCTCATAGAATGGGCCAAAGGAGGGCATATCCATGAAAAACACCTGTCTGCTCAGCGAGGACTCCAAAAATTACTTATGCTGCTTTTACCAGACCCTGGACGGCATGGTCCAGGCCATGACCACCGCCGGACTCACCCAGAGCATTTCCCACAACTTCATCGTTCAGATGCTCCCCCACCACCGGGCCGCCATCCAGATGGCCAGCAACGTCCTGCGGTTCACCGAAAACCAGGCCGTCCTCCGCCTGGCCCAGCAGGTCGTCCGGGAGCGGACCCAGAGCATCGACCAGCTGGAGGACGCCCTTGCTCCCGCGGGCCAGCTGGCCAACCCCCAGCAGGACCTGCGCCTGTACCAGCGGCGGATGGAGCTCATTTACCGGGACATGTACGCCAAAATGAGCCGGGCCCCGGAAAACAACCGGCTGGCCGCCGTCTACCTCCGGCAGACCCTCCCCCACCGCATGGGGGCGGCGCGCATGGCGGAAACCGCCCTGAGATACGACGTGTGCACCGAACTGGTGCCCGTGCTCCGCTCCATCGCCGCCCAGCAGAAGCGGGAGTTCGCCCAGACCCGCGCTTTACTCAGCCGCCTGGAGTGTCAACGGTAAGCCCTTGCCTTTTGCGCTCCATTCTGGTATACTGAATCCTCAAACAGTTCGCGGCGGAGAGCCGCCGTAATGCTGCACACAGAAAGGAAGTGACGCCTATGTGGGCGGAGCAAAGCGTATTTTATCAGATCTATCCCCTGGGCTTCTGCGGGGCCCCCAGGGAGAACGACGGCGTTCAGGCCAGCCGAATCGGCAAAATTGGGGACTGGGCCGGTCATATGGAAAAGCTGGGGGCGGACGCGCTGTACCTCTCCCCCATCTTCGAGAGCGACCGCCACGGCTACGACACCCGGGACTACCGCAAGGTTGACTGCCGCCTGGGCTCCAACCAGGAATTTGCCCAGGTATGCGAAACCCTCCATGCCCACGGCATCAAGGTGGTGCTGGACGGGGTGTTCAACCACGTGGGCCGGGGCTTCTGGGCCTTCCGGGACGTGCAGGAGAAGAAGTGGGACTCCCCCTACAAGGACTGGTTCCACATCAGCTTCGACGGCAACTCCAACTACAACGACGGCTTCTGGTACGAGGGCTGGGAGGGCCACTTTGAGCTGGTGAAGCTGAACCTGCGCAACCCCGCCGTGGCGGACTACCTGCTGGACTGCGTGAAATTCTGGGTGGACGAGTTCGATATCGACGGCCTGCGGCTGGACGTGGCCTACTGCCTGGACAAGGACTTCCTGCGCCGCCTGCGGTCCTTCTGCGACGGGCTGAAGCCCGGCTTCTTCCTGGTGGGCGAGACCCTCCACGGCGACTACAACCAGTGGGTCAACGGCGAAATGCTCCACTCCTGCACCAACTACGAGTGCTACAAGGGGCTATACTCCGCCCTGAACTCCATGAACCTCTTCGAGATCGTCCACTCCCTGAAGCGGCAGTACGGCCCCGAACAGTGGACCCTTTACAAGGGCAAGCACCTGCTGTCCTTCGCCGACAACCACGACGTCACCCGGGCGGCCTCCATCCTGCAAAACCCCGCCCACCTGCCCCTGATGTACGGCATTTTGTTCGGTATGCCCGGCATACCCTGCCTGTACTACGGCAGCGAGTGGGGGGCCAAGGGGGACAAATCCCAGGGGGACGACGCTCTGCGGCCCAGCTTCGACCAGCCGGAGTGGAACGAGCTCACCGATACCATCGCCGCCATGGCCAAGGCCCGCCGGGAGAGCGAGGCTCTGTGCTTCGGCGACTTCAAGGACCTGGTGCTCACCAACAAGCAGACGGTGTTCCAGCGCCGGACGGACAACGAGCGGGTTTTGGTGGCGGTGAACGCCGGCAGCGAACCCTACTGGGCCCATTTCGACGCCGGGTGCGGCCGGGCGGTGGACCTGATTACCGGGGAGGAGCACGACTTCGGCGGCGGCAGCGAGCTGCCCCCCTACAGCGTGTTCTTCTGGAAGTGCGAGCGGTAAAATGTTATAAAATGCGCCGCCTGATGGAACTCAGGCGGCGCATTTTACTTAAACGGGGGTATTACGGAACGATAGGAGACGGCTCTGGAGAGGGCTGGGTATCATGGTGAAATTTCTCCACCCCATGCAGCACCTCCGCCAGTCTCCGGGCGGCGTAGACCATCTCCTCATCGGTGAGCTCCAGGGTTTCGCCCTCCACCAGGGACTGAAAGTCCCGCCGGGTGACAATCCCCTGCTCCAGGTCCACGATGAACTCCGCCCGGAAGCCGCAGACAGTGCCGCTCTTCACCCGCTCGTCGTTCACATTGAACACCACCTGGATGGCCCGGTCCCGGTGCTCCTCATCCGTCCACTGGGCAGCACCCTCCACCGTCTCCCCCGCCAGCCGGGGGCAGAAGAAGGTGGGATCATGGGCAAAATATATGCTGCCGTCAGGGGGAGTGGTAGCAAAGCTCCACTCGATGAAGCTATTCCCCAGCCCGCTGACCCGCACCCGATTGCCCGAGCTGTCCTCCTGAGTAATAGAATAGACTGCCGTAAACGGTTCAATTTGGCTCGGTCCATCGTAGTTGTTATAAAAATCCTCCGCCGCCGTCAGCAGCTTGGCGGCAATCCGGGCCGCAAACACCGCCTCCTGACTGGTAATGATCTCGGGGTACATTTTCACCGGGTTGGGCCCGGTGGTCTCTCCGCCCCTGGCCTCCATGGAGGCCACCCGCCCCTGCTCCCCGGACAGGTCCACGGTGAACTCCCACCAGCCGCAGGGCATGTAGCTGCTGAGCGTGGCCGACGTTTTGGAGGACAGCGTGACGGACTTGTGCTCCTCGTCCGCCCACCACGCCATCAGCTCCGCCCAGCCGCCGGCGAACGTATAGCGCATAGACAGCCCGCCGGAGTGCCCGCCGTACAGCTCCTCCATGCCGGTGGGCCACCAGACGGCGCTGCGCTCCAGGGCCTGACCGTATACCTTACCCGTCATCCGCACAAAGGGTCCCACATCCGTCTGGCCGATCTCATAGGACAGGTCCATGCCATCGTCGTCAGGTGTGGGACTTTCAGCGTCGGCAGATGGAAGGCCGTTCAGCCAATCCTTGTAGGCATGGTCGAAATCATACTCCATCTGCCACGTGGTCCCCGCCTTTCCATCCGGGCCGTAATAGGTCACCAGGGTGGTATAGCTGTCCTCCCCGTAGTGGAGCGGGTTGAAGGAAAATCCGTTCCAATACCAGTAGTCCAGCAGGTACCAGCCGCCGTCCGCGCAGTCCATGCGGACCAGCTGGTGCTCGCTCCCGGACAGGGTAAGCTCACCCTGTCCATAGACGCTCTTGCGGTGGGCGTTGACCAGCCGGACCAGCTCGTCTCCCTTTTCCTTGGACAGCGGGCGCTGCTTGGCCGGGTCGGACAGGTCCTTTTGGCGGTCGGCGCCGGTGGAGACACTGGTGTGGTAGGGATTGCTGGTGTAGGAGCTGGAGTCGGCGGCGGTGTAGGACACAACCGTATCAGGATCAATGAAGAGGCCGGGAGCACGGTTGGTGGCCAAGGCTGCGCCAATTACGCACACACCGGCCAGAGCCAGCGCCGCCACCCAGAAAGCGGGCTTTTTGTAGTTCAAAATGTTTTTGATCCGGCTCTGGAAGCCGCTCCCGCCAAAGGCCAGAGGCCCCGCCGGGAGCTTTCCGCCCTGGGACAGCCGCAGCAGGGAGGCGGAGTAGTCCGCCCGAATCTCCCGTCCCATCTTCCTCAGCACCGCCTCGTCGCAGGACATCTCCATATCCCTGCCCGCCAAATAGAAGGCCAGCCACACCAGGGGATTGAACCAGTGAACCGCCGCCGCCAGCCATGCCAGCCCCCGGGTAACGTGGTCAAAACGGCGGATGTGGGTGCGCTCATGGAGGAGGATATAGTCCCGCTCCCCCTCGTTCAAATCGGAGGGCAGGTAGATCACGGGCCGGACCAGCCCCAGCACAAAGGGAGATGGGATATGGCCCGCCAGCCGGACGTTTTTCTCCCCCTCCAGGGGAACCGAACCGGCAAGCCGCCGCCGCAGGCCCAGCAGGGACAGCGCGCCGTACCCCAGCAGAGCGGCGGTCCCGGCCAGCCAGATGGCGGCGGGGACGGTGCGCCAGTCCGGCACAGGACCCGACTGGTTGATAACGGGGGCCAGCTCCTCCCCCGGCTCCCCTCCTGTCTCCGTGGGCTGTCCCTCCTGGTAGGGGTGGTCCGCCAGAAAACCGTTCACCTGGCTGTTCAGGGCGGGGATGCCGGTCTGAATCTGGATAACCTGGTCAGTGCCCCCGCCCCGTCCGGCGGCGTCCACCATCCGCACGGAGGGCAGAAGGCTGAACGCGCTGTCCAGGGTGAAGGGGCACAGCAGGCGGAACAGCGCCACCGCCCACAGGGCGTAGGAGAACGCCTTGGGGGCTTTCCGCAGGGCCAGCCGGGCCAGCAGCACCGCCAGAATCACCAGGGACCCGGTGGCGCTCATGCCCAGCACAGTGAAAAACAGCTTCTCCACGGTATCGCCTCCTATTCTCTATTTTGGTCAATGAGCCGCTGAAGCTGCTCCACCTCCTCGGCGGACAGCTTTTGGCGGCTGGTGAAGGCGGCCAGGAACTTGGGCAGGGAGCCGTCAAAGGCCTGATCCACAAACGCCCGGCTCTGCCCCTCGTCGAACTCCTCCCGGCTGATGCGGGCCGTCACCACCCCGCCCTCATTTTGAAAGATCCCCTTCTGGCACAGCCGCCGCAGGACGGTGTAGGTGGTGGACTTCTTCCAGTCCAGCCTCTCCCTGCACAGCTCCACCAGGCGGCTGGAGGGCAGTGGCTCGTTGTCCCAGATCAGGGAGGCAAAATCACTCTCCACCTCGCCCAGCCTGTACTGCGTCATATCAATCCCTCCTCTCTGGTTTACATCTTGTAACCTACATCTAGTTTACAGCACGTAGACCATTTTGTCAAGAAAAACTTTCCGCGCCCCGCCCGGCCCCAGGGACATTTTTCCTCCCGGCTGTTGACATTTTCCCGGGAAAGCCTTATCCTAAAGAACAGTCCTTTTTGCTTTTATATCCGACGAACTGGAGGATTTTCTGCTATGTGCGGTTTTACCGGCTTTGTGACCCGCTCCGCCCCCCCTGACGAGAAGGCGCTCCACGCCATGGGGGACGCGATCCGCCACCGGGGCCCCGACGGCGAGGGCCGCTACGTGGACGCCCACTGCGGCATCGCCCACCGGCGGCTGTCCATCATCGACCTGGAAAAGGGGCAGCAGCCCATCGTCAGCCCCGGCGGGCGGTACGTCATCGCCTACAACGGGGAGACCTACAACTTCCGCCAGCTGCGGGAGGAGCTGACCGCCAAGGGCCACCAATTCGCCACCGACTGCGACACCGAGGTGGTGCTCCACGGCTACATGGAGTGGGGGCAGTCGGTGCTGGAAAAGCTGCGGGGCATGTTCGCCTTCGTCATCTGGGACAAAGAGCGCCAGGAGCTGTTCGGCGCCCGGGACCCCTTCGGCATCAAGCCCTTCTACTACGCCCAGATGGGGGAGCTGTTCTTTTTCGGCTCGGAGTGCAAGAGCTTCCTGCCCCACCCCGGTTTCAAAAAGGAGCTCAATCCGGACGCGCTGAAGCTCTACCTCACCTTCCAATACTCCGCCCTCAACCAGTCCTTTTTCAAAGGAGTGTACCGGCTCCTCCCCGGCCACTGCTTCCTCCACCGGGACGGCCACACCCAGTTCGCCTCCTACCACGCCTTCTCTTTCGCGCCGGAGAACATGCCGCTGGAACAGCGGGCGGAGCAGATCCGGGCGGTGGTCGCCGAGTCGGTGAAAGCCCACCAGATCAGCGACGTGGAGGTGGGTTCCTTCCTGTCCGGCGGCATCGACTCCAGCGTCATCGCCGCCCTGTCCCGGCCTGACAAGACCTACTCCGTGGGCTTCGCCAACAAAGACTTCGACGAGACCGGGGAGGCCAAGGCCCTGTGCCGGGAGCTGGGACTGCGCAACATTTCCAAAACCATCTCCGCCGAGGAGTTTTTCGACGCCCTGCCCGCCATCCAGTACTACGCCGATGAGCCCAACGCCAACCTGTCCACCGTGCCGCTGTACTTCCTGTCCCAGCTGGCGGCCAAGGACGTGAAGGTGGTGCTGTCCGGCGAGGGGGCGGACGAGCTGTTCGGCGGCTATATTACCTACCACACCACCAAACCTTACCGGATGTACCGCAAGGCCCCCCTGGCCTTGCGGAAGGCGGTGGCCACAGCTGTGGCCGGACTGCCCCGGTTCCACGGCCAGGGCTTCCTCACCAAGGCGGCCAAGCCCATCAACGAAACCTTTGTGGGACAGGCGTTTATTTTCGACAACGACGAGGCGGAACGAGTGCTCACCCCCGCCTACCGCTCCCCCCTCACCTGGCACGATGTCACCGAACCCTATTTCGAGGCCATCGAGGGGGCGGACGATCTGACCAAGATGCAGTACCTGGACCTGCACCTGTGGCAGCCCCTGGACATCCTGCGCAAGGCGGACCGGATGACCATGGCCCACTCCCTGGAGCTGCGGGTGCCCTACCTGGACCGGGAGGTGTGGGAGGTGGCCCGGGCCATCCCCAGCGCCCAGAAGATGCGGGGCAAGACCATGACCAAGTATCCCCTGCGCATGGCCGCGGTGCCCCTTCTCCCCGACGACTGGGTGAAGCGGGACAAAAAAGGCTTCCCCGTCCCATTCATCGCCTGGCTCCGGGAGGAAAAATACTACAACTGGGCCAAGGATCTGATCTCTCAGGATTATGTGGCGGAGTTTTTCGACCAGAAGTACCTGCTGGACCTGCTGGAGCGGCACTATTCCAGGCAGGAAAAGACCCACCGCAAGCTCTACACCGTGCTGTCCTTCCTCATCTGGTATCAGGTGTATTTCCCGGAAAAATGCGGCTAGGAAGCGCTGAACCGCCGTGGGCGGCGCGGATGGAGCGAAGCGGAAACAGAAGCTCAAGGCACGCAAAGCGGGACCGCTTTCCGTCCCAGCCGCAGTAAATCCGCCCGCTGCGAATGGGTGAAGCGTGGCAGCGCCGTTCCGATCCGGCAGAAAACCAGAGGACCACTGTGACCTTTCACAGTGGTCCTCTTTTGTCGAAAAGCGGAAAAACCGTCAAACTATACTATTGAAAAAAGCATATCAACTCGCTATAATATCCTCTAGACTTTTGAATTGTGGATCTATGTATCAGGAGGACAGCCATGATTCTGCGCGTTGGTATTGATATCGGCTCCACCACCGTCAAGGTGGTGGTGCTGGACGAAGATAACAAGCTGCTGTTCCGCTCCTACGAACGGCACTATTCCAAAGCCCGGGAGCGGGCCTGTGAGACTCTGCGCTCCATCGCGGACATGCTCAAAGGCCAGGATGTGCGCCTGGTGGTCACCGGCTCCGCCGGGCTGGGGGTGGCCAAGGCGGCGGGGCTGGACTTTGTGCAGGAGGTATACGCCACCGCCGCAGCGGTGAACACCTATATCCCGGACACAGACGCCGTCATCGAGCTGGGCGGCGAGGACGCCAAAATCATCTTCTTCGGCGGGGCGCTGGAGGAGCGGATGAACGGCTCCTGCGCCGGGGGCACCGGGGCTTTCATCGACCAGATGGCCACGTTGATGAACGTCGCCGTCAGCGAACTGGACCAGCTGTCCCTCAAGCATGAGAAAATCTATCCCATCGCCTCCCGGTGCGGCGTGTTCGCCAAGAGCGACATCCAGCCCATCCTGAACCAGGGCGGGCGCAAGGAGGACGTGGCCGCCTCCATCTTCCAGGCGGTGGTGGACCAGACGGTGGCCG
>ERZ779626.1373-NODE-1373-length-10739-cov-6.678023_pt1 | contig 10739 bp, 8 predicted proteins | sample MGYA00514209_ERZ779626 | MGnify/ENA primary metagenome ERZ779626 (study PRJEB29562, sample SAMEA4376713) | mouse gut metagenome | isolation source: Cecum | study: EMG produced TPA metagenomics assembly of the A DSS colitis mouse model was used to assess the...
TACAGTAGTACTTTGTAAACGCCTGCATCGCCACTTTAAGCTCTTCGTCGACCGGAACGAGACCGCAATCCGAAAATTTCTGGATATAGAAGTTGTCAAATACTACTTTGGAATAATCTTTATTGTCGTAAACGAATTTCGTGGGTTGACCTTCTATGTTAAGATTAACGTTCATTCTATTATCCCAATAACTGATATAGTAGAGGGAAGCGGGAACAAGCCCGTCTGCGACCTGTATCGTATTGGAGCCTACGTGTATCTGGGACCATAAAGTAGCTTCGGTCAGTTCCGCCAACAGGAGAGAACCGGTTTTGCTGCCTATGTGGTAATAACCGTCGTCGCCCATAACAATTTCAGGATAGCTGTACGTTGTGTTTCCGTTGGCGTCGGTGCCGTTTTCCGTTACCGCCGTATACCTCGCGTCGGTTGCGCGGGTAACGTCCGCGATATTGGTTATATAGATATTTCCGATATATGCGTGCTCAGACTCGGTTTTATTGAATTCGTCCTGTGAATTGCGCAGATAGCAGAAGTAAAGCGATACTTTTGTCGGGCGGTTGGCTATATAAACCGCATATTCGTCCTTCCAGCCGTCGCTGTTTTCCGAATATTCCGCAACCTTCTTTTCTCTGTTAAGGATAACGCTTAGGTTGTTGCTCTTGCAGAATACGTTGTATTCGTAAGAAAGTATATCGCCCGCTTCAAGCTGAACGTCTACGTTAATGATAGAGTACGAATTAAACAGTCCGGTATTGGAAGCTGCCAGATATTTTTTATTTTCGCTTTCATCCGTGCCTACGATAAAGGGCCATGCGTATTGGTCTTCCTCGGAATAGCATTTGGTGATTTTTCCTTCCGCGCCGCTTCCCGTAAGGTTTGCTATCCAGTCCGCTTCGTTCGGCGTGGGTACGTTGGGAAGCACCCTGTCATTATCGGGTTTATCGGGATTATCGGGGTTATCGGGCTCCAAGTTGGGCTTATAATCGTCCGCGGTGTACTTTTCAAACAATGTTCTCCAAGCGCCCGCCATTGTTTTTGTTCCGCTGTCGTAGTAAACTATCATGCCGTATCTGTCGACAACTACGGTCGTGGGATAAGCGCTGATGGAAAGCATGTTGCCTGTTCCGGCTAAGTCCTGACCCATGTCGATAGTAAGACTCATGTCGTAATCTTTCTGATAATAATTTTCTTTGAAGTCCGCTATCGTGGAAACGGAATCCTTTGACGAAAGCGCAACGAAAGCCACGTCGTCGGAATATGAACGGTAAGCCGTCTCTATTGCGGGGAACTCTGCCTTGCAGGGATTGCAGTCCTTGTACCAGAAGTTCAAAAATACCGCTTTTTTGGTTTTAAGCAACTCTGAAATGCTGTTGTACTGGGTGGTACCGTCGTACTGAATAGAGCCGAACGTAAAATCGTACATGATATCGCCGAGCTTGTAGGAAGTGCCGGCGGGCGCAGTTTCGTTTATGACGGTAGAGAGAAGGCTTATTTTCGCCTCTCTCGTTTTTGTGCTGGTCATAAATTTGTCGTTTTCACCCAAATAATACCCCGCGGGAAGATTGGAAACGCGCAACTCGTACTCGCCGAGGGGGAGCTTCATTTGCACGACTCCGTTTATCGAAATGCCCGCCATAACCGTGGCGCCGTCTTTTATCGCGTCAACGCGTACGCCGTCCAAAGGCAAACCGCCCTTGGATTCCACCTTTATGCGGTAAGCGTTGGGGTCGTTTTCGTCTATTTCGCCTGTTACGGGATTTTTGAAATTAGGATATTTTGCCGTGTTTTTGCTCGCGCACGAGGCGACCGCCACGCTTATGCATATTGCCGCGCACGTTACGAGAAAAACCAAAAGCAACTTTTTAAGTTTACCCATTAAATTCCTCCTGAATTTTATTTTCAAAATTTCTATACATTAATATAATACCATATAATATGCGTCAAATCAACTAAAACGAAAAGAGAAATACAAAAAATTGTATATTTTTTTTAAAACTGGCAATCAAAGCGCATTTTTATGCAAATTTTATAAATTTATGCAATTTAAAAATATGTGGATTTTTATGTTTAAACCGCGCTTTAAAGTTTTATATATAAATGTAAAGAAATTGCGGGAGAAGTTATGACGAAGAAAAACGAAGAAGAAAAGCAGAAAAAGCAGCCTCCGGTAAAAGAGGAGGACGCGACGGAATCCGACGTACCGGAAGCGGAAAAACTTGCCGCGCTTGCAGAGGATTACAAGCGTAAATGGTATTCGGTTTCCGCGGAGTACGACAATTACCGCAAGCGTAACGCCGCGGCGGTGTCCAAGGCTTATGCGGACGGCGCGGCGGAGGCGATATTAAAGCTGCTGCCGGTGGCGGATAATTTCGGTTATGCGCTTGACTCGGCTTCGGACGAAAAGACCAAAGCCGGTATAGACAAGGTAATAAAAAGCTTCAATTCGATACTGTCGTCGCTGGGCGTTGAAGAAATCGCAATCGAGGCGGGTTCGCCGTTCGACGAAAGCGTCGCGGAAGCGGTAATGAACGTGCCGTGCGGCGAGGGAGAAGCTCCGAACACGGTCAAGCACGTGCTTAAAAAAGGTTACCGCAGCGGGGACAAGGTTATACGCTTCGCGCAGGTAACCGTAACCGTTTAGCAGCTTGCCGTCGTCCTGAGCGTATGGGAAGTATCCGAATGACAGAGATTCTTCACTTCGTTCGGAATGAAAAGCGGCATACAAAGCTTTGCTTGCACAAAACGGCAACGCGGTTTATAAATGACAATAAAAAATAAAATCAATTCGGAAGTATAGTTAAAGGAGAATTATTATGGGAAAAGTTATAGGAATCGATTTGGGCACGACTAATTCGTGCGTAGCTGTAATGGAAGGCGGGGAGCCCGTCGTAATTGCTAACAGCGAGGGCAACAGGACGACCCCTTCGGTCGTATCGTTTAAGCCCGACGGCAGCAGAATAGTGGGACAGGCGGCAAAGCGTCTTGCCGTAGCCGCACCCGATAAAACAGTCATATCCATCAAGCGCCACATGGGCGAGTCTTACAAGGTAAACATCGAAAAGGGTTATTCCCCGCAGGAAATTTCGGCTATGGTGCTTTCCAAGCTTAAAGCGGACGCGGAAAGCTACCTCGGCGGAAAAGTTACGGACGCGGTAATCACCTGTCCCGCATACTTTAACGACAGCCAGCGTCAGGCAACCAAGGACGCGGGTAAAATTGCGGGGTTAAACGTTTTGCGTATTATAAACGAGCCTACCGCGGCGGCGCTTGCTTACGGTCTCGATAAGCAGGAGGGAAGCCAGAAGGTCATGATTTACGACCTCGGCGGCGGTACTTTCGACGTTTCTATTCTCGAAATAGGCGACGGAGTTTTCGAAGTGCTTGCAACCAACGGCGACACGCACCTCGGCGGCGACGACTTCGACAACAAGGTTATAGACTTCCTTGTAGAAACCTTCAAAAAGGACACGGGCGTTGACCTTTCCAAGGACAAAATGGCTATGCAGCGTCTTAAAGAAGCCGCTGAAAAAGCCAAGATAGAGCTGTCCGGCATGAGCACGACGAATATCAACCTGCCGTTCATTACCGTTGTAGACGGCGCGCCCCAGCACCTCGATATAGACCTTTCCAAACAGAAATTCGACAGCTTAACGGCTGATTTGGTTGACAGAACAGTAGAGCCTATGCGCAAGGCAATGCAGGACGCAGGGCTTTCCTACGGAGATATAAGCAAAGTTATCATGGTCGGCGGATCTACGCGTATTCCCGCCGTGTACGACAAAGTAAAACAAATAACGGGCAAGGAACCGTTTAAGGGCATCAACCCCGACGAGTGCGTGGCGATAGGCGCGGCTATTCAGGGCGGCGTTCTGTCCGGAGAGGTTAAGGACGTACTTTTGCTTGACGTCATGCCTTTGACGCTCGGCATAGAGACGCTCGGCGGCGTATCCACACCGCTTATCGAAAGAAACACCACTATACCGGTAAAGAAAAGTCAGGTATTTTCCACCGCGGCGGACAATCAGCCCGGCGTCGAAATAAACGTTTTACAGGGTGAAAGAAAGTTCGCGCGCGACAATAAATCGCTCGGCAAATTCATGCTCACCGATATACCTCCCGCACCCCGCGGGGTTCCCCAGATAGAAGTCACTTTCGACGTAGACGCGAACGGCATAGTAAACGTAACGGCGAAGGACCTCGGAACCGGCAAGAGCACGAATATAACTATAACCGCTTCAACAAATCTTTCTGACGAGGATATAGACAAAGCCGTCAAGGACGCGGAAAAATACGCGGAGGAAGACAAGAAGCGTAAGGAGGCGGTCGATAACAGGAACACGCTCGAAAGCATGATAGACAGCCTTGAAAAGACGGTAAAGGAAGCGGGCGACAAGCTTTCGGAGGACGATAAAAAGACTGTTGAGGACGCGGTCGCAAAGGCTAAAACCGGGATGGAGTCGGGCGATAACGACAGAATAAAAGCGGCAATCGACACCCTTTCCAACGAAATACAGCCGATTGTGGCAAAGATGTACCAGCAGGCAGGCGGCGCGGCGGGCAACAACGGCGGCGGCAACGACGACGGTACGGAGTTCAACCAACATTCTTAAAATTCAACCTTTCGGGGGTGTCGTCTGACACCCCTTTAAGCGGTTTATAAGGAAACATAAAATGGCAGAAAAGAAAAATTATTACGACGTGCTGGGAATTTCCAAGACGGCTTCCCAGGACGAAATAAAATCCGCATACAGAAAGCTTGCCAAGCAGTACCACCCCGACTTTCACCCCGGCGACGCGGCTGCGGCGGAAAAATTCAAGGAAATAAACGAGGCGAACGCCGTTTTGTCCGACGAGGACAAGCGCAGACAGTACGATTACGAATTGGAGCATCCCGGTATGGGCGGCTTCGGCGGGGGCGGAAATCCTTTCGCGGGCGGCTTCGGCGGCTTCGAGGATATAATTTCCTCCGTATTCGGCGGATCGCCGTTCGGCGGCGGAGATGCGCGCCGCGCTTCCCGCGGGGCGGATATAGAGCAGACGATTAATCTTTCCTTCCTTGACGCAATAAAGGGCTGTACCAAAGAAATAAATTATATGCGTAACGAGCCTTGCCCCGCATGCAGCGGAACGGGTGCCAAGGGAGGTACGGCTTTTAAAAAGTGCGTGCGTTGCGGCGGAAGCGGTAGGGTAAAATTTCAGCAGGATACGATTTTCGGCAGAACCATACAGGTAGGCGCGTGTCCCGACTGTAACGGTACCGGCAAGCAGATTACCGACAAATGTAACGACTGCAAGGGGAAAGGCTATCTGCGTAAGGAAACGCGTTTTACTGTAAATATCCCCGCAGGCGTGGACAAGGACAGCAGTCTCAGAAAGCGCGGCTTCGGTCAGGCGGCGGGCAACGGCGGCGAAAGCGGGGATTTATACGTGTATTTCCGTATAGAGCCGCACAAGCTTCTCCGGCGCGAGGATAAAGATTTGTATATAACCGTGCCCATCTCATATAAGACGGCGGTTCTCGGCGGAAAAATTCAGGTGGCGGGTATTGACGACGTTCAGGAGCTTACAGTGCCCGAAGGCACCGCGTCGGGAACAAGATTTTGCCTGCGCGGCAAGGGCGTCAGGACGGTCAACGGCACGGGCAACCTTTATGTGACCGTGGAAATAGATATCCCTTCGCGTCTCTCGCGCGAGCAAAGTAAAAAACTGGACGAATACGAAAGCGGAATTCCGCTTAAATCCTGCGACAATATGCAGAAATACGCCAACAATATTTCCGCCCTGTACGGTAAAAAAATAGAAAAACAATAACAAAAAACCGCTTTTAAAAAGCGGTTTTTTTAAATGTTAACTCTCATCGCGGTGTGCATTTTATTTTACAGTTTGTGACGGAGTGAAGCGGTTCTGCGTGACTTCTTCGCGCCTGTATACGGAAAAGCCGCCGTCTTGAAAGAAAAAGCCGCGCAAAGTGCGCGACGTTGATTTTTCGCGGACTTGTTGCACATACTCGAATTATGGCGGACTATAAAAAAGTATACGTCGGCGTTTTGTTGCACGTTGATACGGATGGGAATATGAAACCAGTTGCCATTGAGTGGGGGAACGGTATCAAATATGAAATTTCAAAAATAACAGACGTGCGGCAAGCTCCGCCGCAACACGTCGGCAGTATGCCGACGATGCGCTATACTGTACTTGTTAGCGGCTATGTCCGCGAACTTTATCACGAAACTTATTACGGGCGTTGGTTCGTCGAAGTTTTAAAGCAGTAGTGCGGGGATTGAGTCCAAGTTAGCCAATTCCGCACTGTTGCACTAAAAAATTCCACACTGTTGCGGGCTTTTAAAACGGTGTAATCTTAAAAATCTTGGGGGGGCAATTTTTAAAATAGCCCGAAAACAAGCAAAAACGAGGTAAAGCTGTTAATTTTGCCAGTTTGTACTGCCTACCTGAATTCAGTCTTATTAGAATAATTAATCCTCTATATATCTGAAGACATAAGTTTATAAGGTAATAACATTCGTTGCTTAATATTTTTTCTTGTGTTTATTTGTCGATATGTGTTATAATTTATAAATAAATCCTATAAGAGAGATTGTTTATGTACGATGTGTTCATAAGTTATAGGCGAGACGGCGGTTTCGAGATGGCTCGACTTTTATACGACCACTTGAAAGGTATTGGTTTAAATCCGTTTTTTGATTTGGAAAAATTGTGTTCGGGACAGTTTAATGAAAAACTTTATAGAGAAATTGAAGACAGTGCAAATTTTTTGCTTGTTTTGCCTCCTAAGTCGCTTGAACGCTGTAAAAATGAAAATGACTGGGTTAGACTTGAGATAGAGCACGCTATTAAAGAAGATAAAAACATTGTTCCCGTAATGATGAACGGATTTGAGTGGCCTGAAGACTTACCGTCATCTTTGCAAAAGCTGCCGTATTACAATGCCGTTAAAATGAGCAGGGAGTATTTTGACGCATCTATATCGCGGCTTTTGACGATGCTAAACGGAATAGAATTTAAGGACGGAATTCTTGTTAAAAGTTCTTCTGCACAAGATAAACGAACTCAAAATAAATATTTTGCTTTTGAAGATAAAAAAGAGAAACGTAGATTAAAAATTCAGCAAAATTTAATGCGTGAATTCGATTTGTCTGTTTATGAAGGTGTCAAAGAACATTATGAAAGTCTGTGTATTTTAGATGTTGGTAGCAACAATGGCGATTTTGTAATGGATAGAATTGCGAATTGTGATAAATTGGATAAGTTAATAGGCTTAGAATACGACGGTAAAAGCGTACAAGCCGCAAACGAGAAGTACGGCTTAGAGAATAAAATTGCATTTTACGAGATTGATTTGGAGGACGAGGATTTTTCTGATAAATTAGAAGAAATAGTCGAAGGGCAAAATGTTAAAAAGTTTAACGTGATTAATATAAGTATGGTGTTGTTACACTTAAAATCACCTTACAAGCTTTTAAAAACATTGAGAAAGTTTTTAACCGACGACGGAACAGTAATTGTAAAAGACATAGACGACGGACTTAATTTAGCGTATCCCGACGAACAAGGTGAGTTTGCAAGGGTTGTCGGAATCTGCAGGAAAAATGACACGTCAGGCTTTAGGGAAAGCGGCAGACAGATTCTTACCGTTTTAAATAGGAGCGGCTATAAAAAAGTTAAACTTGAGAAACAATGTCTGTCCACAGTTGGAATGAATTTCGAACAGCGCTCTGCACTTTTTGATACGTATTTTTCATTTGTTTTGGAAGACTTAAAAATTATGCGGGATCGCTATCCTGACGATAAAAGAATTTTGGCTGATTATGAATGGTATACAAAATCTTACGATGATTTAGAGGAAAAGTTTCAAGACGATGCCTTCTTTTTCTCGCTTGGTTTTATGATTTTTACAGCAAAAAAAATATGAATTAAATGCAGAGAAAAATTTTATTTACATATCGCTTATCAAGTCAAAATAATAATAAGTTAGCGGTAAATACTTTTAAAGACGCATTTGAGTTGCGTAATCGACCAAAAGGCTTAACATTTCATAGCGACCAAGGAAGTAATTATACATCAAACGAATTTGCGGATTTATTAGATGCAGTAAAAGTAGGGCAGTCATTATCTCAAGCGGGAACACCGTATGACAATTCAGTAATTGAGGCGTTTTTTTCTAATTTTAAACAAGACGATTTGAATAGCTGTGAATTTGAAAATTTTGATGAACTGCAAATAGTAGTGGACAGATATATAGAGTATTATAACTCATATCGTCCTCATGAATTTTTGGGATATAAAACTCCGGACGAGGTTGAAATGGAGTATAAACATCTTGAAAATTTTGTTCCTTTTTAAAATTTTTGACAAAGAAAAAGTGAACAGTCTAATTTTTTCAGTAGAAAAAACCTTACTGTTCACAATTGGTGAACCTAATGTTAATTATCCGAACACCGTCAAGCCGATAAAAAGTGGTTTCGGGTTTATACTTCGGGTATCATAATCTGCACCAAAAGAGTATAATCCGAACTCTATACTTGTTACAAGTGAGTGGTTCGGATTTACTTTTTATTTCGGTAATAAATAGTTAAACTTCTAATCAACGACAAAAGCTCTCGGACAAATTGTCCGAGAGCTTTTGGTATTTATGGTGTAAAATTTTCAGCAACGATCCTTCATGAATTTTTCATACCAACTCTTGGCGTAGATATATAATTCATTCGGCGTGATAGCGGTTAAACCACGACAATACTTTACGTATTCAAAAAGCAAGCCTTCGATAAATATACTTATTTCCAATTCGATAAATTTGCGGTTTTTGATATGCGGGTCGCTATTGATGAGCTCCATAAACTTATTGATGCCAAGTGTGGCAAGCTTTTTTGCGGAAAACAGCACTTCGTCCGATTTGCACATCATTTTATAATTATCGTTGTTCTGCTTCATAAAAGCAAAGAGCGCCTCGAAAAACTTCTCGTAGTCATTCGTTGCGAGAAGTTTTGCATTTGTAAAGAATTCGTCTATAATCTCACGCTCAAATTCTTCCACCACAGAATATATATCGTCAAAGTGTGCATAAAACGTTGCCCTACTGATTTCCGCCCGTTCTACAAGCTCGCTCACACTGATTTTGCCTACTTCCTTTTTTTCGGACAGCATCTGAATAAACGTGTTTTTTATAAGTCGCTTTGTTTTAACAGACGAATTATTGAGATTTTTAACTTTCATAGTTACTTTTTATACAATTTTAAGACAGTGTTTATATTTTTACAGTGTGGTTAAAATTGTACTTTCCTTTCGCGTTTTGTACTATTATAATTGATTTATACGGCAAATGTCAACACTGTAAAGATAATTACAGAGTAAAATTCAGAAAGGAGTTGATTGATAAATGAACGTAATCGAAGTACAAAACCTAACCAAAGACTACGGTTCCGGGCGCGGTGTGTTCGACGTGAGTTTCGGTGTGGGCAAAGGTGAAGTGTTCGGCTTCTTAGGTCCTAACGGCGCAGGTAAATCAACAACAATACGCCATTTGATGGGATTTTCATCCCCTGACAGCGGACAAACATTGATTTTCGGCAAACCGACCTTTGAACATTACCATGAGATATTGAACCGCGTCGGATACATACCGGGCGAAATTGCATTGCCGGCAGGGCTTACGGGCTGGGAATTTATCCGCATGATGCAAGACTTGCAAAAAATTCATAATGCCGAACGCCTTTCGCAAATGCTGGAAATGTTTGAACTTTCGGATGCGGTATTAAAAGGCGACACCAAACGTATGAGCCTCGGCGTAAAACGAAAGCTTGCTGTTGTAACCGCCTTTATGGGCAATCCCGAAGTTTTGATTTTGGATGAACCGACGAGCGGGCTTGACCCCGTAATGCAGAACAAATTCATTGAGTTTATTCACGAGGAAAAAAGACTTGGAAAAACGATATTGCTTTCAAGCCATATTTTCTCCGAGATAGATTCCACTTGCGACAGAATTGCCATTATTAAAGACGGTAAAATCGTTTCCGAATTCATTGCAGATGATTTGAAGCACGCTTCTAAAAAATTCTATCAAATTGATTTTAGAACGGTTGCGGACAGCAAATCATTCGTAAAGAGCGCACATAATATCCCCTCGTTGGAAGTTATAAAGGACGACGGACTTACTATATATATATCTGTTGACGACGAGGATATAAATGCAGTTATTGAAATGTTGTCGGCTTACAATGTAAGAAAGTTCAGCAACCGCAGAGAATCGCTTGAAGACTATTTTATGAAATTCTATAAAGAAGATAAAGATTTCGGAGGTGCATTAGCGTGAACGTTATAGAAATAAAAGGTCTGACCAAAGACTACGGCGACGGACGGGGCATATTCGATATAAATTTAAAAATCGAGCAAGGCGAAATGCTTGGTTTCGTGGGCACGAACGGCAGCGGAAAAACCACCACTATCCGTAGCATTTTAGGCTTTATTAAACCGACCGACGGGACGGCGTATGTAAACGGATTGAGCTCGTGGGAACATTCCAGCGAAATCGTTAAAAACATAGGCTATGTCCCCGGAGAAATCGCTTTTCCCGACTTAAAAACGGGCATAGATTTCTTAAAAAGCCAAGCGGAATTTCTCGGCTTAAAGGATATGAGTTATGCCAATCAACTCATTGAACGGCTGCAACTTGCTCATGCGTTTTAAGTTTGCGCGCGGATCAAGTTGCAGCCGTTCAATGAGTT
>ERZ779626.1374-NODE-1374-length-10712-cov-8.228488_pt1 | contig 10712 bp, 6 predicted proteins | sample MGYA00514209_ERZ779626 | MGnify/ENA primary metagenome ERZ779626 (study PRJEB29562, sample SAMEA4376713) | mouse gut metagenome | isolation source: Cecum | study: EMG produced TPA metagenomics assembly of the A DSS colitis mouse model was used to assess the...
TGGTCGATGAGGTAGCGCTTGGCCTCCTCCACCGTCAGGCCGGAGATGCGCTCCAAAAGCTCCGTCTGGCTGTCCTTCAGGCGGTCCAGCTCCTGCTTTTCCTCCTCCAGCTGGGCGATGCGGGCGTTGACGCCCTCCTCTTTCCGCTCCAGGTTCTCCAGCTTGCGGTCCAGATTTTCTTCCTTGGAGTTCAGGCGGTTTTCCTGGCGCTGGATCTCGCCCCGGCGCTCTTTGATCTCCTTGTCAAACTCGCTGCGGGCCTTGAGGATCTCCTCCTTGGCCTCCACGGTGGCCTCCCGCTTCTTGCTCTCCGCAGACTTGATGGCCTCGTTGATGACCCGGCGGGCTTCCTCCTCGGCGGAGCCGATCTCCCGCTCGGCGGCGGCCTTACGCCGTTGGTAGCCCAGGACGAAGCAGATCACTCCCACCACAGCGGCGATGATTACGGTTACATAGACTGGCAATTGCATGTTGAGTTCCACACCTCCTGTTTCTTCTGTTTTTGATTCAAAATTAGGCAAAATAAGACGCGATGCGTGAAAGGCGCACCGCGATAACCGAAAAACCGCCCCTGAAATGGGCATGACAGCACTATTTGAGAGTTTAAGAATATGATCTATAGAATGGTTCAATAGACTATATAAAACGCCCGCAGGGCGCTGGCAACGCTCAAAACGGCAAAAAGCGCAAAAGCGGCTTTTCAAAATTATCCGTTCTTATTGTAAAGGCCGCGGGCTTTCCTGTCAAGCCCAAATGTGAAACTTTCATGAACTTTCCAATGCCCGGTTCTCTCTCGGGAGAGAAAGTAACCAAAGCGTGCGTTTAGGGGCAGGCCCGCCGGTGTGGGCGGGCCCGCGTCCTTCAGGGCTGGGCCACGGTCAGGGCGCGGTTCGTCTGGCTGAGGGTGAAATATTCCGCCAGTCCGGCGGTAATGGTGACGGAGCCGTCCTCGGACACAAAAACCGCCTCAAAATCCTGATACTGCCGCCAGTGCTCCAGCGCGTCATCCAGCCCCATGACGAACAGGGCGGTGGACAGCGCGTCGCACACCGCGCCGTCGTCCCCTACCACGGTGACGGAAACCAGCCCGCTGCGGGCGGGCTTTCCGGTCTCAGGGTCCAGGATGTGCCAGTAGGACGCGCCGCCCTCCTGGAAATACCGCTCATAGCCCCCGGAGGTGACCACGGCCTGATCCGTGACGCTCACCACGCCCACGCTGCCCTCTCCCTCCGGGTCCCGGACGCCCACCCGCCAGGGAGAGCCGTCCGGCTTGGCCCCCACTGCCTGGATGCTGCCGCCCAGGTCCAGCAGGGCGGAGGTGACGCCGTCTTTCCGCAGCAAGGCGGCCAGTGCGCTCCCGGTATAGCCCTTGGCCACGCTGCCCAGGTCGATCTCCATGCCGGGAGGCAGGGCGGCGTCGGAGCCCTCCAATCGAATCTGGCCATAGTCCACCAGGGGGAGCAGGGCGGCGATGGTTTCATCGTTTGGAACAGAATACGTTCCCGTGGTGAAGCCCCAGGTCCGCAGGACGGGGTAAACGGAGATGTCCAGCGCCCCGTCCGTGCGGGCGCACAGGCCCAGCGCCCGCTCCAGCAGGTCCGCCGTCGGCTGGGAGAGCCGGGCCCGGCCATCCCGGTTCAGGGCGCATATCTCACTGTTTTCATCGGTGACGGACCACAGGGCCTCGAACTCCCTCACCCGATCCTCCGCCCGCTCCAGCGTCTCCCCGCTTCCGCCCTGGTACAGCCGCAGGGTCATAACGGTGTCCATGGCAAAAAAGGTGCGCTCCGCCTCCGGCGCCGCCTGAGCGGGCGCGGGCGCACAGCCCGCCAGCAGGACCAGGGCCAGGCAGAGGGTGAGCGCGGACTTCGCGTAAAGCGTTCTTCCGCTCATGGCAGGTTCGCCGGGATGGAGTCGTCCTCTTCCACCCACTCCCGCTGCACGTCCACCACCCGGTAGGCCGTGGGAGTGTCCCGGATCACCACCTTGGCGATGCCCGCGTTGATGATGAGGCGGCGGCACATGGAGCAGGAGGTGGAGCCGGAAATCAGTCCGCCGGTGGCCGGGTCCTTGCACACCATGTAGAGGGAGGCCCCCAGCACCTCCCGTCGGGAGGCGGAGATGATGGCGTTGGCCTCGGCGTGGACCGACCGGCACAGCTCGTACCGCTCCCCCGAGGGGATATTCATGGCCTCCCGGGTGCAGCAGCCCAGATCGCCGCAGTTTTTCCGCCCCCGGGGAGCGCCGTTGTACCCGGAGGACACGATCTCGTCGTTCTGGACGATGATGGCCCCGTAGTGGCGGCGCATACAGGTGGAGCGCTCCAGCACGGTGCCGGCAATGTCCAGGTAATAGTTTTGCTTGTCGATGCGGGCCATAGGGTCCCCCTCCTTGTCAGCTTCCGCCGCGCCTGTTGGCGGCGTCGTGTTTCCTATGTTAGTATACCAGCTTTTTTTCCCGGCGGCAACGGACAATTCACACATTGTTTACGGTTTCCCCATTGACGGGTTCATTTGCGGGCGTTATCATAAGAAATGTCCTGAAACCCCTGTGCCCAAGGAGGTGAGCGCCTATGATCCGCCGTTATATGACCCGTTTTATGACGGGACGCTATGGAGGCGACCAGCTGAACCTGCTGCTGGCGGCGCTCTACGTTATTTTCTATCTTATCTACGTGTTCACCAGGATCATCGCCTTTGAGCTGCTGGCCCTGATCCTGATCGTGGTGAGCCTGTACCGCTCCCTGTCCCGCAGTATAGACCGCCGCCGGGCGGAGAATGCCCGGTTCCTCCAGGCCGTCCGGCCCATCGGCCGCCGGTGGAACACCTTCCGCTCCCGGGCCCAGGACCGGGAGCACCGCTACTTCAAATGCCCCAACTGCGGCCAGCAGATGCGGGTGCCCCGGGGCAAGGGGCGCATTACCGTCCACTGCCGGTCCTGCGGGGCGGTGTTTGAGGAGAAAAGCTGAACCGTCCTATGCCGGTCCCTCCGCGCGCTGCGGAGGGACCGTTTTTCATGCCGCCGGGGCCCCGTTCTCCAGCCGCCCTAAGGGGCGGTACAGGGTGAAGTACATGGTGGCGAAGCAGGCCAGCCCGCCCACCAGCTGGGACACGGCCTCGGCGGCAAACACGCCGGTGGTGCCCATCCAGACAGGCAGGATGAGGGTCAGGGGGGCGTTGACGATGGCTTTGCGCAGCAGGGAGAAAAACACCGCCTGCTTGGACCGGCCCAGCCCCACAAACACCCCCTGCCCCGCCAGCTGCAGCGACATGAACAGGAACATGCAGAAGTAGATGCGCAGGGCGGGGACGCCGGCCTCCAAGATATCCGGGTCGCTTTTAAATATATGGATGAGGGGGGCGGGGAACAGCATGGCGGCCGCCCAGAAGGCGGCGGAGTAGGCCACCGTCACCGCCGCCGTGAACCGGATGGCCTCCCGGACCCGGCTGTACTGCCGGGCCCCGTAGTTGTAGCCCTCCACCGGCTGAGAGCCGTTGGTCAGCCCCTGCACCGGCATGATGAACACCTCCCGAATGGAGTTGATGATGGTCATCACCCCCACGTAGGTGTCGCCGCCATAGCGCTGGAGGGTGGAGTTGCACACCACCTGTACCAGGCTGTTGGTCATATTCACGAAAAAGCCGGACAGCCCCAGGGAGACAATTTTTTTCGTCCGCCCCGCCTCCAGCCGCAGGTTTTCCCAGCGCAGGCGCAGGATGGCCTTTTTCCCAGTGAGAAAGGACAGCACCCAGGCCGCCGACAGGAATTGGGAAAAGATGGTGGCCAGGGCCGCGCCCTGTACCCCCATGTGGAATACAAAGATGAGGATGGGGTCCAGAATAATGTTGACCGCCGCCCCCAGCAGGACGGTCATCATGCCCACCCGGCCAAAGCCCTGAGCGTTGATGAAAGGATTCATCCCCAGGCTGACCATGACGAACAAAGTGCCCCAGAGATAGATGGTCATGTAGCCGTCGGCGTAGGGGAACGTGTCCGGGCTGGCCCCGAAGAGGTAGAGGACGGGCTCCTTGAAGGCCAGGAAAAAGGCGGTGCATGCCGCCCCCAGGATGAGCAGCAGCAAAAAGGCGCTGCCCATCACCCGCTCCGCCTCCTGGTCGTCCCCCCGGCCCCGGCTGATGGAGCACAGGGGCGCGCCCCCGGTGCCGCACAGGTTGGCGAAGCCCATCAGAATGGACACGATGGGCATGGTCACCCCCAGGCCGGTGAGGGCCAGGCTGTCGCTGGCGGGGAGGTGGCCCAGGTAGATCCGGTCCACCACGCTGTACAGCACGTTGACCAGCTGGGCCGCCGTCATGGGCAGGGCCAGACTCATAATGTTGCGGGGGATGCTCCCCTGGGAAAAGTCGTTCTGACGGTCCGCCACGGCAGGGGCCTCCTTTGAACAGGATCTGGTATGGCCGCCGCGGCTGAACAGAGGCGGCTGTGGGGCCGGCCGCAGGCGCACCGGCCATATGGTTCCGATTTTACCACAGTTCTCCCCAAAAGGGAAGGACCCGCCCCGGGGCGCAAATGGCGGTTCTGACCTGCTGGAAGCCCCTTCCAAGCCCGGTTTTTGTGGAAAACAGCAAGAAACGCCCGCTGGTTTTTGGCGAGTATGCACAGTCCGAAATACAGTTTAGGCGAAAAAAACCGCAGTTTGCGCAAATCGAGCCATCGCGCGGAAAAAATATGCTACACTCTCCCCGTAGAGCGGGAAACAGTCCCGCTAAAAAGTGAATGAGGAGGAAGAAACAATGTTAGGCATCAACATGAACGACGTCATCACCACATTGGGCATGATTAAGGGCTATCTCATCGCCCTGGCCGTGATTCTGGTGATCGCCGTCGCGGTCACCATCGCGGCCATGAAGCTGCCCAAGCCCACCAAGGGCATTGCCCGGGGGTCCGCCTGGATGGGCTTCATCGTGGCGCTGGTGATCATCGTGGACATGATTCTCACCGGCCCGCTGTACGGCATCGTGGGCATGGCCCTGCGGGGCGGCGGCGACATCAGCGAGGACAGCGTCACCAATGCCAGCGCCCTGTGCGAGGATATTGCGGACGAGGGGTTTGTCCTGCTGAAGAATGAGGACGGCCTGCTCCCCCTGGGAGACGGCGCCAAGGTGAACACCTTCGGCTGGTCCGCCACCAAGCCCGTGTACGGCGGCACCGGCTCCGGCTCCCTGTCCGGGCTGTACCCCACCGTCACCCTGCTGGAGGGCATCAAGCAGGCGGGGGTGGAGTACAACGAGGAGCTGACCAGCTTCTACTCCGCCTGGAAGGATAAGCGCCCCAACATCGGCATGATGGGCCAGGACTGGACCTGCCCCGAGCCCACCATCGACGAGTATGAGGCCGCCGGTATGTTTGACAAGGCCGCGGCTTACTCCGACGTGGCCATGATCGTCATCTCCCGGGCGGGCGGCGAAGGCGCGGACCTGCCCACCAGCCTGGCCCCCAGCGTCCCCGACACCTTCCAGGACGACGGCAGCGGCACCATGTTCGCCGCCTCCGGCCTGCGCTTCAGCGAGTACCCCGAGGACCTGGACGCCTCCAAGCACTACCTGGAGCCCACCACCCGGGAACTGGCCATGATCGAGAAGGTCACCAGCCAGTTTGACAAGGTCATCGTGGTGGTCAACGCCTCCAACGCCATGGAGCTGGGCTGGATCGAGGACTATCCCTCCATCAAGTCCGTCATCCTGGCCCCCGGCCCCGGCCAGACCGGCTTCAACGCCCTGGGCAACATCCTCAGCGGCAAGGTGAATCCCTCCGGCCGCACCGTGGACACCTTCGTGTACGACCTGACCGCCATCCCCGCCTTCAACAACATCGGCGAGTTTAAGTACACCAACCTGGACGACGTGTCCCCCGAGTCCTATGGCCAGCCCGTGACCCCCAACTTTGTGAACTACGTGGAGGGCATCTATGTGGGCTACCGCTGGTATGAGACCGCTGCTGCGGAAAACGCCATCGACTATGACAAGACCGTGCAGTTCCCCTTCGGCTACGGCCTGAGCTACACCACCTTCCAGCAGGAGATGGGCCCCATCTCCGAAAGTAATGGGACCATTACTTTCGACGTCACTGTCACCAACACCGGCAGCGTGGCGGGCAAGGACGTGGTAGAGGTCTACTACAACCCGCCCTACACCAACGGCGGCATTGAGAAGGCCAGCGCCAACCTGGTGGCCTTCGACAAAACCGGCGTCATTGAGCCGGGCAAGTCCGAGACCGTGAAGATCTCCTTCCAGGTGGAGGACATGGCCTCCTTCGACTACCAGGGCGCGGGTTCCTACGTGCTGGAGGCCGGGGACTACGTGATCTCCATCAACAGCGACTCCCACAATGTGATTGATTCCCAGACCTACACCGTGTCCTCTGCGGTGACCTACGGCGAGAGCGGCAAGCGCGCCAGCGACCAGACCGCCGCCCTCAGCGTGTTTGATTACGCGGAAGGCGACGTCACCTACCTGTCCCGGAAAGACGGCTTCGCCAACTATGACGCCGCTGTGGCCGCGCCCACCAACTTCGAGATGGCCGCCGATGTGAAGGCCGGCTTCTACAATCACACCAACTACGATCCCACCCAGTTCAACAACGACAGCGACGCGGTGCCCACCACCGGGGCCAAGAACGGCCTGACCATGATGGATGTCCGGGGCCTGGACTACGACGATCCCCAGTGGGAGAAGATGCTGGACCAGCTCTCTGTGGAGGACATGGTGAACCTCATCGGCATCGGCGGCTACCAGAGCGTGGCCATCGACTCCGTGGGCAAGACCCAGCAGGTGGACTGCGACGGTCCCGCCTCCATCAACAACAACTTCACCGGCAAGGCCTCCATCGGCTTCCCGGCGGGCGTGGTCATCGCCGCCACCTGGAACACCGACCTGGCCCATGACTTCGGCGCCAGCATCGGCAAGATGGCCGACGAGATGGACGTGTCCGGCTGGTACGCCCCCGCCATGAACATCCACCGCACCTCCTTCTCCGGCCGTAACTTCGAGTACTACTCCGAGGACGGCTACCTGTCCGGGGCCATGGCCTCCACCGCCATCAACGGCGCGGCGGAGAGCGGCGTGTACTCCTTCATGAAGCACTTCGCCCTCAACGACCAGGAGACCCACCGCACCGACATGCTGTGCACCTGGTCCAACGAGCAGGCCATCCGGGAGATCTACCTCAAGCCCTTTGAGATGTGTGTGAAGAACTACGAGGGCAAGTCCATGGCCGTCATGTCCGCCTTCAACTACATCGGCAACAAGTACGCCGGGGCCAACCCCGAGCTGCTGAACAAGGTGCTCCGCGACGAGTGGGGCTTCCGGGGTATGGTGCTCACCGACTACTTCGGCGGCTACGGCTACCAGGACGCGGACATCCAGATCCGCAACGGCGGAGACTTCTGCCTCACCCCCCAGATGATCGAGGTGGGAACCCTCACCGACCAGACCAGCGGCACCTCCCTCCAGGCGGCCCGCCAGGCCTGTAAGAACATCCTGTACACCACGGCCAACAGCCGTGCCTACGCCAACGGCGCGGGCGGCGGCCTGGCCGGCTGGGAGATCGCCATGTACGCCATCTCCGCCGCGGTTATCCTGGCCGCGGTGGCGGGCGAGGTGATGATCCTCCGGGGCGCGAAGAAAAAGCAGAACGCCTGACCGCGTCCGAAACGGCAAAGCTCCGCCAAACGAGGCGGAATGATCCCAGCGCCCTCCGGCCCGCCTGCGGGCGGGCCGGAGGGCCGGGAGAGCGTTGAACCAATCCCGGGACCCCTTTCCTAGGATTTGTTCAGCGCTTTTGCCGAAAGGCGATAAGCTCCAAGTATAAAAGCAGTGAGGAGGAATTGGCTTGAAACACGCTGACATCATCAAGCAAATGACGCTGGAGGAAAAATGCTACCTGTTCTCCGGCAAGGACTTCTGGCAGACCCGCACCATTGAGCGGCTGGGCGTGGGCAGCATGACCCTGTCCGACGGCCCCCACGGCATCCGCAAGCAGGCGGGGGCCGGGGACCAGCTGGGGCTGAATCCCTCCCTGCCCGCCACCTGCTTCCCCACCGCCGCCGCCGTGGCCAACTCCTGGGACCCGGCCCTGGGGGAGGAGATCGGCCGCCATCTGGGGGCGGAGGCCGCCTCCCAGGGGGTGGGCGTGGTGCTGGGCCCCGGGCTCAATATCAAGCGCTCTCCCTTCTGCGGGCGCAACTTCGAGTATTTCTCCGAGGACCCCTATCTGGCGGGCAAGATGGCGGCCAGCTATATCCGGGGCATCCAGGCCAACGGGGTGTCCGCCTGCCCCAAGCACTTCGCCGCCAACTCCCAGGAGCTGCGCCGGATGGCCTCCGACTCCGTCATGGACGAGCGGACCCTGCGGGAGATCTACCTCACCGGGTTCGAGATCGCGGTGAAGGAGGGACATTCCAAGTCCATCATGTCCTCCTACAACCGGATCAACGGCGCCTACGCCAACGAGAACGGGCACCTCTTACAGGAGATTCTCCGGGACGAGTGGGGGTTCGACGGCTTCGTGGTGTCCGACTGGGGCGGCTCCAACGACCACGTGGAGGGCGTCCGGGCGGGCTCCCACCTGGAGATGCCCACCACCGGCGGCGACTCCGACCTGGAGCTCGTTGAGGCGGTGAAGTCGGGCAGGCTCAGCCAGGAGCTGCTGGACCAGCGGGTGGACGAACTGCTGGACGTGATCCTGTCGGTGTCAAAGGCGGTGAAGCCCCTGGAGGGCAGGCCTTTCGATATCGACGCCCACCACGCCATGGCGGCCAAGGCCTCCGAGCAGTCCATCGTGCTGCTGAAAAATGAGAACGGCATCCTGCCGCTGAAGAAGGGGACGAAGGTGGCCGTCATCGGCGAGTTCGCCCAGAAGGCCCGGTATCAGGGGGCGGGCTCCTCCGTGGTCAACCCCACGCGGCTGGACAACGCCATGGACGTGATCAAAAACTTCGGCCTGGACGTGGCGGGCTTTGAGCCGGGCTACCCCCGGTCCGGCAAAGGAAACCCTGAGATGCAGGCCAAGGCCGTTGCGCTGGCGAAAAAGGCGGATGTGGTGCTCCTCTATATCGGCCTGGACGAGATCAGCGAGGCCGAGGGCCTGGACCGCTCCCACATGCGGCTGGCCCGGAGCCAGGTGGACCTGATCGAGGCGGTGAGCGCGGCCAACCCCAACGTGGTGGCCGTCATGTCGGCGGGCTCGGCGGTGGAGATGCCCTGGCTCCCCAAGTGCAAGGCTTTAGTCCACGGCTACCTGTGCGGCCAGGCGGGGGCCTCCTCCGTGCTGAAGGTTATCATGGGCCAGGCGAACCCCTCCGGCAAACTGGCGGAGAGCTACCCCGTGAAATATGAGGACGTGCCCTCCGCCCCTTACTTCCCCGCCAAGGAGCGCACCGCCGAATACCGGGAGAGCCTGTTTGTGGGCTACCGCTATTACGAAACGGCAAAAGTACCCGTATTATTCCCCTTTGGATTCGGTTTGAGCTACACCACCTTTGAGTACAGCGGCCTTACTGTTTCCGGCAAGGAGGTCACGTTCACCCTGAAAAATACGGGCGGCATGGACGGGGCCGAGGTGGCCCAGCTGTACGTGTCCAAGCCGAACGGCGAGATCTTCCGCCCCGCCAAAGAGCTGAAGGGCTTCGTCAAGGTGTTCCTCAAAACCGGGGAGTCCAAAAAGGTGGCCATTCCGCTGGACGACAAAGCGTTCCGCTATTTCAACGTGGACACCAACAAATTCGAGGTGGAGGGCGGTCAGTGGACCGTGATGGTCGGCGCGTCCGTCGCGGACATCAAGCTGTCCGACACCGTGGAAGTCCAGGGCAGCGGGGCCAAATCCCCCTACGACAAAGTCAAGTTCGCCAAGTATTTCTCCGGCGATATCAAAAATATTTCCGACGGGGAGTTCGAGGCTCTGCTGGGCCGTCCCATCCCCGACGGCCACTGGAGCGGCATGCTGGACATGAACGACGCCATCTGTCAGCTGTACTACGCCAAGAGCTGGCTGGCCCGGCGGGCTTACGGCATCATGACCAAGATGCTCAACAAGAGCATTGAGAGGGGCGAGCCCGACCTGAATATCACCTTTATCTATAACATGCCCTTCCGGGGCATCGCCAAGATGGCGGGGGGCATGTGCACCATGGAGATGGCGGAGGGCATCCTCACCATCTGCAACGGCCATTTTTTCAAGGGCCTGGGCCGGGTGATCGGCGGGTTCTTCCGCTCCGGCAAAAAGCGCAAAGCGGCCAACGCCATGCAATAAGGAGGAGATACCATGAAATCCTGGATTGATTTTGCGGAAAAACATCCGAAAGCGGCCAAATGGATTCGAGAGGGCGGATTGTTCGTCATCGTCAGCAATTTGGTCACCGTGATGAAATATTTCATCCTTCAGTTCCTGCCCCTGGCATTTACCCACCTGTCCAACGTGGATTTCGGCTGGCCGGGGCTTCCGGTGAATCTGTTTGGGGTGGACTTCAAGTGGAACATCTTCGGCTATGACGTGGCCCACGGCGGGCTGGGCTACTTTATCGCCTATATGATCGCCATGGCCATCGGCGAGATCATCAATTTCCCCATCCAGAAGAACTTCGTATTCCGCAGCAAGGGCAACTTGGGCAAGCAGATCGCCTGGTATGTGGTGGCCTTTATCGTCATCAACTGCATCGTCAACTCCATCAACTGCGTGTGGGTGGCGGTGGCCGG
>ERZ779626.1375-NODE-1375-length-10704-cov-6.652362_pt1 | contig 10704 bp, 8 predicted proteins | sample MGYA00514209_ERZ779626 | MGnify/ENA primary metagenome ERZ779626 (study PRJEB29562, sample SAMEA4376713) | mouse gut metagenome | isolation source: Cecum | study: EMG produced TPA metagenomics assembly of the A DSS colitis mouse model was used to assess the...
ACGTCGATCTGCTCGAAACTGCCCGACATGCTGTCCTTGCCGCCGATCGCGCCCGCCTGCAATCCCAGCTGTGCGGTCAATGCGCCCAGCAACGCCGACAGCGGCTGTCCCCAGCGCACCGGATCGTCGCCCAAACGACAGAAAAATTCCTGTAACGAAAGCCGTACCGTCTCGTGCGGCACGCCGCAGGCGACCAGCTTGGACATGCTCGTCAAGATCGAATACACCGCCCCGACGAACGGCGATCCGCTCATCAGCCAGGGTGAACAACCGTACGCCGACACCGTCGCCGTATCCGTGTGTCCCTGCACGGGCGGCTTGGCAGCCATCGCGACGGCGGGCGTGAGCTGGTACTTGCCGCCGAACGGCATCAACACGCTCGCCGCGCCGATCGTACCGTCGAACATCTCGCCCAATCCCTTGGTCGAACAGACGTTGAGTCTGCCCAATTCGTGCAAGACCGCTTGCGCGATTTCGCCTTGCTCGAACAAACGCGCCGTCTCCGCGTCGGGCTTGGTCATATAATCGCTGACCGGCTCGACGATTTTTGCCTTGCGGCTCTGCTTGACGCCGTTGGTATCCAAAAACGCGCGTTGGAGATCGACGATGCAGCGATCCGCGTAGAACATCCGCATTCTGCCGTTGTCCGTTACCTGCGCGACAGCGGTCGCATTGAGATTCTCCTGCGCCGCCAGTTCGATAAACGCATCCACGTCGCCCTTATCCAGCACGACCGCCATACGTTCCTGCGATTCGGAAATCGCCAACTCCGTACCGCTCAATCCATCGTACTTTTTGGGCACGCGATCCAGATAAATGTCCAAGCTGTCCGCCAACTCGCCGATCGCGACCGACACGCCGCCCGCGCCGAAGTCGTTGCACTTGACGATCATCTTGCTTGCCTGCGGATTGCGGAACAAACGCTGAATCTTGCGTTCGGTCGGCGGATTGCCCTTCTGCACTTCCGCGCCGCAGACTTCGACCGATTTTTCGGTATGCGCCTTGGACGATCCCGTCGCGCCGCCGCATCCGTCTCTGCCGGTGTCTCCGCCGAGCAGAACGATCACGTCACCTTCGACCGGCTTGCGCCGCACGACGTTTTCTTTGGGAGCGCCCGCGATGACGTATCCCGTCTCCAACCGCTTGGCGACATAGTCGGGATGATACATCTCCGCGACCAATCCCGTCGACAATCCGATCTGATTGCCGTACGAACTGTATCCCGCCGCCGCGGTCTTCGTGATCACGCGCTGCGGCAATTTGCCTTTGAGCGTCTGCGAAACGGGCGTACGCGGATCGGCGCAACCGGTCACGCGCATCGCCTGATAGACGTACGTTCTGCCCGACAGCGGATCGCGGATCGCGCCGCCCAAACAAGTCGCCGCGCCGCCGAACGGTTCGATCTCCGTGGGGTGGTTGTGCGTCTCGTTCTTAAACATGATCAGCCACTTCTGCGGCTTGCCGTCTACGTCCACGTCCACTTCGACGGAACAGGCGTTGATCTCGTCGCTGACGTCGAGATTGTCGAGTTTGCCGAGCTGTTTGAGCTTCTTGACGCCGATCGTCGCGATGTCCATCAGACACGGATATTTGTCGTCGCGGTTCGCGTACAACGTATCGAACAACGACCGATACGTCTGCAACGCCCGCCCGACGTGCGGATTGTCCGACTCGATCTCGATGTCGGTCAACTCGGTCGCAAACGTCGTATGCCGGCAATGATCCGACCAATACGTGTCGATGACTTTGAGTTCCGTCTCGCTCGGATCGCGCCGTTGCGAACGGAAATAGTCGCGCACGAACAACAAGTCCTGCACGCTCATCGCAAAGCCTTTCGCCGCGTGATACGCGCCGATCTTCGCATCGTCCATATCGATGAATCCGTCGATCGTCGGCACCGTCAAATTGAGTTCCGACTCGCGCGCAAGCGTCGCAGGCAACTGCACGCTGCCTTCGCGGCTCTCGACGGGGTTGATCAAATAACGCTTGATCGCGTTCAACTGCGCATCGTCCACGCCCGCAACCGCATATACGGTCGCGCAACGGATCTCCGGACGCCGTCCCATCGACAGCAGTTGCACGCACTGCATCGCGCTGTCCGCGCGCTGGTCGTACTGTCCGGGCAGATACTCGACGACAAACGCGCGGTATCCGTCCGCCTGCGGCATCGCGTCGTAGACTTCGTCCACGGGCGACTCCGAAAAGATCGTCGTGCGCGCTTGGCGCATCGTCTCCGCATCCAGATCTTCGACGTCGTAACGAATAAAGACGCGCACGTCCCGCGCCGCGATTCCGAGCACGCCGCGCACGTCGGCAAGCACCTTCTTGGCGGCGACGTCATACCCCGGCTTTTTCTCGACAAAGATTCTTTCTACCATGACAAACTCCTTAGCGTTTGATGCCGATGTCGGAACGGTAGAACATACCGTCGAACCGGACGTTTTGCACATTGCGGTACGCTTTGTCGCGCGCCGCGTCGATGTCTTTTCCGCGCGCGGTCACGCCGATCACGCGGCCGCCGGACGTTACCAGCTTGCCGTCTTGCATCGCCGTCCCCGCATGGAACAACATAATATCCGCATCCGTCTGCCCGATCTCGATCGGCACGCCCTTGCGGTAACTCTGCGGATATCCGCCGCTGGCAAGGATCACGCATACGCATGCGTCGTCGCTCCAACGGATCGGACAACGATCCAGCGTCCCGTCGATCACGGCTTGGAAAATATCGTACAGATCGCTCTCCAACAGCGGCAATACGACCTGCGTCTCCGGATCGCCGAACCGCGCGTTGTATTCCAACACGCGCACGCCCTTGTCCGTCAACATCAAGCCGAAGTACAGCACGCCGCGGAATTCGCGTCCTTCGCTGCGCATCGCTTCGACGGTCGGCACGATGATCGTGTCGTAGACCTGCGCCGCCAACTGCGGCGTATAGATCTTGGACGGCGCAAACGTGCCCATGCCGCCCGTATTGAGTCCTTGATCGTTGTCGAACGCGCGTTTGTGATCTTGCGACGCTACCATCGGCACGACGGTTTTGCCGTCCGTAAAACACAGGACGGACACTTCGGGACCGACCATAAATTCTTCGACGATGACCTTATTGCCCGCGGACGCGAACTTTTTGTCCACCATCATATCGCGCGCCGCCTGCAAGCCTTCTTCGCGCGTTTGGCAGATCACGACGCCTTTGCCCAGCGCCAAACCGTCCGCCTTGACGACGAGCGGATACTCCGCCGTCTCCAAATACGCGCACAACGACGCATAGTCGCCGAACTCGCGATAATCCGCGGTCGGGATCCCGTACTTGCGCATCAGCGCTTTGCTGAACGCCTTGGACGCTTCGATGATCGCCGCCGCCGCGCGCGGTCCGAACGCGCGGTAACCGCGCTCCTGCAACAGATCGACCAACCCCGCCGCAAGCGGATCGTCGGGCGCGACGACGGTCAGATCGATGTCCGGATGATCCGCAACGAACGCCAGAATGCGATCGAAGTCCATTGCGCCGATCGGATGACATTCCGCGATCTGCGCGATGCCGGCATTGCCGGGCAGACAATATATTTTATCTACTTTGGGGCTTTTGGCAAGCGTATGACAAATCGCATGTTCTCTGCCGCCGCCGCCGATGACGAGTACGCTCATGATAGCCTCCGATCAGTGCTTGAAATGTCTGTCGCCGGTAAAGACCATCGCGATGCCGTTGCGGTTGCACGCGTCGATGCTGAGTTGATCGTTGCGGCTGCCGCCCGGTTGCATAATCGCCGCGATCTTCGCCTTGGCGGCTTCGTCCACGCAGTCGTCGAACGGGAAAAACGCGTCGCTCGCCAACACCGCGCCCGCGGTATCGCTCAACGCGTGTTCGATCGCCTGCTTGGTCGCCCAGATGCGGTTGACCTGTCCGCAACCGATGCCGAGAATCGCCTTGTTTTTGGCGACGACGATTGCGTTGGATTTGGTATGCTTGACGACTTTCATCGCAAAGAGCATGTCTTCGATCTGCTCGGACGTCGGCGCCTTGTCGGTGACGACCTGCATGCTGCCTTGCTCGACGACCATCGTGTCGTACTGTTGCACGAGCATGCCGCCCAGCACTTTCTTCATATCGTAGCAACCGGGCGCAATCGCGCTTTGGATCGTCGGCAGTTTGAGCAGACGAATATTCTGTTTCATCGTCAGTACTTCGAGCGCGTCCGGCGTAAAGTCGGGCGCAACGACGATCTCGATAAAGATCTTGGCGATCTGTTCCGCCGTCGCGCGGTCGATCGGACGGTTGGCGGCGATGATGCCGCCGAAGATCGACGTCGGATCCGCCGCATATGCCTTGGCAAACGCGTCGGAGATGTTGTCCGCGGTCGCGACGCCGCACGGATTGGCGTGCTTGACGGCGACGACGGTCGGCTCGTCGAACTCGCGCAACAAATCGAGCGCGCCGTTCGTATCGTTGATGTTATTGTAAGACAATTCCTTGCCGTGCAACTGTTGCGCCGCCGCAAGCGATCCGTCCACGGCGAACGGCTCGCGATAGAAGACTGCTTTTTGACGCGGGTTTTCGCCGTAACGCATATCCTGCGCCTTATCGAACGCCATCGTAAACTGATCCGGGAATTCGATGCCCAACTGCGCGCGCAGATAGTTGGCGATCAGCGTATCGTAGTACGACGTATGCTGATACACCTTGTACATCAGATAGAATTTGGTCTGCTTGGTGATTTCGCCCGCTTTGAGCTCGCTCAGCACGCGCGCATAGTCGACGGGATCGACGATGACGGCGACGTCCTGATAGTTCTTCGCCGCAGAACGCAACATCGTCGGACCGCCGATGTCGATGTTTTCGATCGCGGTCTGCAAGTCGACTCCCGGCTTGGAAATCGTCTGCTTGAACGGATAGAGATTGACGACGACGATATCGATCGGCACGATCTGCATCGTCTCCAAAAAGCGCATGTGCTCGGGATTGGAGCGCATCGCCAACAGTCCCGCGTGCACGTTGGGGTGCAACGTCTTGACCCGACCGTCCAGACATTCCGGAAATCCGGTAACGTCCGTGATATCCATCGCCTGCACGCCTTGCTCGCGCAAAACTTTGAGCGTGCCGCCGGTCGAAATGATTTCGTATCCGAAATCGGTCAGTTGTTGTGCCAAATCCACGATACCGGTCTTGTCCGATACGCTGATCAATGCTCTCTTTTTCATACAGTCTCCTTCGTGTTTGTCTCTAAAATCATAAGTCGGATACGCTTGCGCATCCGAAAAATCAAAGTCGGTTTTCGCACAGACGCGCGACGACGCGCGGCAACAGTTTGTGCTCCTGCTCCAATACGCGCTCCTGCAACGATTGGGGCGTATCTCCCGCCAAGACCGGCACGCGCACCTGTTCGATGATCGCGCCCGTATCCGCGCCTTCGTCTACATAATGCACGGTCGCGCCCGATTCGGCGTCGCCCGACGCGATCACGCTTTCGTGCACGCGCATTCCGTACATGCCCTTGCCGCAGTGTCTGGGAATGAGCGACGGATGAATGTTGATCATCCTGCCGCGATAGCGCGCGACCAGATCGGGCGTCAAAATGCTCAAATATCCCGCCAAAACGACCAGCTCCGCGCCGCACCGTTCCAAATACGCGGCGATCGCGCGATCGCGCTGCTCCGCGTCCGCATAGTCGGACAGAGCAAACACCGCGCTGTCGATGCCGTGTTTTTGCGCGCGCTCCAACGCGTAGATGTCGGGCTTGTTGGCTACGACGCAGACGACGCGTCCGTCGATCTGCCCGCGCTCGCACGCGTCGATCACCGATTGCATGTCCGTGCCGCCGCCCGATGCGAAGATCGCGATCCGCTTCACAGTTGCACGCCCTCGCGATCGATCACGCAACCGATCTCGTACGCCTGTTCGCCCATTGCGTTGAGCGCGGCGACGACGTCCGCCGCAATCGACGGATCGACGGCGAGCACCATGCCGATGCCCATATTGAACGTATTGTACATCTTCTCGTCTTCGATGCCGGCGATTTCCTGCAACGCGCGGAACAGATCGGGCAGCGGATAGCTGTCGCGATCGATGCGGATGCCCATGCCCTTGGGAATGATGCGCGGAATGTTTTCGATAAAGCCGCCGCCCGTAATATGCGCGATGCCTTTGATCGGAAAACGTTCGATCAGATCGAGGATCGTCTTGACGTAAATCTTAGTCGGCGTCAGCACGACTTCCGCCGGCGTGCAGCCGAGCGTCGGATTGTAGCGATTGAGACTTTCCTTGTCTTCGCCGAACAGCTTGCGCACCAGCGAATATCCGTTGGAATGCACGCCGCTCGACGCGATGCCGATCAACTTGTCGCCGACGCAAATCGTCTTGCCGTTGATGATCTTATTCTTTTTGACGATGCCGACCGCAAACCCCGCGATGTCGTATTCGTCGTTCGCATAGAAGCCCGGCATCTCCGCCGTCTCTCCTCCGATCAGCGCGCAACCCGCCTGACAGCAACCTTCCGCAACGCCCTTGACGATCTGCGCGACGCGCTCCGGTTCCAATTTGCCCTGCGCGATGTAGTCCAAAAACAGCAACGGCTTCGCCCCTTGACATACGATGTCGTTGACGCACATCGCGACCGCGTCGATACCGATCGTATCGTGCTTGTCCAGCACGAACGCGTATTTGAGCTTGGTGCCCACGCCGTCCGTACCTGCGACCAGACAATCCCCGTCCACTCTGTCGTCAAGCGCGTAAAAGCCGCCGAAACTGCCCAAATCGCCCAACACGTTTTTGTCGTACGTGCGTTGGACGTACTCTTTCATCAATTTGACTGCACGGTAACCGGCTTCGACGTCCACGCCTGCCGACTTGTAATCCATCGCCATAAGTTCTCCTGATTCGTTTGTCTTGTTCGTTGCGATAACAAAATGGGCTTGTTAAGCCAAACCCATTCTCTTTTTCAATTCGCGGTAGCCTTTGTCCACGTCGTCCATGTCGCGGCGGAATCTGTCTTTGTCCAGTTTTTCGCCCGTCTTGGTGTCCCAGAAACGGCACGTATCCGGCGAGATCTCGTCCGCGAGAATGATGCCGTCTTTGTAACGGCCGAATTCGAGTTTGAAATCGATCAGCTCGATCCCGATCTCCTTAAAGTACTCGGTCAAAATATCGTTGACTTTGAGCGCCATCGCCTTGATCGTCTCGACTTCCTGCGGCGTCGCGAGCTCCATCGCGTACACGTGGTAGTCGTTGATCATCGGATCGCCCAGATCGTCGTTCTTATAGCTGAATTCCAGCACGGTTTTCGCCAGTTTTTTGCCTTCGGGAATGCCCAAGCGCTTGGACAGCGAGCCGGCGGCGATATTGCGCACAATGACTTCCAACGGTACGATCTGCACCTTTTTGACAAACGTCTCTCGCTCGTTGATCTGCTCGACATAGTGGGTCGGAATGCCCTTGGTCTCCAACATGCGGAACAGGAAGTTGCTGCATACGTTGTTGACGACGCCTTTGCCGGTAATCGTGCCTTTTTTGATGCCGTTGAACGCCGTCGCGTCGTCCTTATAGGAAACCATAACGACGTCGGGATCGGTCGTCAGATACACTTTCTTTGCTTTGCCTTCGTACAGTTGGGTGGTCTTTTCCATTATAAACCAAGCTCCTTTTGTAATTTTTCGTCGTCGAGACGGATCTTGGTCGCAAGCTCCGCCTTATACTGTTTGAGTTGTTCCGCCAAATGCGGATATTTGACCGCAAGGATCTGCACCGCGAGCAAGCCCGCGTTCTGTCCGCCGTTGACGCCGACGCACGCGACGGGAATCCCCGCCGGCATCTGCACCATCGACAGCAAGCTGTCCAGTCCGTCCATCATCGAGCTCTTGACCGGCAATCCGATCACGGGCAACGGCGTAAACGCCGCGATCACGCCGCCCAAATGCGCGGCCTTGCCCGCAGCGCAAATCAAGACTTCGATCCCGTTGTCGATCGCAGCAGCCGCATAAGCGTGCGCATCGTCGGGCGTACGGTGCGCGGAGATCACGCGCGCTTCGACTTCCACCCCGAATTTCCGCAATACGTCGATCGCCGGACGCACGACGTCCAGATCGCTGATACTGCCCATGATGACTGCGGCTTTTGCCATATCCGACTCCTTTGCGCGCCCGCCGATTCGCAACGCGGACGCCTATCCGAAAACTATACTGTCACTATACCATATCCGCCCGAAACGGGCAAGCGAAAAACCTTAAAATCGGATAAAATTTTCTCGATTTCGCAGCGCGTTTTTCCACATCGGAAATCCCGCGGTTTTTTTGGTTTTTTTCGAAATATCGGGCAAAATAGCCCGTTTATCCACAGACTTATCCACAATTGCGGTCGGTTATCCACCGATCTTTTGCGCAGAATTGGACGAGCGATCGCCCGAAATCCGCTGTCAAACGCCCGTTTGAAAGGCGGGCAAACGCTCGTTTTCGGCTCGTCAAATAAATAACGAACACATATCGCAAATTTGCGCATTGACAAACCAAGAAACGTATGCTTAAATGGAAACATGGGCAAGCATTTGCCCGAAGTTTCGATCCAAGGGGGGATTGTCATGAAACGACGTTTTTCGATACTCGCAACGCTGTGCGCCGCACTGCTCTGTTGCACGGTCTTGCTGACCGCATGCGGCGGCGATCTGAATCCGGACGATTTTACGCCGACCGATTACAAAGGACTCAAAGCCGCCGAAGGCGAAGAGTTCCGCTCCGCATATGCGCTTATGCTCGACGTCATCGACACGTGGAAGACGGACAGCTATCTGCGCACCGAGTATTTCGGATTTGAGGCGCGCACGCTCAGCGCGGTCGCCGCGACGCAATCCACGTATACCGCGTTCAAAGTCAGTCCCGACTACGTCTATAAGCAGGAAGTCAAAGTCGGCACCGGCATGGGACGCGAAAACGACGCCAACAAATTTTACAACCGTACGGGCGACGACGTCTATTATCGGGTCGTCATGGACGACGATCCCGACAACGTCCCCAACCAAGGCAGCGGCGACGAGATTTTCCGCGTCGTATCTTGGGCGGACTGGAACGAATCGACCTATTCCCAATCGGAAGACGCGCTCGAAGCAAGTCGAATCCGCACGCACATCACGACGTACGATCTATCCGATCGCGCGTATTTGAGCGCCAACCACGACGATACGGTCTATGTGCACGACGACGAATATCTGTTTACGATCACGCTGGATTGCTCGGACGAGCGCATGAACTCGACCCAGTCCGAAGCGCGCGACGAATTTATCCGCAATACCGGCGCGGATGCAAACGGCAAATTCCATATGGAAACGGAAACGCTGCTGGAATTCCGCGTCAAAATGATCGACGGCAAACTGCGCATGACGTACTATCGCCGTCTGGAAAGCTATCAAGGCGCGCGTGGCGCGATCAAACTTTCCTGCCGCCAGTACTGCAAGAGCACATTCGACTACACCCCGAGCGCATACGAGCTCGACGCGTCCGAACGTCCGAATCTCTGATTCGCCGTCCGCCACTTCGGCAATATATCGCAAGAGCGACCCGCATGCGGATCGCTCTTTTTTCGAAATAAACGGATACGAAGTCCGTCAAAATTCATCTACATAACGCAGATTCTCCGTCTCTTCGGGCGGATAAATGCCGTGCGCTTCGCAAAAGGATCGGAACGAAATCGGAACTTCCGCCGCTTGCTCGCCGTTGATTTCGATGATTTCCAGTCGCTTGGGACGCGCGGATCGAATCCGCATGCCGGCATTGTCGATTCCGATCGGATAGTATTCCAGATACACGGGTTTGCCGTCGCGCAAAGACATGCGCGCCGACACGCCGCGCCTGCGTTCGGATCCGGAGCCATCCGCCCCATCGATCGAATGTCGCGTCTCGATTCGCGTTTCTCCGCGTGCGCGCGTTTGGATCGACAACTCCCCGACCAGCTGCGAAAACAATGCGCAATCCTCCATAAAATACGCCTCGTTGCCGGCGAACCAATCTTCTCCGCCGTCCAAGTACACATCTCCGCCGCCGAACGCGACCGCAGTCAAATAGGAATCTTTCAGATATACGGTGACCGTACGTCCGTCGCATTTTTCAAACCATACCTCCAACACATCCTGTCTGTGCATAAATACGGCAACGAAAAACCCGACCGTCGTAAATACCGACGCAAACGATCCGATGCGCATGACAACGGCAGGTCCGATTACGCCGCCGCACAACAATCCGATCCCAAACGCCGCCAACATCAACGACACCGCCCAAAACGGAATCGCAAATACCCACGGATACCCCTTGGACTTGTATTGCGGATAATATCTACCGTAAATCGTGCGAATCTCTTCATACGCATCCCGTACCGTCCGCACCGCCGTTTCGTCGCCCTGCATGCGCTCTACAGGCAAAAGCCCCGCGCCGGACCGTATGCGATCGACGGATTTGTCCAAGTACAATCGCATCTTCTTTTGCAATCTGAGATTTTTCTCAAAATTCCGCATTTGCTCGCATCCTTCCTATGCCGCAGCGATTCGGGTCGCTCCGACTGTTATTTATCATAGCACAACCGTCCGCCGTTCGCAACCGTACGCGCCGCCCCGCATGCGCTCCAAATGCTTTCGGCAATTAGGATATGTAATTTCCCGCTACAACACGCACGTCATCTTAACTTGCGGAATTCCGTCTTCCAAGTACGACTCCGAGACGATTTCCAGTCCG
>ERZ779626.1380-NODE-1380-length-10685-cov-31.252869_pt1 | contig 10685 bp, 14 predicted proteins | sample MGYA00514209_ERZ779626 | MGnify/ENA primary metagenome ERZ779626 (study PRJEB29562, sample SAMEA4376713) | mouse gut metagenome | isolation source: Cecum | study: EMG produced TPA metagenomics assembly of the A DSS colitis mouse model was used to assess the...
AGCAAGTGTACTGCGGGGTACGCTTGCCGTTGTAGGTGCGGTGAACATACATCTTAAGAGAGAACCAATCTCCTTAAATCTACCTGCTGACACTTGCGATATGTGATTATAGCTAATTTTGGACATCAATTTTAGTGCAATTCCGCCAAAAAGGCAAAACCTGCGTATAACTATCGTTAAACGCAGGTTTTGCCTACAATGGTGCGTCTGGCGGGACTTGAACCCGGCAAAAAATTCTTTATAACCACTGCATTTTCAATATCTATCAACATCCATGTGTAAATCCGTGTGTAATTGTTCCTCAAAATATGTATCAATTATATCCGCAACTTCTTCAGATTTTTTCTTCATCGTGTGCTGATACACATTTTTGAGCATGCTGTTAGATGCATGACCCATACGCTCCATCGCGTATTTGTCTGGCACGTTGAGCAAGAGCATTACGGAGGCCTGAACGTGCCGCAGGTCATGGAAACGGTAGTGGGGTAAATTATATTTGGCGCAAAGACGCTGAAGACATGCATACAGCGAGTTGCGCCTGTAGGTCACAATGTAATCCCCGCTCCTGGGCTGGCGTTTGATTAGGTCGAGAATATACGGCGGAATACGGATTTTTCGGTTGCCGCTGTAGGTCTTTGTGGATTTCATAACCTGTGTGTTGTCTGAGGCCGAAACAAGGGCTTGCTTGATATGGAGCACATCCCCCTCGATACAATCCCACGTCAAACCGCGTATTTCCGACGTTCGTAGGCCCATCCACGCCGCCAGCAGAAAGGGAAGCTCAAATCGCGTTCCCCGTATCTTCTCTGCCAGAAATTGAATCTCCTCCATGGAGGGAATGCTGATTTCTTTCTTCTCCTTCTGGGGAAGCGTGGTCCGCAGCACCATCTCCGGCCGGTACAGCGCCAGCGCGGCGCTGAGAAGGCCGTGAGCGTTCCTGACGGTCTTTGGAGAGTGCGTGCGGGCAATGCGGTTTATAAAACGCTGTACAGCCTCTTGGGTCAGATCATCCAGTCGGGCGGCGCTCAGCTCCTCCAGAATGCCCTTCCGCAAGATCGTATACCCCCGGATGGTGGACGGCGAGAGCACGGCGTCCTTGCTCTCGATGTAGCGGTCAATGGCCTGGCCGACGGTCATGTCCCTGGGGGATTTCTCCTCCTCCAGCAGCCCCGCCTTGACGGCCAGGGCCTTTGCGTGGGCCACAGCGGGATCGTCCTCAATGACGTCGATCCGCTTCCCGTTGACCATCACCTGGCAGCGCCACCGCCCGCTGGGCAGCTCCACCGGCCGGGGGCGCGACAGCTTGGCGGCGGCTTCCCGCTGCTTTTTCAATTTTCGATTATCCACTTGATTTTCCTCCCATATGTGTGATATGATGAGAGGGTGAAAGCGCGTGCAAAACCTTTCACCCTCTATGCCGCCTCCGGGGTCCAGCCCGGCGGCGGTTCTTTTTTGTTGCATTGTGCCGAATCTTGTGCTATGCTGGCGTCAGGAAAGAAATATCTTTCAGCGCTGCCAGTAACGGTAGGCGGTTGGCCCTCTCGACAGGGGGCAGCTTCTTGCCCTCTGATCTTCGGAAAGGGGGGCTGCCCAATGGTTACATATTCCGATTTGATTCAAATTGGCATTCTGATCGTTGGCATTTGCGGCCTGTTCTTGCAGGTACATAACGGCAAAAAGAAGTAACCGCCCTGCTCCCAACAGCTGCGGTTACTTCTGCATCTGATATAGGGGGCTGACCGTCTGCCGGCAGCGCCCTTTCTATCTCTAGTATAACCGCCAGATATGAATTTGTCAAGCCTCAGCCTCGCCGCTGGGGCTTTGTTGTGTCCAAGTTGGACACGGATGCACTACTATGCCTTGCTGGTCATCATATTATCCTTCTTACTGGGCATCACCGATCATATCAAAAAACATATCTTCAGATAGCGTAACAATATCTAACCCTTTAAGTCGATAATCATCTGCTTTTTTCATCTTAGCTGTTTTCCCGTTTTTCATTGCCTTAGAAAATTCATCATTACCTACAACCAAAAAATTTGTCCGCTTAGTAATGCTGTCTTCTGGATGCCCGCCAAGGTTGACAACAACTTGAAATGCCTCTTTTCGTCCCATCGTAGAAAGAGCCCCTGTAAAAACAACAACTTTATTAAAAATAGGGTTTGTCTCATCAATTATTCCTGCTGTTGAAGATATGGACTTCAAGCTATCCTGATATTTTCGAGATTTGTATGACTTAAATGCTTTTTTGAATTCGTCTATTCCAATAGTATTGGAAATATTGTCTCTCATCGTTTCATAGCAAGCGATTGTGGTAAGAGCATCGGCTTCAGCCCTATGAGCCGATGTTTGTTCAATATCTAAATGTACCGCAATATCGCCTAATTTATGATGGGGCAATTCGGGATAAAGTTTTCGAGCAATTCGCAAGGTATCAACAAAATTATTTGATAAGGCTAGGCCAAAATTTCGACATGCTCTATGAAGAAAATTAATATCAAACGAAATATTATGCCCTAACAAAATATGATTTGCAACAAAATTATAAAACTGCGGTATTACTTCTCCAGGAAACGGTGCACACAATAGCATCTCATTGGTAATCCCAGTAAGGTCCTCAATTTGTTTAGAAATAAGATATGTTTCAAGTATTTCGTTAATTTTTTCGCTCGGCACATCTGTAAACGATTCAAACCCAAGCTCTTTTACCATACGATATGTAAGTCTATTTGATGCAGGAGGCCGCACTAAAGATGAGAATTTATCAATGATATTCCTGCATTTAACATGGACTGCAGCAATTTCAATTATTGCATCCCGATCATATTCTAATCCTGTAGTTTCAACATCCACGCAAATATATTCTTCCGGGAAGTCTATTAAACTTAAACCTTTGTTTTCTCTTGTCTCCATATTTTGCTCCTGCTTTTTATAAAATTCATTTTTCAATGGCATGAGTGTACGCAACGGCCAGGCCAATTACATGTATTTGCTTCATTTCCTCACCAATAAAAATTTTGGTCGGGAAAGAAGGGTTTTCTGCAATAAGCCTTATTGAATCACCATCATAAAAAAAGCGCTTCAATGTTGCCTCATCGTCGGATATACGAACAGCAGCAATTTGTCCATTATTGACAAGCTCTTGCTTACGGATATAAACGACATCCCCAGGGCGGATGCCAGCATTGATCATACTATCCCCTTGACAAATTAATGCGAAATCGGCGTGAATATGTCTTGGTAAATCGACATACTCTTCAATGTTTTCTTCTGCCAAAATGGGGCTACCGCAAGCAATCCTGCCAAGAAGAGGTATTTTACCCATAGGAAATATTGTTCGAACATTGGAGGGAAGTTCTACTGTATTTCGTCTTCCGGTAAGAGTGTCCATATCTACATTATAAAAGTCAGCGAAAACCTCTAATATCTCTAATTCAGGCTCTCGTTTTCCGGTTTCGTACATACCAATAGCGCTCCTAGTCAAGCCCAATCTATCGGCCAGTTCTTGTTGAGACAAACCTTCACGTTTTCTCAAATAACTCAACATATCACCTAGGCGATTCATATTGCCCCCCCTTTGTATAATGCAATAATAACACGCTTCGTGAAGCAAGTCAACAAAAATGTCACAAAACGTGTTGACAAGCAAAACTCAATGTGCTATACTGCGAATGTCACAAAACGTGTCAGACTGGAGGTGGAAATAGGTGACCATTGCTGAGCGGCTTATTCAAGCACGAGGAGGGAAACCCCGAGAGCAAGTTGCTGCTGCAGTCGGCGTTTCGGTTTCTGCGATTGGCATGTATGAAACTGGAGCAAGGATACCTCGCGATGAGGTAAAAGTTAAATTGGCAGACTACTATGGAGCAACTGTGCAGGAGCTTTTTTTTGATCCAGCGTGTCACGTTTCGTGACTTATACAATTCCATCGGGAAGAGCGGCTTCGTATCGAGGGAGCGATCATCTGGGCCAGCATGGCGCAGCGGCAGGCGGAGCAGGACAGCGCGTGAGCGTGCCGGCGGCGGCGGAGAGGGGGTGAGAGGATGAGGCCGGAGGAGAAGCATAGACTTGAGTTAATAAGACAGCAAGACGAAAGGAGAGCGCATTTAAGAAAATTCGTCCTCACACTGCTGGAACAGTGCAAGGACGAAAATCTGAACTTGAATGAGCTTGCTTGGGTTACTGATGTAATGAAGCAGCGCATTCTGGAGGGAACTACTCTCCGCGACGGATTAACTCTTTGATGACATCATCGGACTGGGCACTAAAGTATCCGTATGCAGCGCAGTAATCCTCCAGCATTTTCTGAAGTTGGTTTTGCGGTTGGTCTTTGTCGATCTGTTGCTGGGATACGGAAAATGCCAGCGCAAGGTCCTGCGCCATTCTTTCACGATCCATGCAATCACCCCCTTTCTCCGCCCACATTCTACCACAGGGCGGTCGGGGGTGGCAAGAGGGAGCAATCAACTGGGCCAGCATGACGCAGCGGCAGGCGGAGCAGGACAGCGCGTGAGCGTGCCGGCGGCGGAGAGGGGGTGAGAGGGATGGACAAGAATACTTGTAATAGGCTTCTCAACGCACTGGCAAACTTTGTTATCAGTACTTGCGAAAAGGGAGCAGACGCAACTCCGGAAGAGTTGCGGGCTCTGCCTGAAGTTGCGTCTGCTATTCTCAAGTTTGTACCTTACGTCTATGACTGATCTTCGAGCGAGTGAATTGCAGCATGGACACGGTTTATCAGCAATTCTATGGACTCGACAGAAATAGAACCACTGGTATGAGATGTAATGTAGGCAGTCACAATCTCAGCAGTCAGTTCTTTATCTGTTTTCGGCATGTTGTCACCTCCTTCCTACCGCCCACATTCTACCACAGGGCGGCCGGGGGTGGCAAGAGGCAGCGCGCGATCATCTGGGCCAGCATGGCGCAGCGGCAGGCGGAGCAGGACAGCGCGTGAGCGTGCCGGCGGCGGCGGAGAGGGGGTGAGAGAGATGTATAGACTTCCTACAAAGGTCGGAGTTGTTCAGGATGTGAGCGGGATGGGTATAAAGCCACAGAATCCTGTTTTACCAATGGTCAAAGAGGTCCGGCAGACAACAGAGGTAAAAGAAGTCGCGGCCATGCTGTCCAGTGGTGACTGGGTGGCAATAGCCGCGACAATGGGTGGCGATGGGAAATGCCTTTTTGCGCTTGGACGCGTCAACTAGATATAGGTGACACCTTCCCCACGCAAGGGAAGTTCCTTTGCATCGGGATCACATGATCCAATCGCAAAAAGATTATATGCGGAAGAGTCCGGATGCTGTCCAGGTGCAATGGAAAGTATGACCCACTTCCCAGTATCCAAGTGCGCTTGAACTCGCTTCTCGTCAGTCAACTGAAGTACTTTTTTGATTTCACTATACTTGACCATGAATTTCACCTCCTTCCGACAAAATTCTACCACAGTCGGTCGGAGGTGGCAAGAGGGAGCGCGCGATCATCTGGGCCAGCATGGCGGAGCAGGACAGCATCCAGTCCAGCGTGTGAAGCGGGGCCGGGATACGGGGGGAGGGGGGTGATCCCTATTGATTGTAACTGCCAGCATCTTCCAAATTCTCCTGATAGCTATATCTGGCATCGGCGTTGGTTTCCACTTGGGAACACTCGCAGCGGCCTGGAAGTATCAGAGCGAGGGCCGAGATGATGAGGGAGAGGAAAGCGATTAACAGCGCCAAAATCGAAAAGATATTGTCTTTTATGTATTTCCGGCGGTTATCTTTCTTCCTTTTAGTGGCAATTTGTTCGCTGATTTCTTTGATTTTGGGATCAACTGGAACAATTACTACATCATCCATTTGTAATCACCCCCTTTCTCCGCTCACATTTTACCACGGGGCGGACGGGGGTGGCAAGAGGGAGCGCGCGATCATCTGGACCAGCATGGCGCAGCGGCAGGCGGAGCAGGACAGCGCGTGAGCGTGCCGGCGGCGGAGAGGGGGTGAGGAGAATACTATGCATGATTTTCAGTCAGTGCGCAGTGCAGACCGTACATCAACCAACGTTTCCATCAAGATTACCGGAGCGGATGCGCGGGCGGTGATGGATCTGCTTCATTTTGCGATCAAGCGTGAAAATCTGACGAGATCACGTAATGGCAAAACACGAATTTCATACCAAATAAAAACCTCTGCCGGGTGGTCAGGCCAGGCAGAGGGGATGGGTCAAGAGACCGCCTCGATTTCGTCGTAATCTACACCCTCGTAAGGGGTGTCCTTGGCAGCGGCCTCGAGTGAGAGAGCGATGGGGACGTTTTCATCTTCGTCACTCGTCAAAATGCTTAAAATAACAGTATCCATTCCATCATCCAGCATTTGTTTTGCTCTCTCGTAAAGTTGTTTTACAGAGATTTTTATCTCGTCCATTTTGTCTTCACCTCCCTTCTCCGCCCACATTTTACTACAGGGCGGTCGGGGGTGGCAAGAGGCAGCGCGCGTTCATCTGGGCCAGCATGGCGCAGCGGCAGGCGGAGCAGGACAGCGCGTGAGCGTGCCGGCGGCGGCGGAGAGGGGGTGAGAGGATAGACCGCATATACCTTTGGATGGATAAGTTCTTTGATCCGCTACCCAAAGAGTTGAAGGATGATCCCAATTATCCCGGAGAAATGTTCTACTATCAATCCCAGGATGAAAGTTACAAGAGATACAAGCACTTGCAATACAGAAATCTTATTCTCGAAGCGCTGCTGTCGTTTTTTATCGGACTCTTTCTGGCGCATGTTCTCAAAATCTAGAAGTGCGTCTTCCCCTTCGACGGTAAGCGCCCATTTATCTGGTGTAGGAACAACCATTTCACCAATGGAAACTGATTTGTAGCTTTGGGGTGCTATCAGCTTTGCATCTATCAAACGCTGGATGCGATAGGAACCGCTATCAATTTTGATTGGTCCATTTTACACAACATCAGCGCGGGGAGGTTGCTGGTTTTGCCCACAACAGGGAATAGAGCAACTACGAATTTTGCGGAAAATGTACCCTGAATATTGGGCGCTTATGATGAAATGGGACGCAGATAGTCCTATGAAATTTAAGGCTGACGGACATACATTGCACGATTACGAACGCCGCTTTCAAATGGAAGATGAAAAACTTCTTTCGCCGGATGATAGAAGATTTCGGTGGAAAATACTTGAAGAAGCCCTTAATTATAGGTTGTTTTGAAAGGAGCGGGACACATGAAAAAGAAAATCCCCGTTCCTGATGAAAGCAGGAACGGGGAGCGCATCAAGCGAGAACTCAAAGAACAGGCTTGATGAACGGTTGTATTATACCACCAGAACATCCTTTCTGTCAAGCCGGAAAGGAGAAAAAATTGAAAATCCACATTGATCTCCCGTGGGGCGGGCATCTGCGGTTTGAGCGGGAGCCCATGGAGCGTGAGAAATTTTACGCGCTGGTGGCGCTGGCGGCGTGGGCGCTGTTTGTTGCGCTTCTTTTGGGCGGCGCGGCGCTGTGACGCAGATGTAAAAATCCCCGCCGGGCGCTGACAACACCCGGCGGGACAAGAAGCCAACATCAAAAAAGCCCCTCTTTTGCATAATAGCAGAAAGCGGGGCGGAAAGCAAGGGGGAATTTGCTATGCCGAAGGTAATTCTTGGCGAGAGGAACCGTCGGAACGCCGCGCTGCTGGAGCACATCAACAACCACGTGGGCCAGGGCCGGCAGTTCCGGTTTGACGCGACCCTGTCGAAGGCGCTGCAGCTCAGCCCGCAGACCTTCAGCTACCGGCGGAAAAACCCGTCCACCTTCGGGTACGACGAGCTCTGCCGGCTGTTTCAGAAGACGCGCCCCAGCGGGCACGAGCTCTGCCGGATTTTTGGCATTCAGGAGTAATGGAGGAGCCTATTATGGACAACGACCGCAGGAATGAGATTATGGAGAATTTGGCCCATGAGACCGAAGCCCCCTGTACCCAGGAGTGGCGGGATGAGCTGACGGCGGAGGAGCTGGACTTTGTGGCCCAGCAGTCCGACCAGTATTGCCGGAGCGTCTGCGCCATCTGCTCGGCCACCCTGGTCCGGGAGCAGCTGCGCAGGCGCTTCCCGCCCCGCGACCTCCTGGAGGTGGAGACCGTCTGGGACCACTGCCGCGTGCGGCTGCGGGACGGGCGCCTGCTGCTGGCCCGCCTGGAAAAGGACGGCGGCCTGCGCCTGGACGAGATCGACGGGGTGTGCTGAGATGAGCAGAGCGCAGATGGAACAGATCAGCAGGGCCTACTACGCGGTGATCGTGGCGGACGTCCGCTATGACAAAACGCTGAAGCCCAACGCCAAGCTGCTCTATGCGGAGCTGACGGCGCTGTGCAACCAGTACGGCTGCTGCTGGGCCACCAACGAGTACTTTGCCGGCCTCTACGGGCTGTCGCCCGCCACGGTCAGCCGGCTGATCTCCCAGCTGGAGCGCAGGGGCTACATACGCTGCGAAATGGCGGCCACAGAGACCGGATCGGAGCGGCGGATCTACGCCGGCGCGTTCCTGGTCCAGCCCCTGCAGGGGGGTATTGACGAAAACGTCAAGACCCCCCTTGACGAAAACAGCAAGGGGGGTCTTGACAAAAAAGTCAACCCCCTAAAGGAGAATAATATAAATAAAACCCCCTATAGTCCCCCAAAGGGGGACGGCGCGGTGGGCAGGCGCAAAAAGACCGGTTCCCGGCGCTCAGGCCCCAAGGCCGCCCCGGACTGGAAGCCGGAGCGATTCGCCAAGTTCTGGGACTACTACCCCCGGGGAGAGTCCAAGCAGGCGGCCATCCGGGCGTGGGACCGGCTGCAGCCCTCGGACGAGCTCATCCGTGAGATGGGCCAGGCCCTGCGCCGGCAGATGGAGAGCGAGAGCTGGCGAGCCGGGGTGGGCATCCCCTACGCCTCCACCTGGCTGAACAACCAGCGCTGGACGGACTGCGCGAAGACGCCTCCCGGTGAGGAATCCGCGCCCGATCAGCCCCTGCGCGGCGAGGGGGTGACCTACCTGTGAGCGATGCAAAGAAGGCAAGCCCTGCTCTGCTCAGCGATCAGCTGACGCGGGCGGCGACAGGGGTGCTGGGGTCCATGCTCATCGACGAGGCCGCCGTGGGTCCCATGCTCATGGCGGTGACGGAGTCGGACTTCCAGCTGCCGGGGCACCGCAGCCTCTTCCGGGCCATCAAGGACCTGTACGGCCAGGGGCGGCCCGCGGACGCCATCCTGGTCAACGAGCACCTGGGCGGCGACTACGGCCCGCTGATCCTGGCCCTCATGGAGGCTACCCCCACCTCCGCCAACGCCGACGAGTACGCCAAGGAGCTCAAGCGGACAAGCCGCCTCTGGCAGCTGCGGCAGATCGGGGACCAGCTTACCCATGCGGAGGACCCGGAGGCCTGCCGTCAGCTGGTGGACCGTGCCAACCTGCTCCTGTGCGAGCGGAGCGGTGTGCGGCGGCTGGGCATGAAGCAGGGCCTGAAGGAGTTCTTTGTCCGCCACGACCCGCAGCGGGTCCGGGATACCCTCAAGTGGGGGCTGTCCCAGCTGGATGACAACCTGCACGTTGGGGCGGGGGACATGGTGGTCATCGGGGGCTATGCCTCCGCCGGCAAGACCGCCCTGGCGCTCCAGCTGGCCTTTCATATCGCCCAATCCCGGCGGGTGGGGTTCTACTCCTACGAGACCAGCGCGGACAAGCTCCACGACCGGACGGTGGCCTGTCAGGCACAGACAAGCTACAAGAAAATTATGTCGGACCAGCTGGAGGAGCGGGATTTTGCCCAGGTATACGATATGAGCGGGCATCTGACCAGCCCCGCGCTGGAGCTTTTGGAAACCGGAGGCATGACGGTCTCCGCCATCGGTTCCTACGCCATGGCCCGGCACTACGACGTGATTGTGGTGGACTACCTCCAGAAGATTCCCGCCGCCGGCCGAACGGCGAACGATTTTGAACGGGTGAGCCAGGTGTCCAGCGATCTCCAGCAGTTGGGCCGGAGAACCGGGAAGGTGATCATTGCCCTCAGCCAGCTCAGCCGGCCGGAGGGGGACGGCAAGGCCCCCACCATGTCCTCCCTGCGCCAGTCGGGGCAGATTGAGCAGGACGCCGATGTGGTGCTGCTGCTCTACAAGGAGTACCCCAAGGAGACCTTCTCCCGGCGGTGTCTGGACATCGCCAAGAACAAGGACGGCCTTTCGGGGCTGGGCATTCTGCTGAACTTCAACGGAGATACCCAGTGCTTTCGGCAGTCTGGCGCTCAGACGCTTCCAAAGGAACCACCGGCGCAGCCAGCGCAGCAATCGATTTTCAAGCCTCTGCCAGACGGACCCACGCCGTTTGACGGGGAGTTGTGAAGGAATATTGTGGATCAGAATAAGGTGGTAAGGCAATGGAACTGACACTTGAGCAGGTAAATTCTATGAAGGATGCTGATGGCAATCTTGATTTGTCTGGACACGCGGAGTTGACCTCCCTGCCGGAGGGGTTTACCGCGGCCGGCTGGGTCGACCTGAGCGGCTGCACGAGCTTGATCTCCCTGCCGGAGGGGTTTACCGCGGCCGGCTCGGTCTATCTGCGCGGCTGCACGAGCTTGACCTCCCTGCCGGAGGGGTTTACCGCGGCCGGCTGGGTCGACCTGAGCGGCTGCACGAGCTTGATCTCCCTGCCGGAGGGGTTTACCGCGGCCGG
>ERZ779626.1391-NODE-1391-length-10582-cov-7.414268_pt1 | contig 10582 bp, 6 predicted proteins | sample MGYA00514209_ERZ779626 | MGnify/ENA primary metagenome ERZ779626 (study PRJEB29562, sample SAMEA4376713) | mouse gut metagenome | isolation source: Cecum | study: EMG produced TPA metagenomics assembly of the A DSS colitis mouse model was used to assess the...
GCGGTTTCGGCGCTTCGGCTGCCCTGCCGATCGCCAGCCTGCTGGAGGAGTACTACCTGACCGACACGATCCGCCGTCCGGCCCTGCTGGAGCATATCAAGAATATGAACATCTATTACCCTTCGTATGACCGCTAACCGCCATAGTATCTTTTACGGAGTGGACCTCTGGACGGTCCTGCTGTACGTGCTGATCGTGCTGGCGGGGTGGGTGTCGATCACCTCGGCGTCGTACGACGAGGGCACGGCCGATATCTTCTCCTTCTCGCACTTCTACATGAAGCAGCTGATGTGGATCGGCGTGGCGTGGACCACGGCGCTCGTGGTGCTGCTGCTCGACGAACGGTTCTACCATATGTTCGCCTATCCGGCCTATTTCGCGGGATTGGCGCTGCTGCTGGGCGCGCTGCTGTTCGGCCGCGAGGTGAACGGCGCCAAGGCGTGGTTCGAATTCGGTTCGTTCCGCCTGCAGCCCGTCGAATTCGTGAAGATCGCCACGGCTCTCGCGCTGGCCCGCGTGATGAGCGCCTACTCCTTCTCGATCAACCGTCCGGGCGACCTCTTCAAGGTGGGCGTGGTGATCTGCATCCCGCTTTTCATCATCATCCTGCAGAACGACACCGGTTCGGGCATCGTGCTCGGCTCGTTCCTCTTCGTGCTTTACCGCGAGGGACTCAACAAGTGGCTCTGCATTCCGGTGCTGCTGATCGCCGCGCTGTTCATCGTGTCGTTCCTGCTTTCGCCCATGACGCTGCTCGTGTCGATCATTCTGGTCTGCACGCTCTCCGAAGCGATGATGACCGGGGAGTGGCGCTCGCGCCTGATCTATCTGGCGTCGCTGGCGCTGGCGAGCATCCTGCTCTGCATGACGATGGCGCTCGTCGCGCCCGGCGTGATGGACCTGCACGCCTGCCTGCTGACCGTGACGCTGCTGTCGCTGGTCGGCGTGCTCGTCTATGCCTTCCGCATGAACCTGAGCAGCACCCTGATTACCGTGGGGCTTTTTCTCTGCACGATGATCTTCCTCCCCACCACCGACTATATCTTCAATTCGATTCTCAAACAGCACCAGCGCGACCGCATCCTGAGTTTTCTGGGCATCATCAGCGATCCCCTCGGCACGGACTACAACGTCAATCAGTCGAAAATCGCCATCGGTTCGGGCGGATTCTGGGGCAAGGGATTTCTCGAAGGCACGCAGATCAAGTACGGCTTCGTGCCCGAACGGCATACCGACTTCATCTTCTGTACGGTCGGCGAAGAGTGGGGCTTTCTGGGGACGATGGTCGTGCTGGCCCTGCTCTGCATGCTGATCCTGCGCCTGATGCGCATGGGCGAACGGCAGCAGGAGCCTTTCGGCCGGATTTACTGCTACTGCGTGGCCGCGATCCTGTTGTTCCACGTGCTGGTGAACGTGGGCATGACCATCGGCCTGATGCCCGTGATGGGCATTCCGCTGCCGTTCATGAGCTACGGCGGTTCGTCGCTTATTGCGTTTACCATTTTGTTGTTCATCGCCGTGCGGCTCGACGCTTCGACGCGGCAGTTTTCCCTGAATTAAATACTGCATACCAATGATCCGTTACAATCCCAAAGGTTTATCCTCGCAAGAGGCCGCAGACAGCCGGCGGGCGCATGGCGACAACGTCATCACGCCGCCCAAAGACGATTCGGCATGGAAGCTTTTCGTCGAGAAGTTCAAGGACCCGATCATCCGCATTCTGCTGCTGGCCGCGGTGCTGTCGCTCGCCATCGGGTTCGTTCACAAGGATTTCACCGAGTCGATCGGCATCATATGCGCCATTATTCTGGCGACCTGCGTCGGGTTCTGGTTCGAGTGGGACGCCATGCGGCGTTTCCGCCGGCTGAATCAGGTCAACGACGATATTCCGGTCAAGGTGATGCGCGACGGCTCGATCCGCGAGATTCCCCGCCGCGACGTGGTCGTGGGCGACGTGGTCTATATCGAAAGCGGCGAAACCGTGCCCGCGGACGGCGAGCTGGTCGAAGCCGTGTCGCTGCGCATCAACGAGTCGACCCTCACGGGCGAACTGGAGGTGGACAAAACCGTCGACGAGGCGCATTTCGATTCCGAAGCGACCTATCCTTCGAACGTCGCACTGCGCGGTACGACCGTGGCGGACGGTTACGGCGTTCTGGTTGCTACGGCCGTGGGCGATGCGACCGAAGCGGGCCGCGTCACCGAGCAGGCGACCGTCCAGAGCGACGAGCAGACGCCGCTCAACCGCCAGCTGACGCGCCTCTCGAAACTCATCGGCCGGGCCGGCATTGCGCTTGCGGTCGCTATTTTCTGCGTCATGCTCGGCAAGGCGGTCTTCGTCGGTGGGCTGTTCGAGCGCGACTGGCTCGAAATATCGCAGCAGGTGCTGCACATTTTCATGGTCTCGGTGGCCATCATCGTGATGGCCGTTCCCGAAGGACTTCCGATGAGCATTACGCTGTCGCTGGCGATGTCCATGCGGCGCATGCTCAAGACCAACAACCTCGTGCGGCGCATGCACGCCTGCGAAACGATGGGCGCCGTGACGGTCATCTGCACCGACAAGACCGGCACGCTGACCCAGAACCGGATGCACGTGCAGGAACTGGTGCGTTACGATGCGCTTCCGGCGCATGATTTCGCCGAGATCGTGGCGGCCAACTCCACGGCTTTCCTCGACGCTTCGGGCGCCGTTATAGGCAACCCGACCGAGGGCGCCCTGCTGGAGTGGATGCGCTCGCAGGGCGAGGATTACGAACCCCTGCGTTCGGAGGCGAAGATCGTCGACCGGCTGACCTTCTCGACCGAACGCAAATATATGGCGACGATCATCGAAAGCGGCGTTTCGGGCCGCCGGATCGTCTGCGTCAAGGGTGCGCCCGAAATCGTGCGCGCCATGTGCGCCCCCGACGGCAAGGATGCGCAGGTCGCCGAGCAGCTGGCCGGGTTTCAGGGCCGCGCGATGCGTACGCTCGCCGTGGCGTGGGCCGAAACTGCCGAGGACGACTGTCTGCGTGCCGTAGCGGCGTCGCAGCTGCATTTTTCGGGTGTGGCGGCTATCTCCGATCCGGTGCGCGAGGATGTTCCCGACGCCGTGCGGCGCTGCCTGAACGCCGGGATAGACGTCAAGATCGTCACGGGCGACACGCCCGCCACGGCGCGCGAGATCGCCCGCCAGATCGGCTTGTGGGACGACGCCCGCGACAACGACCGCAACCACATGACTGGTACGGAGTTCGCGGCGATGAGCGACGAGGAGCTGCTCGGACGCGTGCAGGAGCTGAAGATCATGTCCCGCGCCCGGCCGCTCGACAAACAGCGGCTCGTGCGGCTCTTGCAGCAGTGCGGCGAGGTGGTGGCCGTGACGGGCGACGGTACGAACGACGCCCCGGCGCTCAACTTCGCCAATGTGGGGCTGTCGATGGGATCGGGCACCTCCGTTGCCAAGGACGCCAGCGACATCACACTGCTCGACGATTCGTTCGCTTCGATCGCGACGGCCGTCATGTGGGGCCGCTCGCTTTACCGCAACATCCAGCGTTTCGTACTTTTCCAGCTGACGATCAACTTCGCGGCGATCGTGATCTGCTTCGTCGGCGCGGTTTTCGGAACCGACATGCCGCTGACGGTGGTGCAGATTCTCTGGGTCAATATCATCATGGACACCTTTGCGGCGATGGCGATGGCCTCGCTGCCGCCCAATCCCGAAGTGATGCTCGAAAAACCCCGTCCGCGCGACGAGTTTATCATTACGCCCGGCATGGCCCGTACGCTCTTCATCTGCGGCGGCATCATGGTCGCCGTCCTGCTGGGCATGCTCTTCTGGTGGACGATCACCGAAGGCGGGCTTACCGTGCGCCAGCTGACGCTTTTCTTCTCGACGTTCGTCTTCCTGCAGTTCTGGAACATGTTCAACGCCAAAGGCTTCGAGACGCGCCATTCGGTCTTTACCTGCCTGCGCGGGTGCCGTGAGTTTTTCCTCATCCTGCTGGCCATCGCCGCGGGACAGGTGCTCATCGTCGAGTTCGGCGGCGAGGTGTTCCGCACCGAACCGCTTGCGTGGCGCGAATGGGCGGCCGTCATCGGCTGCACCTCGCTGCTGGCTATCGGCGGCGAAGCGGTCCGCGCTCTGCGGCGGAAACGTTAGAGGGATGCCCCGCCGCTCGCTGCCGCCTTTTCCGAGTCATTTACAGACTGACGCTGGCAGGGAGGATGTCCTGAGAAAATGTGCGGACTTAATAAAAGAAGAGCGGACTTGCGGTCCGCTCTTCTTTTATTAAATTGTATTCGCCGGTCTACAGGATGCCCTGCTCGACCATCGACTTGGCGACCTTCATGAAGCCCGCGATGTTGGCGCCCTTCATGTAGTTGATGAAGCCGTCCTTCTCGGTGCCGTATTCCAGACATGCGTGGTGGATCGACGACATGATCTGATGCAGCTTGGCATCGACCTCCTCGGCCGTCCAGTTGTATTTCTGCGAATTCTGGCTCATTTCGAGTCCCGACGTCGCTACGCCGCCCGCATTGACGGCCTTGCCCGGTCCGTAGGGGATCTTCGCCGCGATGAAGGCGTCGATCGCTTCGGGGCGGCAGCCCATGTTCGAGACTTCGGCCACGATCTTCACGCCGTTGGCCAGCAGTTTCTTGGCGTCCTCGCCGTCCAGCTCGTTCTGCGTGGCGCAGGGCATGGCGATGTCCACCTTGACCTCCCACGGTTTCTTGCCGGCGAAGAATTGCGCGTTCGGGAACTTATGTACGTAAGGCTCGACCACGTCGTTGTTCGAGGCGCGCAGTTCGAGCATGTAGGCGATCTTTTCGGCGTCGAGACCTTCGGGATCGTAGATGTAGCCGTCCGGGCCGGAAATCGTCACGACCTTGGCGCCCAGCTCGGTCGCCTTCGTCGCCGCACCCCACGCCACGTTGCCGAAGCCCGATATGGCGATGGTCTGGCCCTTGATGTCCATGCCTGCCTTTTCGAGCATCTGGCGCAGGAAGTACACCGCGCCGAATCCCGTCGCTTCGGGACGTATCAGCGAACCGCCGTAGGTCATGCCCTTGCCGGTCAGCACGCCCGTGTTCTCGCGCGCCAGCTTGCGGTACATGCCGTACAGATAGCCGATTTCGCGGCCGCCCACGCCGATGTCACCGGCCGGAACGTCGGTTTCAGGACCGATATGACGCCACAGTTCGACCATGAAGGCTTGGCAGAAGCGCATCACCTCGCGGTCCGACTTGCCTTTGGGGTTGAAGTCCGAGCCGCCCTTGGCGCCGCCCATCGGAAGCGTCGTCAGCGCATTCTTGAAAATCTGCTCGAAACCGAGGAATTTCAGGATCGAGGGATTCACCGAGGGGTGGAAACGCAGACCTCCCTTGTAGGGACCGATCGCGTTGTTGAACTGCACGCGGTAACCGGTATTGACCTGTACCTCGCCCTTGTCGTCTACCCAGACCACCTTGAAGGTAAAACTGCGGTCAGGCTCCACGATGCGCTCTGCGATACGGTTGGCCTCGAATTCCGGGTGCTGGTTGTAGGTTTCCTCTACCGTCATGAGAACTTCGCGCACGGCCTGCAGGTATTCGCTTTCGCCGGGATGCTTGCGCTCAAGTTCCGCCATTAATTTGTTTACGTTCATATTGCCTGAAGTTTTAAAGGTTGTTTCTTTATTACAAATATAAAACTATTTCTTATAAATTGTAACTGCAACATGATTTTTTCCGAAAATTCGTTATTTATTTCTCCTTTTCTCCGGAAAATGTCGTATCGGTGCGCTGCGGGCTATTCCTCCCGCGCTTCGTCCGGCGTCTCTTTGACGATGCCTTTGTTCGAGCGGCCGTCGATGCAGACCCACAGCGGACGCTCGAAACGCACCTGCCGCAGGAAGCTGCCTTCGTAGATCGCGGCGCATTTGTCGAGCGTCTCTTCGCGGAATACGCCGTCGCCGCGGAAGGGGCTGATCGTCAGGTAACCCACGCCCAGCGAGGTGACGTTCTGGAAGAAGTGCGTGCCCTGCGACGGCTCGACGTCGAATTTCTCGATGCCGCATTCGACGATCACCTTGGCTTCGGAGATGTGGTTCCACTTGACGGGCACGCCGAGGAACGGGTCCGACGAACCCCAGCGGCCGGGACCGACGAGGATGTAGGAGCGTTTTTCGTCGCGCATGCGGCGGTTCAGCTCCAGCAGTTCGTCGGCGATTTTCTCGGTCGAAAGCGAGTTGAACGTGCCGCTTTTGATGTAGATGACGTCCGAGATGTCGTTCATCATGCCGATGCCGAGAGCGTTCTCGCCGTAGACCAGCGCATCGGAGGTGTCCACCGCGCTCCAGTCGATCGGCCGGTTGTCCTGATTGTCGATGATCGGGCGGATTTGCAGCAGGTTGAAAATCTGCTGCTCCCCCGGCGCTACGTCCATATTGACGGCGAATTCGACCTCCACGGGGCAGCGCATCTCCTCGGCGCCCATGTGCAGGATGTCGGTGACGATCTCCGCCAGCGGGAAGGTGTTGTATTTCAGTATGTTGTTGAATGTTATGACTTTGCGGCCCCGGTCGAAGGGGCTGTCCGAGATGCGCTCGTTCTCGCGGTCCCACACCGAGCAGACGAAGCGCGAATTGCGCAGCTCGGCGATCTGGGCGATGTCGAGCCGCCGCAGGTTCACCGCGTCGTCGATCGACGTGCGGAACTCTTCGGGCTGCAGGCTCAGGGCCAGCACTTCGTTCTGCGTGTCGCGCAGCGCCAGTTCGGGCGTCGAGGTCTGGAGCACCTTCTGCGGATAGCGGGGCGAGAAGCGCAGCGTGCGCCCTCCGTCCACGACCAGCTTGCCCAGTCCCATGGCGACGTTGCACACGCCGTCTTCGGGAGCTTCGTCGCCGATGGGGTAGTAGTTGATCGAACGCGCCACGCCCGAAAAGGTCGGGAAGAAAAGTCCGTTCTGCTCCGTGCCGCACACCTCCTGTATGATGACGGCCATCTTCTCCTCCGAGATCAGGTTCTGCGACGAGGAGAGGTAGGCTCTCGACGATGCGAAGTAGACCGAGGCGTATACGCTCTTGACCGCCTTGAGCAGCAGACGCAGCATCTGGTCCTCGTTGTCCACATAGGGGATCATGTAGGTCGAGTAGATGCCGGCGAACGGCTGGTAGTGCGAATCCTCCAGCTTCGACGACGACCGCACGGCCAGCGGCGTACTGACGGTCTTGATGTAGGCTTTCAGCTCGCGCTGCAGTTTGACGGGAATCGTCGAACTGACGAACTCCGAGAGTATCTCCTCGTCCGAAAACTCCTGCGAAATGATGTATTTGAGTCCGTTGTTGCGGATGAATTCGTCGAAATAGTCCGTTGCGATCACCACCGAGCGGGGAATCATGATGCGCAGGTTGTCGTGCTTGTCGTACTGGCGGTGCTTGAGCAGCATCGAGTTCATGAACGCCAGACCGCGGGCCTTGCCGCCGAGCGAGCCTTCGCCGATGCGGGCGAAAGCCACCGCATCGCTGTAGGTCTCGGTGTCGAAGCGCGCCACCACGCCCTGTCCGAGCAGGATGCGGTAGTCCTTGATGAGGTTCACGATGCGCTGGCGGTGTTCTTCGGTGGTGGCGAACTGGCTCTTGTTGCCCCGGCGGATGGCCGCGGCCAGCGGGAAGAGGCCCCGCGAGTAGAGCCACTTCGAGAGGTGGTTCTGCGAGGTGTGGTATTCGAACGCCTTGTCGGGAATCGTGGCGATCATCTCCTGCATCTGCGCCAGATCCTTGGCGCGGCCGATGACGGCTCCCGTATCGGGGTCCTTGAAGAGGAAGTCGCCGAATGCGAACTCCTTGGCGATATATTCGTGCAGCTGCGAGAGCAGCGTTTTTGAATTCTTGGCGATGAATCCGGCTCCCAGCCCGCGGGCCTGCGCCTCGAATTCGGTCTGCGACGACTGCAGCAGTATGGGCATCAGCGGGTTGTCCTCCTTGATGCGGCGGCAGAGGTCGATGCCGGCGTCGCGCTTCTCACTTTCGGGCGGGTCGTTGCGGTGGAGTACGAACCCCACGTCGGAAATCACGCCCAGCATGTTCTTCTTGTAACGGTCGTAAAGCTCCACGGCCTCCTCGTAGTTGGTGGCGAGCAGGATCTTGGGGCGTGCGCGTTTGCGCAGGATCTGCTGCTGTTCGTTGAGGGCGTCCTTCAGGAATTCGGTGTTCTGCAGCAGGATCAGTTTGTAGAGTTCGGGCAGGTAGGTCGAGTAGAAGCGGATCGAGTCCTCGACCAGCAGAATGGCCTGCACGCCGCCCTCGACGATATCCTCCTCGGCGTTCATCTTGTCCTCGACCAGCTTGATGATCGCCATGATCAGGTCGGTGTTGCCGTGCCAGCCGAAGATGTAGTCGAGTCCCGAACGGTCCTGCTCCTCGATGCGGCGGTAGATGTCCTTCGAAAAGGAGGTGAGCAGCGCCACGGGAATCTGCGGATGGCGCTCCTTGACGATCTTGGCGAACGTGAAGACGTCCAGTTCCCCCACGTTGTACATCGTCAGGATGAAGTCGAACGAATCGTCGCGTCCGAGCAGGTCCAGCGCCTCGCGCGTCGAGCTGACACGTGTGAATGACGGCGGGTTCGACATGTTCAGGTCGAGGTACTCCTGATTGATCTGCGACTCGATATGTCCGTCTTCTTCGAGAATATACCCGTCGTAGCTGCAGCAGACCAGCAGGATTTTGTGGATGCGGTATTTCATGAAGCGGTACTGGGGCCTGTTTCCGTCCGAAAGGGATTGTTCGAGATTCTTGTTCATCGTGTCGCCTGATTTGTTTTAACAAAAATAGAAAAAAATCCGCGAAATGAGAAACCGTGCGTTTTTACCTCCGTGCCGCCGCCCTGCCGTCTCCGTGCTGCTTCCGTGCCGTACCCGTACTGCTTTCGCACCATACCCTGTGCTGCCTCTGTGCCGTTCCCGTACCGTCTCCGCGCTGTTTCGGCGGCATCTGTCTCCGTACGGCTCCGCCGGCCGGAACGGCAGCGGGGTTTTCACGGTTCCGCAGCCGGGTCGCAGGCCCGGACTTCCGCGGCCGCCGGCGCTTCGGCGCTGAACACCATGTGCCGCCACAGGTACGGGATGCGCCCCGCGCCGGTGAAGGCCATGTTGCGGAACCCGGCTTCCCGCAGCAGGATGGCGAGCGTTCTGCGGGACCAGAATTTGATATGGCCGCCCTCCCACAATGCGCTGTAGTGGCGGTCCGCTTTGCCGGCGAGGGCTATCGAGAGGTTTTTCAGGTACCCGTGGTAAGGCGTGGTGAGTATGAAACGTCCGCCGCCGTTGGCTTCGAGGATGCTGCGGACGAAGGCGGCGAATGTCCGCGGGCTGTAAAGGTGCTCGATGACCTCCATCGAGATCACGGTCCTGAAGGGGATCTTCCGCAGTTCGGGCGGCAGCTCGCCCGTCGTTACGTCGCAGACGAAGAAACGGCCGGGATTCCCCCCCCCGTCCGATTGGCGATGGCTATGCCCTGCCGCGATGCGTCGATGCCGTAAACGTCGTAGCCCTTGCCGGCCAGATAATTTGCGGTGAAGCCGTTGCCGCAGCCCACGTCCAGAATCGGGGAGCCGTCGGCCGGAAGCAGCCGCTCGATGTATTTGCAGAGGAGTTCGTGGTAGAATGCGGGCTGAGCATCGCTCCAGCCGAATTCGCTGTAGTCTGTTGTCATGGGGATCGGGGGATTGTGCGGACGCAGTTTTTACAAAGATAAGAATAAAAAATGAGAGATTGAGCAGATGAGCGCAGGGAGGTTGTAAATAAGGGGTTTAGAGGAAAACGAACTGCAAGGACGAAGCCAAGTGAAACCGCCGAAAAGCCAAATGAAACCGGAGTTGCGTTACTATCCCGTTACTCTTTTCAAAACGGCGACGGAGGTTTCGAGAGACTTCCAATACGCTGAATTACAAGCCCGATTCGGAGGATTCCGAATGCAAATGTAGCAGGAATTTCGGATTTTGGGCTGCACACCTCGAAAAAAGTCGGTTTTCGGGTGCGATTGCGCTGATTCGCTGCATTTTGCGTATCGACAAACGGCTCTACAAGAAATAATTTTGCCGCCAAAGAGACGGCGGCGTCCTCCTCCTTGCAGGGCATAGTATGTAAGCATACTCTGCTCCTGCTTCGATCGGAGGTTGAACCCTAAAAAATTGTAGAGTTATGAGATCGACTTTCAAAGTTTTATTCTATCTGAAACGCAACGCCCCGAAGAAGAACGGGCTTGTTCCGGTGATGTGCCGGATTACGGTAAACGGTAAAATCGCACAGTTCAGTTGCAAGCTGGACGTAGAGGAAAAATCGTGGAACGTGGAGTTAGGCCGTGTGTCCGGTCGCAGCGTGGTGGCGCAAGAAGCCAACCGGATGCTGGATAAGATTCGCGTGGGCATCAACCAAGCCTATCAGAAAATCGCCGACCGAGACAACTATGTAACCGCCGAGAAAGTGCGTAACGCCTATCTGGGATTGGGTTTGAACCACGAAACGCTGCTGTCGGATACCGCCGGTGTAATTCCTGTAAAGTGGAACCAGTCGGCTCCTTCAAAAATAGCGTCAAAATCAAAATCCGCTTCCGTT
>ERZ779626.1394-NODE-1394-length-10543-cov-5.244565_pt1 | contig 10543 bp, 12 predicted proteins | sample MGYA00514209_ERZ779626 | MGnify/ENA primary metagenome ERZ779626 (study PRJEB29562, sample SAMEA4376713) | mouse gut metagenome | isolation source: Cecum | study: EMG produced TPA metagenomics assembly of the A DSS colitis mouse model was used to assess the...
AGCCGATAAGTCCGTCCGATCCCGAATACGGAAAGATTATCGGCTCTCCGTCCAACTCTCTTTGCAAAATATCTTTCATCGCATCCAACCTACCTATAAGACTTTTTCAGTATCTCGATTACATCTGTGTCCGAAAGCTCTGTCGGATCGGCAAGGAACAATCCGCCCATTGTTTCTCGTGCGTTCTTTGCAATTTTTTCAAATTCGCTCGGAACAATTCCGTAATCACTCATTTTAAGTTTGTCAACGCCGCAAATCATTTGCAAATGTTCGAGCGCAGAAATAAAGTCTTGCGCTTTATTCGCACCGCCGACACCCATCAGGCGTGCCATTGCAATAAATCTTTCATCGCAAGCGTGTTTGTCTACAAAGTGCTGATAATACGCCTTTGAAATAATAATGAGTCCCGCACCGTGCGGCAAGCTATGATGATATGCGCTTAATGCGTGTTCGATTGCGTGTTCGCTTGTACAGCTTCCAAATACCATTGCATATCCCGAAAGCGTATTACCCAAAGCTACCGCACTGCGAGCTTCTATATCGCTGCCGTTTCTGACCGTTGCCGCCAAGTTATGCGATACGCTTTTTATCGCTTCACTCGCCACCATATTGCTCATCGAATTTGCAAATTTTCCCATAAACACTTCGGTGCTATGAAACAATGCGTCAAAGCCTTGATATGCCGTATATAACGGCGGCACCGTTACCATAAGTTCGGGATCTACTATCGCAAGTACGGGAAATAATCTATCGTCGCCGCCAAAGCCGATTTTTTCGTTTGTTTCGAGATTGGAAATAACGCCCCATTGATCGACTTCGCTTCCTGTTCCCGCCGTAGTCGTAATTGCTACAACGGGCAACGGCGAATTTTCGAGCATTTTTCCTTTACCTGTTCCACCTGCAATATAGTCCCATAAATCACCGTCGTTGGTCGCCATTGCCGCAATCGCTTTGCTTGCATCCATTACCGAGCCGCCGCCGAGCGCAACGATAAAATCACACTTCCCCGCACGAGCAAATTCCGCACCGCGCATTATTGTTGTGTTGAGCGGATTGGCTTCGATCTCATCGAATACACACCACATGATTCCCGCATCCGAAAGTTGTTCTTCGGTGCGGCGAAGATACCCGTTTTCTTTTGTAGACTTGCCGTTCGATATTACTACAAGTGCATTTTTTCCCGGCAATGCCTGTTGATGTAATTCATTGAGCTTTCCCACACCGAAAAGCACTCTTGTCGGCAAATACGCCATAAAGTCCGTCATTGCTGTTTTCTCCTTATTTATGATACCCAAGCTCCGTTACCCAATTTTCAACTCTCGTTCTTGCGGAATTTCCTGCGCTGAAACTCGATATGCAAAGTCCGCTCGTAAAATCTGCGTCAATCGCACTTCTCAAACCGCTGTCGCTTATTCCGCTACCGCCCGACGTTGCAAACGTAACTACCTTTTTACCCGAATAATCGTTCGCTTCAAGGAATGAATAAATTATCATCGGTGCGTCGTACCACCATACGGGATACCCTACGAAAATTACGTCGTACCCGTCGATTTGCTCCTGCGTGATATTCTCAAACAATTCGGGACGGGCTTTGCTGTTCTTCTCCTGTTGTGCCACGTCTAATACATCGTTGTAGTTGGAAGTGTACGGTGTTTTCGGTTGAATACGGAAGATTTCTCCGCCTGTATATTCCTGTATGTATTCTGCCATTGTTTTTGTATTGTTGGATGCCGACCACGAAAAGTACGTTACCAAAACATTGCTTTCGCCCGTAAGAGTGTCGTTCGGTTTTGCCGTTTGATCGCCACCGTCGTTTCCGCCGCAAGCCGCAAGAGAAAGTGCCATAATTACCCCCAATAAAGCTACCAATAAAATTCTAAACTTTTTCATTTCCGAATCTCCTTACTTTGGATTTAATTTTCTTTTCTTGAATCATAGGGTAAATTCAAGCCTACAACCCAAGTTTCTACTGACGACTGCGACGCACTACCCGAAAATCTTTGTCCGTCTACCCACGTTGCATTAGGGGCTGATGCGTGCAGATTAGTTGAACTTGATCCGATACCGCTACTTGCCGATGTACAGAAAGTAACGACAGTTTTCCCCGAAAAATCATAGCTTTCAAGGAACGTATATATAATTTTAGGTGCTTGCCCCCACCAAATCGGATAACCGATATAAACGATGTCATAATCTTCCATATTGTCAACGCTTCCGCTGATTTCGGGACGCGAATTAGGATCGTTCTGTTCCCTGTTTGCACGGCAATCGGTATTATAATTCAAATCTGCCGACGTATATGGAACTGCTGCAACTATCTCATAAATATCTGCACCTGTTGTATATTGAACTTTTTGCGCTACCGATTCCGTATTATTAGTAGCCGAAAAATAAGCGACAAGAATTCTCAACTCCTGCCTTTCATCGTCCTCGTTTCCCGTGTCGGGTGTTTCAGGCTGTTCAGGTACTTCGGGGTTACTCGGCGTTTCGGGTTGTTCGGGCTGTACAGGTGTTTCCGGCTCGCTTGGTTGTTCAGGTTGTACAGGCGTTTCGGGTTGCGTAGGAACAGTCGGCAAATCAAGCCCCTCTATCCAAGTTTCGACGCTTGACTTCGTCGCACCGCTCAAAAATCTTGTACCGCTTAACCAATTTACAGAGTCATCTACAAGTCCGTGCAACGTCGTCGCGCTACTGCCTATTCCGCTACTTGCCGCCGTACAGAAAGGGACAATAGTCTTGTCCGTAAAATCGTGAGCTTCAAGGAAAGTATAAATAACTTTCGGCGCATAACCGTTCCATATAGGATAACCTACATATATAACGTCAAACTGCTCAATGTTCTCTATCGTGTTCTTTATTGCAGGTCTGGCATTAGGATCTCTTTGTTCGATTTGCGAACGGCTACTACTGTTGTTCCAATTCAAATCTGCCGAAGTATAAGGTACGACAGGCTCTATTTCAAACAATGCGCTATCAGTTATTTCAGAGATGTATGTTGCTATCATTTCCGTAGTATTCGTTGCCGAAAAATACACAACAAGAATTTTACTTTCGGAGTCTATTGTTATACCGTTTAACGTGGTTTCTCCACTCCCAGTGTTGTCGCTATCTCCCGGAGTTTGTGTGTTATCGCCATCGCTTGGCGTTTGATTACCACTATCTCCGCCGATAATACTTCCGCCGTTGTCCCCCGTATTAGGCGTGTCGCTGCCCGAATTGCAGGCGGCAAATGAAAGTGCCATTACAAGCACAAATATTGCCACCAACAGTGTTTTTAAGTGTTTCATACCTACCTCCATTTTATATATTTTTAATTTTTTACTCCGATTTGTTTAAGCCATTCGGTAACAGCACTTTTCGACGATTCAGCTCTTGTCCCATATACTGAAAGTCCTTTTTTGATTGTCGCATTTTTGCAAATGCCGCCGATTGTATTTTCCGTTCTTCCCAAACCGCTTCCGCCGTGTGTACAAAACGGAATAACGGTTTTACCGTTAAATTCGTGCGATTCTAAAAAAGTATATACCGCCATCGGCATTGTGCCGCCCCAAATCGGATAACCAATGAATACCGTATCATATTTTTCAAAAGTTTCCGCATCTATATCTTCAGCAAGTTCGGGGCGAGCATTTTCATCAAGCTCCCTTTGACCTACTTGATACAACGCGTTCAGTTCTTCGGGATAAGGATTGACCGTTACAATTCTGAATAATTCCGCATCCATTTCATCTTTAATAAAATTCGCTATGATCTGCGTATTTCCCGAACACGAAAAGTAAACTACGATACTGCTCTTTTCGCCCGTTACGGGCGGTTCGGGCTTTTGGTCTATTGCCCCGCCCGTATTATCGCCGCAACCCGTTACCGCAAATATCATAATCATTGCAATTAGAGTTACTATAATTTTCATAATCGACTTCTTCATTACTTCTTTCCTTGTTGATTGATTTCGTAGATGATATAGTCTATATGGTCAAGCGACTGTTGCTTTTTGTGTATCTCGTCCAAGAGTTCCGCTCTGTATGTGCGAAGTAAGCGAATTCGCTCGTTTTCCGTTCCTTGCAACTTCAAAAGCTCCAAATATCTGCACACGTCTTGTCTTGCCATGCCCGTTTTTAATAACATACTTACAAGTCCGATATTTTCAAAGTCGCTTTCGTCTAATTCATTGCCACTCTTTTCGATATACCCTTCTTCTAAATATCTTTCAATCTCATCTGCACTCATATTAAATCTTTTGCTTGCCTGCTCTATCGTCATTTCCTTTCGCCTCCTATGAAAGCAACGCATAAAAAAATGTAAGCGTCGTTTTCATTTGACACTTACATTATACAACCGAATATTCAGTATGTCTAATACTTGTTTTCTATACTTTCGTATGCTCAATAGACATACGAATTTGATTCAAAAATTTTGTTGATGCCGTACCCATAGGCTGATGTTTTTTCCACGCTATAACCGACGTGCTTATCAAATCGGGATATAAACGCTTTACACACACTCTTTCATTTCCGTATAACGACACCGAGCCTTCAACGGCAAGCGCAACGCCAAGTCCCTGCTCTACCATCAGCGCCGCATTATTTATAAGGTTATTAGACGAAAATACGTTCTTCTCGTCAAATGCCGTTCCAAACCAATTAGCAAGCTCGGCTTTTACCCGACTGCGACTCGGCATAATAAGCGGCTTATCTTTTAAGTCTTGCGGCGTTACTGTTTCATTTTGAGCAAGTAGCGAATCTTTGGGAACGACAACAATCCAATGCTCTTGTACGGGCATTCGCAAATAATCGTATTTGTCAATGTCAACAGGTTCTAACAACAAGCCGAAATCCAATAAACCTTTGTCAATTTGTTCTTTGATATTATCGGCGTTACCCGAATAGAAATTAAAGTTTATATTCGGATACTTTGCAGTAAATTCTTTTATCATTTTGGCAAGTTCTTTTACTGCACTGATTTCGCCGCTACCTATCGAGATAATTCCGCTTATATCGTCGCCACCGTTCAATTCCAAAAATTCTTGCTCCGTTTTGTCTGCAAGTGACACTATTTCTTCGGCACGACGACGCAACAAAACTCCCGCTTCAGTCAGCGTTATCTTTCTGTTCCCTCGCTCAAATAGTCTTGTACCGAGTTCTTCTTCCATTTGTGCAAGTTGACGCGATAGCGACGGTTGCGTAATATGTAAAACTTCCGATGCTCTTAAAATATTTTCTTCTCGTACCACTGCAAAAAAATATCGCAACACTCTTAATTCCATAGTAAAACTCCCTATACGCAAAAAAGGCATATTTTCTATTCTTATGCTTTTTTATTATAGCACAATTCTAACAAAAAGTAAAGTTCATCAATAAATCAATCTCCTTTAATTCCACTATGTTTCCACAAACCGTTGTTCTTCGTAGTCTTTTGCCAAGCATAAAACTATAAGATGTCTTAATCTTTGTCTTTATAAAAAATAAGCACTTACTATCCGTTATGGATAGTAAGTGCTTATTTTTTTTGGTTATCGCCCTATTTTGCCCCAAAAAGCCATTATTTTGGCTGTTTTCGTTTAAGACAAATTAGAGTTTCGATATGACGGGTCTGAGGGAACATATCGAACGGAGTTATGCTTGCAATTTCGTATTCCGACTGCGGCGCGGCACACTTTACAAGCTGACCGTCGCACTCTTGCAGAGTACCGACAAGCAGTCCGAGGTCGCGAGCAAGAGTTGCGGGATTGCACGATACAAGAATAATTTTGTCCGCGCCTGACCGACTTATCGCCTTTACCGCGCTGCGCTCCATGCCCTTCCTCGGCGGGTCGCACACTATTATACGCCTGCCGTCGGTACGGGCGAACACCTTGTCAATCTCTTCCTCGACCTTGCCGCACACGTTGAACATTTTGCCCGACAGACCGTTGCTGTTTTTAAGCTCGTCCGCGCAGAGCGACGCCTCGCGGACGACCTCTATGCCGTATGCGCAGCCGCACTTTTTTGCGAGCATTGCCGTAAGCAGTCCGCCGCCGCTGTAAAGGTCTATTGCGGTCACGCCGGCATCCGCCTCGTCAAGCACCGCGGAATATAGCTTTGCTCGCATACCGTCGTTGACCTGTAAAAACGTGTTCGCACCCGCCCTGTATTTGATGCCGAACTCCTCCGCGCCGAAAAAACCGTCGCCGTAAACCGTATGCCATTCGTCGCCGAATATGGCGTTACCTTCCGAGGAATTGACGTTGATAAGCAGCGTAAATTTTGCGAATTTTTCTTTAAGCCGCTCTATAAGCGGGGACGCGTCGATTATTTTCCTGCAAACCAGCGCGAAGATAAAAGCGCCCTTTATTTCACGCACGACTATATGCCGCAACGCTGCCGAGCCGAACGCCTTTACCGCGGCTATGACTTCCGCCGCCCAGTCCGACTGTATATAGCAGTCGTCCGTCGGGACGATTCTATGGCTGCGCGGCGCGTAAAAGCCCGCAACCGTTTCGCCGCCGCGCGCCTCGACGGGTAGCGCAAGCTTATTGCGGTAGCCGTACTCTCTTTCGCAGGGCACCGCCGCACCGACGGGGAAGGTAATGCCGCCTATCTTGGCAAGCGCGTTTGCAACCGCACCGCGCTTGAATTCAAGCTGCGCCGGATACTTAACATGCTGTAAGTCGCACCCGCCGCATTTACCGAAAACGGGACAGCGCGGCGCCGCCCTGTCCGCAGACGGTTGCAACACGCAGACGAGCTTTCCGTACGCAATATTCCCGCTACACTTTAAAACGGCAAATCTCACCCTTTCGCCGATAAGACAAAAAGGCACAAACACCGTTGCGCCTTCTATTTTGACTATTCCCTCGCCGTTCGAGCCCAAGCCCGAAACGAGTCCTTCGTAAATTTCGTTTTTATGTAACATTAGCCGCACCCTTCGCAAATACCCTCGCAAAGCCCTTGGAGACAGCACATACAGCTGCACTCGGCGCATAATTCCGCGCAGCCCTCGCCGAAGCCCATTTGCCTGCGTTTAACCGTGCTTTTGTATTCGTCGGTTTTTGCGAAATCTTCAAGCTCCTTTAATTCCGATTGATACAGCTCGTTATCGGGCTCTGCCTTTATCGCTTCCTTTAACTGCTTGCGCTGTTCGGCAAACCAAAATCTGCCCTTGTAGATTCTGCTTTGAAGGTAACGCTTTTTCGCGCTCTTTTCCTTTACGTTGTCCAAAACAGCCTGAGCCTTGTCAAGCGAGCCAAGCTCTATCAGCTCTTCCGCAAACTCTAAGGTATCCTGCTTTACGTCTTCTTCCATAGTTACTTTTTTATTCTGTAAACGAGCTTGTTTACAGTACCCTGCATTTTGAATATAAGATAGTCGTAGGGAAAGAAAATCAGCGTTCCCCCCACGAAAATAAACCAGTAGATATATCTGTTTATAAATTCGTAAAAGGCGTTGTCAGAGTGCGAACCGCCCAAAACTCCGCCGAAAATAAGGATATAGGCAACCCAAAGGGTAAAGTCGAACCAAACGGTTTTCACCGCGAGCGCAAGCCATTTGTTGACGTTGAATTTTAACTGCAACGCGTTTAACAACGGATGCAGCCCGAAAAACATTATAAAGGGAACCAAATCCCAAAATTTGGCCGCCGCGCCCATAACTATTGCGAGAATTACCGTGCCGAGATATGCAAGCGCGCCGCCGCGGTAAAATTGCTTTGACAGCGGCACCATAAGCGCAACCGTCGAAAACAGATAGCCCGAGGCAAGCAGAATATCACTCCAAAACCCGACGAGCAACATAACGACCGACACGGCGCACGAGATGGCGGAAAGCGCGATTTCGAACGACCGCGAATATTTATTTTTACCCATATCTACCCCCAAAACTGCATAGAAAAAGCAATTTTAATGGCAGCAGCTGTTACAAAGGCAATTAATACACATATTGAGATAGCAACATTCGATACAGCTTGCGCAGAAGCTGCCGCCCATCTGGTTTTCGTCGCCTGCGTTCACGGTCTGACCCTGATAAACGCTTTCGTTAGAGGAACGCTGCGAATCGTAGTTGATTTTCTCGTTTAGCTTTCTGTAAGTTTCCTTGTATTTGTCGTTTTCGGGCTCGAGCTGAATGGCTATTTCAAGCTGCTTTTTGCTTTCGCTTACCCAGTTTTTGCGGTAGAAAAGCACGCTTTGCAGATAATGCCATTTCCCTCCGCGCTCGTTAAAGCCGTCGAGTACGCGCTGCGCCTCGGCAAGGTTGCCGTCTTTTATAAGCTCTTCAACTCGCGTGAACGAGCCGCCGTCCTCGGCAGCGGTTGCGCTTTCGGACAGCTCGCGAGTGAGGTCGTTATACGCCGTCTCTATGCGGGTGAGCATTTCCGCGGCGTTATTGCCGACGTCTCCGTCCATAAATCTCTCTTCGAGATATTTGTTTCTCAAAGCCTCGTAAGCCGAATCCAGCTCCTCTTTTGTAGCGTTCTCCGAAAGCCCGAAAAGCTCAAGATTTTTCTTGTTCATATTTATCTCCGTTTTTTTTGTTTTTGCACTGCGCGTTAAGAACCGCCCTCGTCTTTAAGGGTATGCCGCGCAATATAATATTATCCGTCAAATCGCGGTTGAACGCGAAGTCTATTTTGGCAATCCGCGCGCGCATGTCCGCGAAAAGACTGTCGAAAAGAAAGGTAAGCTCTTCCCTGTTGTCCTCAACCGCTCGCGCCTTGCAGTCAGAACCGAAGGCGTTGTACAGCACGTTATAGCGGCACTTTTTTACGTCCTTGTCGTAGTCGTCGAGCGCGTCGATTAAGTATACCCATTTACCTATATCGTAAAACAGCGCGCGGGTTTCGTCGGTCGAATATTCGCCTAACGCGTACGCCGAAAGCTCGCTCATCATAACCGCCGTGGGCTCGGCAGCCATTTCTATTATACTGCAACCCGCCTTTTCCAAATCGCTTTGCGCACTCATCTGCCTGCCGATTATTTCCACCGCAGGCGCGTGCTTTTTCGCGGCGCGCTTCAAGCCCTTTTTATACAGGTGCCTGAACACTCCTTTTTTGTCGCCGTCCGCCTTATCGTCGCAGAGCTTGTAATACGCCAGCGCCGTATTTATACAGCCCAGCATTACGGTCACCTCGTCAACGGCGGCAATGGGACGCTTTTTTATGAGATGCAGCGCGCAGCGCGAACGCTTTATATTTACGTCCTCCCGCCTTATGTTGTGAATTAACGCCGACATAAACGCCATATCGAAGGTTAAAGCCGAACGCGCACGTTGGCCGCAGCCTGCGCCTATGCTTTTGCACAGTCCGCAGTACAATGCTTTGTAAAGCGTTTCGTCCTTTTTAAACAGATACGGGGCGTCGGGTTGAATATATCCAAACAAATTGCGACCTCAAAAAGTTAACTCTATATTTGATAAAATCCTATTTTTTTATAGACCTTGTTTAAAGTTTTCTTTGCGACGTATTCCGCGCGGTTTTTACCGCTTAACAGAACGCCGTCAAGATATTCCTTATCCTTTAAAAGTCTTGCCTGCTCTGCCTGTATCGGCGCAAGCTTATCCGCAACAGTTTCCGCAACTGCCAGCTTAAATTCGCCGTAGCCCCTGCCGCAGAACTCCCTTTCCGCGTCCGCGACGCTTTTATCCGAAAATACCGAATATATGGAAAGCAGATTACTTACGCCGGGCTTATTTTCGGGGTCGTATCTTACTTCTCCGTCACTGTCCGTCACGGCGCGCTTGAATTTACGGATTATGGTATCCCTGTCGTCGGATAAAAAAATCGAGCCGTTGGGGTTTTCCGCCGATTTGGACATTTTTTTATCGGGATTTAAAAGGTCGCTTATATTTGCGGCGGCTTTCAGATAAACCCCTTCGGGCACAGTAAATGTCGGGGAATAAGCATTGTTGAAGCGCTGCGCGATATCGCGGGCAATTTCAAGATGCTGGGTCTGGTCCTTGCCTATGGGCACTACGGCAGCCTGAAACAAAAGGATATCCGCCGCCATAAGCACGGGATAGTCCATAAGACCCATATTTATATTATCGGCATGTTTCGCGCTCTTATCCTTGAACTGGGTCATTCTTCCCATTTCGCCGACGTAGGTAAAGGTGTTGAGAACCCAACACAGCTCCGCATGCGCCGGCACGGTTGACTGAACGTACAGCGCGCATTTTTCAGGGTCTATGCCGCAGGCTATAAACAGCGCGGCAAGAGCAAGCGTTCTCTGCCTGAGCTCGGCGGGATTCTGTCTTACGGTTATAGCGTGCATATTTGCTATCGCATAAAAACAGTTGTAATCGTTCTGAAGCCGTACCCAATTCTTGATAGCCCCGAGATAGTTGCCTATGGTTAAGTTGTTGGTGGGCTGTACCGCAGAATACAGATTTTTGTTTTCGCTGTCCATAATTCACCTCTTTTAAACTTTTACCCGTTTATCATAACATATTTACGGATAAAAAGTAAAGATATTTCTGCGCGTTTACGCTTTTAATCACCAAACTTGACCCGTTAGTTCACAATATTTACATAATCGGCGCGGGGGGGGTTAAAAACACCCCCCCCCGCAGGAGTT
>ERZ779626.1401-NODE-1401-length-10519-cov-4.803517_pt1 | contig 10519 bp, 9 predicted proteins | sample MGYA00514209_ERZ779626 | MGnify/ENA primary metagenome ERZ779626 (study PRJEB29562, sample SAMEA4376713) | mouse gut metagenome | isolation source: Cecum | study: EMG produced TPA metagenomics assembly of the A DSS colitis mouse model was used to assess the...
CTGCAGTTGCGGAGAAAATCTTCAATCTGAACGGGATAAATATTTTCTCCCCCGCTGATGATCACATCCTTCTTGCGGTCTACGAGGAAAATAAATCCGTCTTCATCTTCTTGCGCCATATCTCCGGTATAAAGCCATCCATCTTCGGAAAGAACTTCTGCAGTGGCCTGTTCGTCATTATAATAGCAGGTCATGACGCCGGGACCCCTGACGGCCAATTCGCCGACGGCGCCTTTGGAAACCGTTTCTTTTTGTTCGTCTACAATTTTGATCTCCCATCCGTAACCGGCCTTCCCGATGGCTCCCACTTTATGGATGTTTTCCACTCCAAGGTGGACGCAGCCCGGGCCGATGGATTCGCTCAGGCCATAATTGGTGTCATAGGCGTGGTGCGGGAAATAAGTTTTCCAATGTCTGATCATGCTGGGAGGAACGGGCTGGGCGCCGATATGCATCAGACGCCATTGGGAAAGTTCATAATCTTCCAATTTTATTTTTCCACTGTCAAGAGCTTCCAGAATGTCCTGTGCCCAGGGGACAAGCAGCCATACGATCGTGCATTTTTCCTTGGAAACGGCATCCAGGATATATTCCGGTTTGGTTCCTTTTAAAAGGACGGCTTTTCCGCCGGAGAGAAGGGAACCGAACCAATGCATCTTCGCTCCGGTATGGTACAGCGGGGGTATGCAAAGGAAAATATCGTCTTTTGTCTGCCCATGGTGGTTCTGTTCCACCAGACAGGAATGCATCAGACTTTCATGGTTATGTAAAATAGCTTTCGGAAAACCGGTGGTGCCGGAGGAAAAATAGATCGCGGCATTATCCTGATCCGTCAGCGGAACGGAAGGTGACTGGCTGGAACAATTAGCGGTTAAAGAATTGTAATCTTCCGCAAAAGTAGGGCAGTTTTCTCCCACATAAAGAAGAAGCTTATTTTTTGTGATGGAATCCGCAATTTCTTCCACCCGGCCGATAAATTCGGGGCCAAATACAAGTATATGGACTTCTGCAAGGTTGACGCAGTATTCGATTTCTTCCGGCGTATAGCGGAAATTGAGAGGAACGGCGAGAGCGCCGGTCTTCAGGATGCCGAAGTAGATCGGCAGCCATTCCAGGCAGTTCATGAGCAGGATAGCTACTTTATCCCCTTTTTTTATCCCCTTTCCGAGAAGAAGGTTGGCAAAACGATTTGCTTTTTCATTGAATACATTCCATGTGATCTCCCGGCGGTAATGGGAGAGGGGACTGGGTTCCATCAATTCATATTCTTTCCATGTGACGCGGCGTACTTCTTTGACTTCCGGGTTGATTTCTACCAGACAGATATCCTCGCCCCATTTTTTACAGTTTTCTTCTAATAAATTTGTAATTGGCATGTTGGTAATTCTCCGTTTTCGTACAATATTTTTCGCGCTTTAACGCATTGCGCCGTTAAAGTAGATAATACAATATTTAGATTGGAAAGTCAATGGATTGCTATTGGGTGTCATGGAAAATCAATCATAGCAGTCCGGGGCATGCCAGGGCGGAAGGGGCAGAAAAAAGGACGGCCGAAAGAGGACAGGCCGGAGCAGGGGGCAAATGGTTTTCCGTGCTGGTTCCGGGACATGGATTTTCTAAATATTCCGGTAAAGTAGTATCAGCCGGACGCAACCGCCCGCGATTCGCCATCCGGGCTCATTGCGGGCTTTTGGTGACATCCGTGTCACCAAATTGCTGATTTTAGGCGGAATATTAAGAAAATCTCATTTCCCTGCACAAAGCAGCGGCAAAACCATTTGCCCCCTGCTCCGGCCCTCCCTCCTTCGGCCGTCTTTTTTTCTGCCCCTTCCGCCCTGGCGTGCCCCGGACTTCTATAATTGATTTCTATGATATCGCTTAACAATGAAACTGTGCCATGTACAATCGGTAGTAATAGCCTTTCTGGTTCATTAGTTCTGCCGGCGAGCCTTGTTCTAAGATCTTGCCGTTATCGATATAGAAGATCCGATCCGCTTTCTGGATGGTGGAAAGCCTGTGGGCTACAACGAAAGAGGTTCGCCCTTTCAGGAGGTTTTCAATTCCCGATTGGACCAAAAGTTCCGTTTTTGTGTCGATGCTGGAAGTGGCTTCGTCCAGAATGAGTATTTTTGGATCGGAGACCATGGTTCGGGCAAAGGCTAGCAGCTGTTTCTGACCGGCGGAAAGCCCTCCGCCCCGTTCCGACAATTCCGTGTCGTATCCCTTTTCCAGCTTCATGATAAAATCATGGGCATTTACCGCTTTTGCCGCCCGGATTATCTCATCTTCCGAGGCGTCCAATTTCCCATAGCGGATATTATCTCCAATCGTGCCGGAAAAAAGAAAATTATCCTGTGTCATAATCCCCATCTGTGCGCGGAGGCTTTCAATGCTCACTTTTTTTACGTCAAAACCGTCTACGGATACATTGCCTTTTTGAACATCATAAAATCGGCTGATCAGATTGACGATAGTCGTTTTGCCGGCACCAGTGGGGCCTACCAGCGCGATAGTCTCCCCGGGTGCGATACGGAAGCTTACATCGTCCAACACATTGACGCTTCCGTCATAAGAGAAGGTGACATGATCAAAACGTACTTCTCCCGTAATGGGAGGGATTTCTGTCACATCCGGCATATCTTTGATGCCGGCCGGCGTATCCATGATTTCAAAAACCCGTTCCGCGCCCGATATATTTGTGATGAGCTGGGTATAAAAGTTGCTCAGGTTCATAATCGGATGCCAGAACATGGAAATATAAGTGCCGAAAGCGATAAACGTGCCGATAGAGACTTTATCGGTTCCAAGAATGATAATGCCAGTAAAATAAAGCATGACGGTGCCGATTCCCCAACAAAAATCGATGACCGATCCAAAAGCATCGTTGAGCCGTACAGCGGAAATAAAGGAATCATGGTGTTCCTTTACCAGTTCATGGAAAGTCTGCCTCGTTTCATCCTCCGCATGAAAGCTTTGTATGATCCGCATACCTGAAAAGTCTTCGTGGACAAAAGCGTTTAGATTGGAAGCTTTTTTTCGGTGGATTTGCCACCGCTTGTGGGAATAGACCTGTATCAGCCAGAGGCAGACAGCCATAACAGGTGTGCTGATCAGGGAAGCGGCGGCTAAAATCGGATTTTTTACAAACATAATGACGGCTACTGCGCAAATGGTAATAAAGTCGGGGATCAAGGTAGTTACACAGTTGGACAGGACATCTTTCAAGGAATTGATATCGCCGATAATGCGGGCGAGAATCTTTCCGGTGGGACGGCTGTCGAAAAAATGGAAGTCAAGAGTCTGGATGTGGGTATACAATTCCTGGCGGATTGTCACAAGAATGTTATTGCATACCCTGGCCATTACGTACATACGAATTTTGATCGCTATAACCATGAGGATGTTTAAAAACAAGGCAAATCCGATCAGCTTCCATAAACCGTCCTGATTGCCGGCAGAAATAAAATGATCGATCGCTTCTTCCATAATCAACGGATTGAGCAAAGATACTGCGACACAGAAAGCCATGATCAGCAGGACGGAAATAATTTCTTTTTTATATACGGCCAGATAGGAGAGAAGCCGGAATAATGTTTTTAATTTACCTGTTTCTGAAGATTGCTCGTCTACTTTATAAGAATTAACCGGCATTGGTTTCACCTCCTTTATATTGAGCGGCATAAGTTTCGTAGTAGAGTCCCTTTTGGGCCATTAATGTGTTATGGGTTCCCCGTTCCCGGATCGACCCGTTTTCCAGAACGATGATTTCATCGGCATGCATGACGGAACTGATGCGGTGGGCAATAATGATTTTTGTAGTGTGTGTCAGAGAACGCAGGGAGTCCTGGATCATTTGTTCCGTTTCCATGTCGAGCGCGGAGGTGGAGTCGTCCAGGACGAGGATCGGATTTTTCTTGGCAAAAGCCCTGGCAATGCTGATACGCTGCTTCTGGCCGCCGGATAATCCCACGCCCCTTTCACCGATTATAGTGTCATATTGTTTTTCCATATTTTCTATAAAATCGCTTGCCTGTGCTTTTCTGGAAGCGTGCCTTACGGCGGAAGCATTTAACTGATCACGTTTGCCGAGTTTTACGTTTTCCATGATAGTGTCCGAAAACAGGAATACGTCTTGGGTGACAAGCGAGATATTGCCTCTAAGCTGTTTCAAACTCATATCCTTTACATCGATATCATCGATGGCCACCGTACCCTGTGTGGCATCATAAAACCGTTCCAAAAGGTGGACGATAGAGCTTTTTCCCGCTCCAGTGGCGCCCATAATGCCAATCGTTCGTCCTTCTTCCACCGTGAAGGAAATATCATGCAGAATTTCATAAGGGGCGGAGGCACCTTCATCCAGTTTGGAAAACGAAACGTGGGAAAATTCGATTTTTCCACGAATTCGTTCCGGGACAACAGGGCATTCATTCTCGGTGATACTTGGTTTTTCCGCATATATCTTGTTCAGCTTACGGCTGGATGCCATGGCGGAAGAAAAGCTGTTGGTCAGCCAGCCGAGCATTTCCATGGGCCAGACAATGTTCATGGAATATTCTACAAAGGCACCAAGGGCTCCGAGAGAGAGTTCACCCGTCATCACCAGCCGTCCTCCGAAGAGCAGGACGATGAGGGGAAGAAGCTTGCTGATAAAGGAAAGGTAAGGATAATAAGTTACAAAAATTCTGGACTGCCTCATATTCAAGTCATAATATTTTTTATTGTGGGAAAGAAATTTCCCGATTTCAAATTTTTCGCGGGCGAAGGCTTTGACCGTGCGCACACCGGCAAGGTTTTCCTCGGCTATCGTATTGAGGGCGGCGTTTTCCTCGCTGATGGACTCATAAACGGAGTCCAGTTTCCGCTCCATTACGACGGCGATCAGTCCGGCGGCGAACATGGCGGCCATAGGGATCAGTGCAAGGCGGGAGTCCAGGCGGTACATGCAGAAGAGAACGATAGAAGTATGTACGATCACTTCGATCATCAGCATTCCGACGAAAGTGATGCCGTCGCCGATGCGGTCGATATCATCTTTGATACGCGCCATCAGTTCACCCGTGTTCGTCCGGTCAAAGAAATCCGCGCTTAGCGCCTGAATATGGTCGAACAAGTGGCGTCGTATTTTGGCGGTAATCTGAATGCCCGTAGCGTCGAAGGTGTATTCCTTAACATATTGAAAAATGCAGCGGCCGATTCCGATACCGAGGATTCCGGCAAGCAGATATTTTAATTTGTAGGTTTCCCCTCCAACAATGACTTCGTCAATAATGCGTTTGGTCAGCTGGGGAGACATCAGATCCAGGGATACACTGACAACTATGGAGCAAATAGCGAAAAGATAAGGCAATTTATATTCATACAGATAAGCGGACAATTTTTTAGGCTTCATGATATTCCTCCTGTAAAATCCGAATGGTAAGCAAACGCTGTCATGCTTTGCGAGCCAGTTTATTGTAATAAAAAAGCGGTTCCCGTAAAAAGAACCGCTTCAGTCGTCAAAAACTATGAAAGAGCAATGCCGTTAAACGACATCGTGTGATCAGCCAACTGCTGGCCAGCAGTTGGCTGACAGCATTTGCTGTAATATTTTATGGTATCATTTTGGAATATCATAAAATATTGAAGTACCGGAGGCAATTCTGAATATGGGATGATATAGTTGTAAATTATAGAAAAACTTATTATTATAATAATTAAAATCCATCGTCATAGTTTCAGCCTCCTTCCTTTTGTTTTTATGCGCTGATTTTCAAACGTATCCCTAGCATACGCTTTATTGGGGAAGATGTCAACCGTATTTTTTAAAATGCAGGGACACGATGTAAAACAAGATATTCTTTTGCTTTAAAGCATTTTGGGGGAGTTATAATTTTTTCTGATAATAATGTTCCAGAGCCTGGATCATTTGATAAAGCGCCATGGCGATGACGCAGAGGATCATGATGGATGTAATTACCATGTTAAGCTGGAACAGGTAATGCATGAAAATGTGTGCAGCAGCTTTTGGAAGAGAGACAATACATTCCGAGTATGGCGGGGATGCTTTTGGCGCAAAATGATTCCAAAATTATCGGGGTGGTTATCAATGACCATGAAAAATATGAAGGACATGCACTGGAAGACCAGCTTATTGCCGCATCGGTGAATGCATTGGCAAAAGAGTTAGAGCAGGCAGGAAAATTCCTTATGCTTAAAGTTACCGGCCGATGGGATGAAATTCCCAAGTTTGCTTCTATGTGGAACATGGAGGGGATGGTGTTGATTGGCTATTGTGAACAAGATTATAAAAAATTGAGGGAGCGGATGCATATCCCGTTTGTAGTCTATGATGGATATATGGAAAGTTCGGGAAATCTTGTAAATATTGAGGTCAATCACTTTGAGGACAGGTGTCTACTGGCAGGAACCGGAGGCATGGTGGTCTGCCATACGTGAATACATACCTGCTTATGACAAACGGATTACACCGACAAATACAATGGGCGCTGTATCCGAAATGTTCCGGCAGTGGCCGGGGACACTCAGAAGCGATCACCCAGCAAGGTCAGTGGCGGCATGGGGACGTTATGCACAATATCTGACAGAAAATCATGATCTGTCGGATATTTTTGGAGACCGCTCGCCGATTGGCAGACTGTATGAACTGGATGGATATGTTTTACTGGTTGGAGTTGGTTATGACAAAAACACTTCCCTTCATTTGGCGGATGCAAGGGCGGAATATCCGGGCAAGCATATGGTTACGGAGAGTAGTGCTATACGGATCGACGGGCAGCGGATATGGAAATCCTATGAGACATTAGCTGTAGATGGGGAGGATTTTTCAGCGATTGGAGAAGCCTTTGAGCAGACGGGAAAGGTGCGTCATGTACCTTTAGGAAATGGCAATCTTTCCATGATGAGCCAAAGGGAACTGGTGGATTTCGCTGTGAAATGGATAGGGGAAAATAGAAAATGATTGTTCATAGCGGCAGTTTATTTTATAGACAACAGGAGGTTTTATCATGGATAAAAGTTATAATAAAACATTGTATGCCTGTTTTATCGGATATATAGTACAGGCGATTGTAAACAATTTTGTGCCGCTTCTTTTTCTGGCGTTCCACAATAGTTACAGTATACCGATGACACAGATTACGTTGCTGATTACATTTAATTTTGGCTTGCAGCTGTTGGTGGACATTCTGTCGGTTACTTTTATTGACAGGATAGGTTATCGTGCATCGATGATTATCGCCCATATCTGTGCAGTGATGGGCTTCGTATTTCTGACCATCTTACCGGATAGGTTTGAAAATGCTTTTACAGGGTTGATGATTGCTGTTGCCGTATATGCAGTGGGAGGCGGACTGTTAGAAGTATTGGTAAGTCCTGTCGTGGAAGCATGCCCTACAAAAAATAAAGAGAAAGCAATGAGCCTGCTGCATTCTTTTTATTGTTGGGTGCATATGGCAGTTGTAGTTGTATCGACCGCTTTTTTTCATCTGTTTGGCATAGAAAACTGGAAGATTATGGCGTATATTTGGGCAGTTATTCCTTTGGCCAATATGATTTTATTTACAAAAGTTCCTATCGCTTCTTTGATGAATGAAGGGGAAAAGGGAATGACAATCGGGCAACTTTTCCGTAAGAAGATTTTTTGGGCCTTGATGATCATGATGGTATGTGCAGGAGCAAGCGAACAGGCGGTCAGTCAGTGGGCATCTGTCTTTGCGGAGACAGGACTCCATGTAAGCAAGACCATAGGAGATTTGGCGGGACCGATGTTGTTTGCATTTTTAATGGGGAGCGCCAGAGCCTTTTATGGAAAATATGGGGAGCGTATTGACTTGGATCAATTTATGATTGCCAGCAGCATTTTGTGTGTCATTGCATATCTTTGCATTTCACTTGTGCCCAGTCCGGTTGTTGGCTTTATTGGTTGCGCATTGTGCGGTCTGTCAGTTGGTATCATGTGGCCGGGGGTGTTTAGCAAGGCTGCGGCTTCGGATGCCAAAGGCGGTACTGCAATGTTTGCGCTGCTTGCGTTGGCAGGTGATGTCGGATGCGCGGGAGGACCTACGGTAGTCGGAATGGTTTCAGGCGCTTTCGGCAATAACCTTAAAATGGGTTTTCTGGCAGGGGTGTTATTTCCAATACTTTTATTGACAGGTATATATTTGTGCCGGATATGGGATAGAAAACGCAATCTTTCTGATTCAAATGTATGGGAGCAGGAGTGGAGACCGGAAAAAAAGCAGTTGTAAAATGTGTAATGGTGCCTGATAAGATATTGATGTTAGAATCTTTATACTGTATAATGCATGTATATATTTAACAATTTTATAAGAAATGAGAGAAGTGATGGATAAATTATATATCGTAATGCCTGCCTATAATGAAGCGGAAACTATTGGGAATACTATTAATGACTGGTATCCAGTTATAGAAAAATATTCTGCAAATGGTGAGTCTCGTTTATTGGTTATTGATGATGGAAGTAAGGACAACACATATCACATTTTATGCGAAATGACAAAGCATTTTCCTTTGTTAAGGGCAATTACAAAAAAGAATGAAGGGCATGGGGCAACGCTATTGTATGGATATCATTATGCGATACAACAGGGAGCAGATTATATTTTTCAGACAGATTCGGACGGACAAACAAATCCAGAGGAGTTCCATGTGTTTTGGAACAAAAGACATTCTTACGATATGGTAATTGGTTATAGAAACAAGCGACAGGATGGATTAGCACGAATATTAGTTACTAAAATCTTGAGATTAGTTATAAGTATTTGCTTTGGTGTGTGGGTAAAAGATGCAAATACTCCATTCCGCTTGATGAAAGTGTCAACGTTAAAGGAAGAAATGCAGTTGATACCAGAAAAGTTTAATTTGACCAATGTACTCATTGCCGTTATATATGAAAAAAAGAAAAAGAAGATTTTATACCTCCCAATCACATTCCGCCCCCGTCAGGGAGGAACCAATTCTATTCACATGAAAAAAATATGCAGTATTGGTTTGGACGCAATAAAAGATTTTGCCGTGATCAATAAGTCTTTGAGAGAGGTTATACAAAAGAATGAATATTAAAACAAAAAAAATGCTTGCCAGATTCCTAATAGCAGCCGGCTTCATAGTTGCGGCAATATTCTTCTGTATGGCAAGCACATTGAATCCTTGGTCCGAAAAACTTCCGCATTTAGATTCAGCGGTGTGGCTGCGTTGTGCAGTGGAAATGAAACAGGGTAAAGTAATTTACAGAGATGTATGGGATCACAAAGGCCCAATCCTATTTGCCATTCAAGTGTTGGGACTAACAATAACGCCACATAGCCTTAATGGTATCTGGTTATTGGAATGCCTTTTCTGTTTTACTACTCTCTGGTCATTCTATTTAACAGCAAGTCTGGTATCCCATAATAAATTAGTATGTTTTTTGGCGGCGGTATGTTCCATGCATCCTGTTTATTATTTCTTTCAGGAAGGAAACTGCGTGGAGGAATGGGCATTGCCGCTGATTGGTTTTTCCCTGTATTATTTTTCTAAATATATGAAAACAGGAAAATTGATCAGGCGGGATATTTTTGTCGCAGGTTTTTTGATGGGGTGTTCATTTTTACTTAATGGGAACTTAATCGCGGTTTGGATATGCTACGCATTGTTTATATCCGTAAAGCAGCTTTGGCAAAAACAGTTTCAAGAATTTAAGTGTTGTGCAATATTTTTTATATCAGGTTTTTTAGCAGTATCAACTATTGTTATACTAATATTATTCATTCAGGGGGCATTTGGCAGTTTTATCAATGCCTATTTTGGCTTCAATTATGGTTATGTATCAGGAGTAACCCTGGAAAGCTTTAAGCATTCGGTTTTAAACTTTGTTTTTCGGGATAATTGGCTGGTTTACTCCCATATGATCCTTTTCTTTTTACTTGTTCATGACAGGAATATTAAGGGATGGCTCTGGAGTGCCTTTTTTTATACAGGAATTACCCTGATACTGATTAGTATCAGTGGAAGGGGATATGTGCATTATGGATTGCAGTTACTCCCTTGTATGATTATACCGATGGCCGTATGTATAGAAAGAATTCGGGCATGGTGTTCCAACTTTAAAGAATTTTTATTGATTATAATTATAGTGGGAATCATGGTTGTCCGTTTTGAAGTGTTGCATTATGAGCAACTGATTCGTTGGACAATCAGCACGAAGGGGGACAATTATTATGCTGGCGGTGATCCGGAGAATTATACGATTGTAAACGAATGGATTGGAAATCGGTGGAGTGAAGAGGCATTGAAAAAATGGGTAATAGATGAAAGTGTAGAGTAAAACGGCTTTGGGGCTGCGTACCCAAAGCCGTTTTCTTATACGTATAGGATTTGGATTCCGAACAGACCTGCATGAACACGGATAAGAAAGGCATAAGATAATAAAAAAGGAATTTTATGCCGCGTAAAAGAAAGGAAGAAGAAATTATAACAAAAGAAGATAATAAAATAATCGGGCAGATTTCACAGATTT
>ERZ779626.1402-NODE-1402-length-10515-cov-5.497706_pt1 | contig 10515 bp, 7 predicted proteins | sample MGYA00514209_ERZ779626 | MGnify/ENA primary metagenome ERZ779626 (study PRJEB29562, sample SAMEA4376713) | mouse gut metagenome | isolation source: Cecum | study: EMG produced TPA metagenomics assembly of the A DSS colitis mouse model was used to assess the...
ATTTTGTACCGACGAGCTCTAATAGGACCGGCACTGGCGGTAGCGGGGCTCAGGGGGGTAGCGGTACCTCGGGTATAGTTGGAAATTCTATTAAACTTAACGTAGCTTCTTCTGCATTGGTTAATATTTTTGGCGGTAGCGGAGGTAAGGGCGGCGCAGGCGGTAACTCCGATTGCTATGAGAAGGGGCTTAGCGGAAACGGAAAATTAGGCACTGGCGGCAAAGGCGGTACTGGCGGCGCGGGTGGTGACGGGTTAAACGTTTTATCAGTTTCTATAATCAACTTTGGTTCATTAATAATTACTGGCGGCACTGGTGGTGAAGGTGGCACGGGCGGTGCAGGCGCTAACGACCGCGATGTTGGCAGTGCTGAGCCTGATGAAGGCGGCAATGGCGGCGCAGGCGGTATTGGCGGTAAAGGCGGTTATGGGATAAGGGCTAATTCAGTAGATTTTAAGAATAATAAAATTTCGATAGTTGGCGGTGCCGGCGGCAATGGCGGTACTGGTGGTAAAGGCGGAGAAGGAGATACTGAAAAACCTTTGTATCCGAATGGCTCTTATGGCGGTACCGGTGGTACAGGTGGCAAGGGCGGTGACGGAGCCTCGTCAATAAATGTTGCTTGTAATAATGCAAATTTAATTGCTGGTAACGGTGGTGCCGGCGGTGCAGGCGGCAAGGGCGGAGTTAACAGACATAACGCCAACCGTAACGGTAAAAATGGAGTAAACGGTACAACAGGGGACAATGGAGCAAGGTAAATACTTTATGCGTAAGCGGCTAAACCGATTGTCGGTTTAGCCGCCTATTTTGGAATAAAAGTATAGTTCGTTTCTTTTATACCTTGTAAAAAACAGTTGTAAATTTTGTAAAGGTATGTTAAAATGAATTGAAGAAATATCTAAGGTTAACAAAAAATGGCATTTACTGTAACCAATCTTGAAGGCAACGAGATTGCCGACGGCGAATACACCCGTACGCCTGCGGAAGGCAACAGATGGGGCGATACGTGGTCGGTTTTCAAGCGCAACTTCGGCAAAATAGTATTAAACAATCTTTTCGTGCTTTTGTTTTTCCTCCCCGGTATTGCGGTAATGATTTTCCGCCTGATGTACGTCGGCGGACTGGGAATGCAATATCCGTTTAACTCAAACACGGGAATAGGCTACCCCGCGTACCCCGGCACGCAGGGCATGAACGAAAGCATCTATCTTTCCGCGGACCTGCTGTTCTACGGTATGTTAATAATAGCGGGATTAATCGCTTCGATAGGAATCGCGGGCGGCGCGTATTCCGTTAAAAAGCTTCTCAATACTCACGGAAAGTTTACCGTAAAAGGGTTTTTCCACGGCGTAAAGGTCGGCTACCTAAACGTAGCGCCGCCGGTAACGCTGTTTATGACCTTCTATTTCGGCTGCGTTATAATCGGCGACTGGAAGGATTTGAACGCCGCGCGCGACCTGCCCGTAGCGGGCGCTATAACTGCGTACGTGTTCATAATAATAGCAACCGTTCTCGTCGGACTGTATTGCGCCTGGTTAATCGCAACCGGCATAAGCTACAGGCAGCGGGTCGGGCAGCTTCTGAAAAACTCGTTCGTGCTTTTGATAGGCAGCCCTATTCCCACGATATTTTTCGCGGCGCTTTCTCTTATGCCCGTGTGGCTGTTTATGATAGGGCTTACCGTAACGCTTATAAAATACCTTGCATTCGTTATCTTTATCGTTTTCGGCTTCTCGTACGTTCTTTTGGTATGGATGAGCTACACGCAGGGCGTGTACGATTTATACGTAACGCCCAACCTCAAAAAAGCCGAGGAAGCGGCTAAGGCAAAGAGAACGCCCGAACAGATTGCCGCCGAGCAGGCTGACGAGGCAAAGAGAATTGCGGGCGAGCTGCTTGCCGCAGGCAGGAGCGAGCTTATATGCAAGCCCATTCTTCCCATTGAAAGCAAAACGCAGGTAAAGGCGCTTTCGGCGACGTTCACGCGCAGCAATTTAAACGAGCTTTCCGAAAACAGGAAACAGCTTGGCGAGCGCATTTCCGCTTACGAGGAAGAGCATAAAAACGACCCCGCATACAAGGAATACAACGCGCTGTTTGCCGACCGCGAAAAGGCGTTGCAGCAGGGCGGCAAAAAGTCCAAAAAGAAAAAAATCAGCGCAGACAATCTGCTCAGATAAGGAACGAAATGGAAAATTCTTACTCTGCTTTGGGCAGGTGGTTTGAATATTTAAACAAAGACTGCGGCTATGAACAATGGTCGCAGTATTTAATTGAATTGCTGAAAAACCGCGCCGCAGGCGTCTGCGGGCTGGATATAGGCTGCGGCAACGGCTATTTCACCCGCGCGCTTATTAAGGCGGGCTATTCGGTTACGGGCGTGGATATTTCGCCGCATATGCTGGATAAGGCGCAGCAGCTTGCGCTTAAAGAGGGCGTGCGCGCGGAATTTTTACTCGGCGATATTACCAAACTAAAAGTAACTGCGAAAAAAGACTTCTGTATCGCCGTAAACGATTGCTTGAATTACGTGCCGCAAAGCAAGCTTAAAGCCGCGTTTTCGCACGTTGCGGGCTGTCTTAAAAGGGGCGGAATATTCATTTTCGATATAAGCTCTTCCGAAAAGCTGAGAACGGTTATCGGCAACAATCTTTTCGCCGAGGACGGCGAGGACGTTTCCTATATGTGGTTCAACTCGCTGAACAGCGACAGCGTGACTATGGATTTGACCTTTTTCGAGCGGCTTGAAAACGGCGACTACGCCCGCAGCGACGAGCGGCACGTTCAGTATATTCACGAAGAGGAAGAGATACTTCGCTCGCTGCGCGAAGCGGGCTTCGACGCGGTAAGCGAGGGGCATCTCGGCAAAGAAAAACGGGAGAGGATAAATTTTATCTGCACACGGCAATGAATAAGCTTTACAAGTCTTTAATTTTCGACAGGCAGGTTTCGCTTTCGGTGCTCGAAACCACCGAGCTTGTCAACGACGCAATTAAAATTCATAATCTCGACTGCGGCTCGGCTAAGACGCTCGGCTCGCTATTGACCTGCGCCGCCTTTATGGCGGGCTGCCTGAAAAGCGACCGCGGCGCCGTTTCGCTTACGGTAAAGGCGGGCGGGAACGCGGGCACGGCAAGCGTTTCGGGCGATAAGGATTTGCACATACGCGGCTATATAGACGGGTCGTGCAGCGGCAGGATTGACGGAGGTTATCTTACCGTGGTCAAGGAGGACGGATTTTTCCGTCCGTTCGTCGGCGCGAGCGAGCTTACGGGCGACAGCGTTTCCGAAAATTTAATGCAGTATTTTCACGCAAGCGAGCAGATTGAAACCGCCGTTGCAATCGACGCGAAAATCGAAAACGGCAGGTGCGTTGCCGCGGGCGGCGTCGTAATGCAGCTTATGCCCGGGTGCAGTCAAGAAAATATGGACGCCGCCGAAGAGCGCATGCAGTCGTTCGTAAACGTCGCGGAAGTGCTTGAAAGGCTGGGCGCTGACGGAATTATGCGCGAATACTTCGGCGCTGCGGATACCGTTTATGAGTATTTTCCCGAGTATAAATGCAACTGCTCGCGCAAAAAAATAGAGGGCGTGATAATCCCGCTGGGCAAGGCGGAGCTTTACAAAATAATAGAAGAGCAGGGCGCCGTCAGCGTGCACTGCCATTATTGCAACACAGATTATAAATTCACCCGCGGGGACGTGGACAAACTTTTATGACGAAAAGCTTACAGGTAGATTTGAGCTTCGGCAGACTTATGCAGACCGCCGAAAAGCTTGTCGACGCGCGCGACTATCTCGGCGCGTTGAAGATATTGAATAAGAACGCGGAGCTCAACGGCGACGACGGCTACGCGCACCTTTTGTATGCGCAGATTTTCGACGATATAGGGCTTTTCGAGCGGAGCATAAACGAGTGGTTCAAATTCCTTGCGTCAGGCGATTTCGACGACCCCGAGGATTTGAACGAGGCTTACGAGGGGCTTGCGGTTGGGTTTATGAACGTCGGAAACGAACAGTTTTCCGCATACTATTACGGTAAGCTTCTCAATCACACTCCCGACCTTGACGCCGACTTACGCGCGGATATAATGGAAAGCTTTCTCTCGCGCGAGGAAAATCCGCTTAAATTCGTCTACCCGCCTGAAATTGCCGACTGCTCGGCGATAATATCCGACGGCATAGAATATATGAAGAACAACGAGTTTAAAAAAGCCGTCAAGGAGTTCGAAAAGGTGGACAGGCGCAACAAGTCGTACGCTACCGCGCGCAATTACATTGCAATGAGCTACATTATCGACGACAAGACGGACAAGGCCGAGGAGGTTTGCAACGAGCTTTTGGCAATAAAGCCCGACGACGTTCACGCTTTGACCACGCTGGTTGCCGTCAAGACCGAGCAGAACAAGCGCGAGGAAAGCAGGCAGCTTGCGCAAAGACTGTTGGAGCTGGACATTTCCTCGCCCGACGACCTTTTCAAAATAGCCACCGTCTGCTGCGAGAACGGCATGCACGAGGACGCGTTCAATTTGCTTTGCAAGCTGGAAAGCAAAATACCCTTCGATTCCTCGGTGCTGTATTTCAAGGCGATTGCTGCGTTCAACTGCGGTAAATACGATAAGTGCTTCGCCGCGTTCGACAAGCTTCTTGCGGTTAATCCCGACGCAGTTACGGCAAAGTACTACCGCGAGGCGGCGCGCATAGCGGTGGAAAGCGGCGATACCGCGCCTATGAGCTACTTTTACCGTCTGCCGCATAAGGAGCGGGAAAGCTCGGTTAAAATTCTTGCCGCTATCGGGTCCCTCACGGCAAGTCAGGTTGCAAAGGCGTTCGACGAGGTGGACGTTTCCGACTGCGTGCGCTGGTGCTTTGACGAGAGCGAGGGCGCGGGCAGCAGCGAGCTGCGCTTTCTCGGCGCAATGTGCGCTGCAAAGGGCAGACTCGACGGTCTCGTTTCCGACATTCTTTTAAACGCGTTCGTAGAGGACGACCTTAAAGTGCGCGTTCTTTCGGTTATAGGCGAACGCAACGAGGATACTACCGTACACGCCGTTTTTTGCAACGTCTTAAAGACCGTAAGCTTCGTGCGGCTGAATTTGGGGCGCGCAAAGCGCAGACAGTTCGTTGCTGCATACGCGTATCTTACCTCGCACTTTGCGTTGCTTGACGGCGCGCTCGGTAAAAAATTTGCGCGTGCGGCTGAAAAGCTTTACGGAACGCTTGAAGAAGAGGAGCGGCTTTACGCCGTCGGAAAAAGGAGCGAGCTTGCCGCGGCGATATTCCTTGCCGCGAAGGTCAAGCTGCCGCGCCTTACGCGCCGCAACGATATATGTAAGTACTTCGAGGTTGACGGCAACGAAATTTTTGAAAGGTACGGTGTATAATGAAGCTTTACGATTTCGACGGTATGTTCGATAAAAAACTGGGCGACTACATTGCAAAAAGCGCGGGTAAATATACCGAGGCGGAGTGGGAGGACGCAATCCCCAAGCTCTATAAGCAGTTCGGCGACACGTATATAAAATCGGTCGGCAACACGCCGAACGGCTTTTACGCGGCTATGTCTGACGCGGAGCTTATATCGGCGCTTAAAACTCACTTGAAGCAGGACGTGCCCGTTTCCGAATTTTTGTGCGGCGCGATTGAAAGCAGAAACGCCGTCGAGCTTTTGCTGCCGCTGCTTGACGGAAGCACGGACGAGCGGGAATACGCGGTCAACCTGATAGGCGCGGACGAACGCGCCGTTAAAAAATATATGGCAATGATAACCGACCCTAACGCGGACGAGGATTTCAAAAGCAGGCTTGCCGACAACGTCAAGCAAAAAGCCGACTTCGTCGTGGAAGAGGCTGTTGAAAATTACGATAAGGGCGTAGAAAAGGAATTTATGCTCGAAATAATGTCGCGCAGCATCGTTCCGTCGGAAAAGGTTTTTACCATACTTATAAACGAATTTCGCAGCGACCCCGAAAATATCCCCATGCACGCAAGCTATCTCGCCGCTTACGGCGATACGCGCGCGCTCGAATATCTGCTGGACAAGATAGACGAGGAGGGCATTTCCTTTATCGAATATAAAGAGCTGTTGCTTGCGATAGAGTCGCTTGGCGGCTGTTATGACAAAAAACGCGACTTTTCCTCCGACCCGTATTATAAACTGCTTACCGAGAATAGCGCGTCCGTTGCCGATATATTAGGTAAAATAGAATAAACAGCCCGCCCGAGAATTACTCGGGCGGGCTGTTTATTTATACTCTCGTTGCAAGCCAGACTATTAATACGGTTACGTCTGCGGGGTTGACCCCGTAAATTCTGCCCGCCTGACCGAGAGTGAGGGGGCGCACGCGTTTAAGCTGCTCGCGCGCTTCAAGCCTAAGCCCCTTTATTTCGTCGTAGTCTATATCGGGCGGAATGGTCTTTTCTTCAAGCTTTTTCGCGCGCTCTATCTGTTGCGTGTTTTTCTTTATATATCCCTCGTATTTGACGGTGGTTTCCGCGCTTTTGAAAATTTCGGCGGGGTAGTCGGAAAAGTATTCCGTCACCGTCTCGCCCCTTCTTATAAGGTCGGCGTACGTCGGCGAACCGCCTATTTCGAGCCTTGCAAGCAGCTTCTTATCGGCCTTTTGATTGAGCGCGTTCATGGCGCTTTCGTAAAGCTGTTTGCGCCTTTCATACGCGGCTTTTCTTTGCGGTGTGAAAAGCGCGGTATCCGCGATTTTGGGGGTAAGGCGGAAGTCCGCCGTATCCTGCCTTAAATTTATTCTGTATTCCGCGCGCGAGGTCATAATGCGGTAGGGCTCGTCCGTGCCCTTGGTTACGAGGTCGTCGATTAAAACGCCGATATACGCCTCGCTTCTGCCGAGGATAAGCGGCGGCCTGCCCGTAATGGCAAACGCGGCGTTGACGCCCGCAATAAGTCCCTGCGCCGCAGCCTCTTCGTAGCCCGAAGTTCCGTTGACCTGCCCCGCGGTGTAAAGCCCGGCAACCTTTTTGAATTCGAGGGTGGGGTAGAGGTCGAGCGTATCAATACAGTCGTACTCGATTGCGTAGGCGTATCGCATTATGTCGCTTTGTTCCAGCCCTGCGACCGAGCGGTACATTTCCCGCTGAATATCGAACGGCATCGAGGACGACATTCCCTGAACGTACACCTCGTTGGTGTCAAGCCCCTCGGGTTCGAGAAACAGCTGGTGCCGTTCCTTGTCGGCAAAGCGTACGACCTTAGTTTCGATGGACGGACAGTAGCGGGGACCCGCGGACCGTATGTCGCCGTTGTACAGCGGCGAGCGGTCAAGGTTGTCGGTTATTATTTTGTGTGTGTCGGGATTGGTGTAGGTAAGGTGGCAGACGCGCGCGTTCGGCGCAGCCTTTTCGTTTAAGAACGAGAACGGCGGTATTCGCTCCTCGCCCGCCTGAACGGTACACTTGCCGTAGTCTACGGTGCGTCCGTCAAGTCGCGCAGGCGTTCCCGTCTTGAACCGCCGTACGCGGTAGCCGAGCTTTATAAGGCTGTCGGTAAGATGGTTTGCCGCGGCGAAGCCCGAGGGTCCGCTTTTCTGGCGCAGCTCGCCCGTTACCGTTTCGGCGTTGAGATATACGCCCGTAGCAACGATAACGGCCTTTGCCCGAATAATTCCGCCGTAGGTAGTAAGTACGCCCGTTGCGCGTCCGCCGTCTGTCAGAATTTCCTTTGCCTCGCCCTGAATAATGCGTAGGTTGGGCGTGTTTTCAAGCGTACGCTTCATTTCGGTATGGTATGCGTTTTTGTCGCACTGACAACGCAGCGATTGCACGGCTTCGCCCTTTCCTGCGTTCAGCATACGCATCTGTATGGAGGTCTTGTCGGCGTTTACGCCCATTTCGCCGCCGAGCGCGTCGATTTCCCGCACGAGGTGACCCTTGCCCGTACCGCCTATCGAGGGGTTGCACGCCAAAAAGGCTATGCTGTCGAGGTTGAGCGTCAGCATAGCGGTTTTTAAGCCCAGTCTTGCGGCGGCAAGCGCCGCCTCGCAGCCGGCATGCCCCGCGCCGATTACGGCAATATCGAATTGTCCTTCAATAAAAGTCGTCATAATTTGTAAATGAACTGCGCGGGCAAATTCTACCCGCGCGATAATTTATTTCTTTAAAATAATGTTTTTGATGTCGTCGACGTCCTTTGCAATTTTGTCGTTGACGCGGCACATTTCTTCGACCTTGTCGCGTGAGTACAGTATCGTAGTGTGGTCGCGCCCGCCCAGCTCTTTACCGATAGATATGAGCGGGAGAGTCAGCAGCTCGCACATAAGGTAGCAGCAAATCTGGCGCGGAATGACGATTTCCTTTTTCTTGGATTTACCCGCAACGTCGTTTTTGTTCAGGCGGTAGAAATTCGTTACCGCGGCGATTATGCTCTGCGGGGTAATTTCTTCCTTGCCGCCCTCGGAAATCGCTTCGTTGAGCGCGCTCTTCGCAAGCGCGACGGAAATGGGCTCCTCGTGTAGCTTCGAGGCAAAAATGACCTTCGTCAGTCTGCCTTCGAGCGTTCGCACGTCGTCGCCCGAATCCTTTGCGAGAAATTCGAGCACGTCGTCGGGAACGTGACATTTCTTTTCGAACGCCTTGCGCTTTAAAATTGCGATTTTTGTTTCGAGCCCGGGGGGCAGCACGTCGAAAAGTCCGCCGCCCGAAAAGCGCGTTTTAAGCCTGTCCTCGAGCGCGGTCAGCTCGCTGGGGGAGTGGTCGGAGGAGATGACTATCTGTTTGCCCTTGGAAACCAGCTCGTTAAAGGTGTGGAAAAATTCTTCCTGAACAGCTTTCTTGTTTTCGATAAACTGAATGTCGTCGATAATAAGAAGGTCGGCGTTGCGGTAGTAGTGCCTGAGGCGGTTGCTTCTGTCGCGCGCGTCGGGGCCGCGGCTGGTGAACATGGTGTCGATAATCTCGTTCACGAACTGCTCGCAGGTCACGTAGATAACCCTTAATTCGGGTCTGTCCTTTAAGACCTTGTTTGCAATAGCCTGTATGAGGTGGGTTTTGCCCAGTCCCGTACCGCCGTAGATAAACAGCGGGTTAAGCTCGCCCGCGGGGTCGCAGGCAACGGCGTACGCCGCCGCATGCACGAACTCGTTGTTTTTGCCGACCACGAAGCTGTCGAAGGTGAAGTTGGGATTAATGTTGGCGGGGGGAGTGTAAACGTCCTCTGCGGGCGCGTTGTAGGCGAAGCGGTCGCTTCCCTCTACTTTGAGCCTGAAATCGGTAAGCCCGACGTCGGCCTTTATAATCGCCTCGCGCATTTTGTCGGCAAGAGTGCCCGTAATGTATTTTGCAAAGCTTTCGGAAGGGGTTTCAAGCACGATAAATCTTCCGTCGATGTCGACGGGCACGAGGTTTTCGATATACGTTTTATAGTTGATGAGGGAGACCAGCTCCTGCATCTTTGCTTTTATAGGGTTATATAAAAAGTCGAAATTGCCCTTTTCTGCCATAATCGTGCTTTAATCCTTTGAGTTTTTTCAAATAATCTGTTAAAATAAGTATACACCAAACGGCACTTAAAATAAAGTGATTTTCGGATAAAATGTATATAAAAAATTTAAAATTGAAAAATTTCAGAAATTACGCCGACGAAACGTTAAGCTTTACCGACGGACTCAACGTGCTGTTCGGCAGAAACGCGCAGGGCAAAACAAACTGTGCGGAGGCGGTGTTTTACCTTTGTACGGGAGTGTCGCCGCGCAGCCGCCGCGACAAGCAGCTTATCCGTCACGGCTGCGAATACGCGGAGATTTTTGCAACCGCCGAGGGCAGATACGGCGAAACGGAGCTGTACGCGAAGATAAGCGAGAGCGGCAGAGAGGTTCGGCTTAACGGCACTAAAATTACCAAAAACGCCGACATACTCGGCAACGTATACGGGATATTCTTTTCCCCGCACGAGCTGCGCCTTATACAGGACGGACCCGACGAGCGCAGACGGTTTTTAAACGTGTCTATTTCTCAGTTAAGCAAGCCCTATTACGTCGCGCTTACGCGGTATAACAAAATTTTAGAGCAGCGCAACAACCTTTTGAAGGACAGGGACACGGCGCTCGTTTACGACACGTTGCCCGTCTGGGACGAGCAGTTTGCAAAATACGCGGCGCAGGTTGCGTACAGGCGCGCGGAGTTTACGGCGGGTATCGCTCCGATAGCAGAGAAAATACACGCTCACCTCACCGACGGCGCCGAAACGCTTAAAGTGCGGCTTGATAAGAGATACGCGGGCGACGAAAAGCAGCTTGAACAGCGGTTTGCCGCCGAGTTTGAGGAAAACCGCGACAGGGATATACGCCTCGGCTTCACGGCGTCGGGTCCGCACCGCGACGACCTCGACATAACTGTAAACGGCGAGGACGCGAAAAGCTTTGCCTCTCAGGGGCAGACGCGTACGGCGGCGCTGTCGTTAAAGCTTGCCGAGGTGGAAATTTTCAAGGACGTATCGGGCGAGTATCCCGTGCTGATTTTAGACGACGTTATGAGCGAGCTCGACCT
>ERZ779626.1405-NODE-1405-length-10468-cov-7.928839_pt1 | contig 10468 bp, 10 predicted proteins | sample MGYA00514209_ERZ779626 | MGnify/ENA primary metagenome ERZ779626 (study PRJEB29562, sample SAMEA4376713) | mouse gut metagenome | isolation source: Cecum | study: EMG produced TPA metagenomics assembly of the A DSS colitis mouse model was used to assess the...
AGAACAGGAACGCCGCTTTTTTTATGCCCTCATGTTACGCAGTAGGGGCGAAAAAAGCCTTGCTATATGCGGCTTTGCGGGTGCGGTTTTGCCGGGGACAGGGTTTTATACCTAACCCTGGATTTTTCTTCCGCCTTTGGCTTCCGCTTCGGCTTCTCCAGAAGGTGGGCGTTGGTGAGTTTAACGAACAGCCCGTCATCGATGTAGTTATACAGCGTCTGGACGCAGATGGAGGTCTGAAACCCTTCCCGCCGGGCCAGCTCCAGCGCCACGGCTGGGGAACACTTCTCCCGGAGTATCTTGTCCTCCAGGAAGGCGGAAAGGGCCCGGTCCTTCCCAATTTTGAGGCCCCGGCCCTTATTCTGGCGGTTTTGGTCCTGTACAGCCTGACCCTTCTCCGCCGAATACCGCCACTCGTCCCAATAGTCACAGGTATGGAGATACCGCCCCCGCTTGATCTCGTTATAGATAGTTCTTTGGGAGAACCCCAGCTCCCGGGCGATCTGAGCGACCGGGACCTTGTAACGCAGTTTCTCCTCCAGCCGTATCCGTTCATCGTATCTCATGTAGTGCTGTTTTTTCGTCATAGCCCCGCATACCTCCATGCGTCAAAGTGTCTGACCTTAAACAGTATACCGCCGCCCACGGCCTATGCCGTGGGCGGTTCCATTGTAACACACCCGCGCAAGCTGCAGCCGGAGATCTTCAGCGAAATTGTGTTACAACATCCAGTTTTTGATTTCCTTATCGACTGCTTCTCCCAATGCGTATACTTTTGTACAAAGGTCAAAAGTAACGCTTTTTAAACGGTTCAGTTTCTCCTGTCGTTGATAGAGCTCTTGATTTAATTGTCTCAGCTTTTTTTCCAACTGCTCCAGCTCCGCCTCCTTCTGCGGCAGTTCCCAAACGCACCGGGTGATAAGGTTCTCGAACTTCTCCGTGAAGCTGTTCCCCACCTGCCGGTCAATAAGCTCCGCCAGCTCGTCCGAAAAGCGGATACTGCGGATATTCGGTTTCGTCGCCATGTTTTACACTCCCTTCCTTCTTAAAAACCGATCCACGACATCCAGATAGTTCTTGATGCCCATGTCCCCGTCCATCGTCATGGCGAAACCGAACAGCTCTTCCGGCGTAATCTCCTTGCCCATTGCCCTCCACCGTTCTGTAAGCCTGTTAAGACGGTTGACCATTCTCTCATCCAATTCATAAGTGACCGTGAATTCTTCCCGCTCCATGTTGTGCTCCTCTCTCCGGGCAACCACCCGGCTCCAAAATAAAAACGTGTCGGCCTGCCGAAATCGGCCTCGGCGATTTCGGTTGCCCACCGTGGGCACAATCACTGTTGGCTGTCAAGGGTTGGAGCGAAGCGGAAAGCAAAAAATTTTCCAGGCTCTTCGGAACCTGGAAAAATTTTTGCGGCCCTTGACGGCCAATTGTTATTGTGCGACCGCCCCGGCCCATGGCCGGGGCTCCTCATTCTCTCGTCCCCGCCATGCGGTCTGTAACACACTCTCCCGCCAGCTGCCGGGTATCCTGGCGTCATTCTGTGTTACACTCTTTTTTCGGAAGTATGAAAATTCCTCTTGACATCCAGCCTACATTACAAGAGTAAATCAACAAAAAAACCCCCTTGCAATCCCTCCTTCCGTCCTGTATAATAAATTGTCATTTTATTTACATTGGGAGGACTCTGCTATGGCGGACGAAATCAAAGCGCCGGAGCTGGAAAGCCGGAATTTTATCCACGCGTTTATCGAGGAGGACGTCGCCCCCGGCGGGCAGTATGAGGGCATGACCGTTCACACCCGCTTTCCTCCGGAGCCCAACGGCTACCTCCATATCGGCCACTGCAAGGCCCTGACCATCGATTTCGGCACTGCCGAAAAATACGGCGGCCTCTGCAACCTCCGCATGGACGACACGAACCCCACCAAGGAGGACGAGGAGTTCGTGGAGGCCATCCAGGAGGATATCCACTGGCTGGGTTTTGACTGGGGGGACCGCTTTTTCTACGGTTCCGACTACTTTGAGGAGGACTACCGCCAGGCGGAGGGCCTCATTAAAAAGGGCCTGGCCTACGTCTGCCAGCTGACCCCGGAGGAATTCAAGGAATACCGGGGCGGCGTGGGCGTGCCCGCCCGGAGCCCCTACCGGGACCGTCCCATGGAGGAGAGCCTGGACCTCTTCCGCCGGATGCGGGCCGGGGAGTTCCCCGACGGGGCTATGACCCTCCGGGCCAGGATCGACCTGGCCAGCGGCAACTTCAACATGCGGGACCCGGTGCTCTACCGGATCAACCACCTGCCCCACCACCGCCACGGAACCAAGTGGTGCATCTACCCCATGTACGACTTCGCCCACCCCATCCAGGACGCGCTGGAGGGCATCACCCACTCCCTCTGCTCGTTGGAGTTTGAGGCCCACCGGCCCCTGTACAACTGGGTGGTGGAGAACTGCGACCTGCCCTCCAAGCCCCGGCAGATCGAGTTTGCCCGCCTGGGCATCGACCACACCGTCATGAGCAAGCGGAAGCTCCGCCGCCTGGTGGAGGAGGGCCGGGTCTCCGGCTGGGACGACCCCCGGATGCCCACCCTCTGCGGCCTGCGCCGCCGGGGCTACACCCCCCGGTCCATCCGCAATTTCTGCGAGCGCATCGGCGTGGCGAAGTCCGCCAACGTGGTGGAGTACGGCTTCCTGGAGCACTGCCTCCGGGAGGATCTGAACGCCACGGCGGAGCGGGTCATGGCCGTCCTGCGGCCCGTGAAGCTCACCATTACCAACTACCCCGAGGGAAAAACGGAGACCGTCACCGTGGAGAACAACCCCGTGGACCCCGCCGCCGGGACCCGGGAGGTCTGCTTCTCCCGGACGCTTTGGGTGGAGGCCGACGACTTCCTGGAGGTCCCCGTCCCCAAGTACAAGCGCCTCTATCCCGGCGGGCCGGAGTGCCGCCTCAAGGGGGCCTACCTCATCCGCTGCACCGGCTGCGTGAAGGACGAGGCGGGGAACGTGACGGAAATCCTCTGCGAGTACGACCCCGAGAGCCGGGGCGGCGACCCCGCCGACGGCCGGAAGGTCAAGGGCGCGACGATTCACTGGGTGGACGCCGCCACCGCCGTGGACGCGGAGGTCCGGCTGTACGACAATCTCTTTTCCGACGAGAACCCCGACGCCGCCGACAAGGATTTCATCGAGTGCCTGAATCCCAACTCCCTGGAGGTGCTGGCGGGCTGCAAGGCGGAGTCCTCCCTGGCGGAGGCGAAGGCCCCGGCGAATTTCCAGTTCCTGCGGCAGGGCTACTTCTGCCTGGACAGCAAGGACAGCGCGCCGGGCCACCTGGTGTTTAACCGGAGCGTCAGCTTGAAGGACAGCTTTAAGAAATAAAACGGAACCGCCGGAGGGATTTCCCTCCGGCGGTCTTTCGTTCAATTCGCAACGGTGGTAGTGATGACGCTGGTATAGGTTTCCGCAGCAGCGGAGCTCTCTGTGGCAATGTTATAATCCATGTCCCCATCCTTGGAGGACACCTGGACCTCGCAGTCCTCCAGGGTGCCGGTGACCGTTACGTTCACGTCCTCGCCTCCGGCGGTCGTCACTGTCCCGGTGTAGACGCCGTTTTCCACGATTTCATCGGTGATGTCAAACTCAGCGCCGTCCACGGTCAGAATCAGATTCCCGTCTCGGAGCTCCGCCTTCGCGAAGGTGCCGATGACCTCTACCCGCTCCCCCGCGTCGTTTTCCAGCACGATGTGAGAATCGTCCCGGAAGATAATCCGCATGTTCTCAAACAGCGCGCCGTTGCTGGCGGCGTTAGCGGTCACCGCCAGGGCCAGGGTCAGCATGGCCGCCATGGCCAGCACGCGCAGGGCCTTCAAGGGCCGCTTCATGGTCTTTTTCTCATTCATTTCGCTCATTTTCACAAGGACCTCCTTCTTCGCCTCGCCGGAGGCCCGGAGCCGGGAAAAGGTCTCGCGATACAATCTCTCGTCCATCATCAGGCTTCCGCCTCCTTCAGTTTGATTTTTAATTGCCCCCTGGCCCGCATGAGCCAGGTCTGGACGGTAGACGCTTTGGCCCCCAGCAGCTCTCCGATCTCCTTTACGGAGTAGCCCTCGTAGTAATGGAGGTACACCGCCGCCCGGTACTTGGGGGGCAGGGCCATCACCTGCCGGAACAGCTCCGACTGGGCGGGCCGGTCGAAGGCCGCGGCCTCCGCCGCCTCGTCCAGGGGATCGGTCCGCCGCCGCCAGGGGGAGCGGAGGAGCTTTTTGCACTCGTTGGCCGCCACCCGGAGGAGCCAGTGCTTCTCATGGTCCGGGGACTCAAACTCCCTCGGCTCCACGTAGAGCTTCAGCAGGGACTCCTGCATCACGTCCTCCGCGTCCGCCCGGTTCTTCAGATAGCTGTACGCCAGCCGGAACACCATGTCGCCGTACAGCTCCACGGCCTCCCGGAACCGCTGGTCCGTCAACGCGTCTCACCTCCTTTGAGTTGGTTTGGAAGGGCCCTTCTGCTAGGGATATCCTTTACAGGGGCAGAATATCCCAGCAAGCTGAAAATTTTCTCAAAAAAAACGGGGGACCCACGGCCTCCCAGCGTTTTTTATTTTTTTCTCCATTCCCCTTGACATTTGGACTACAACATGTTATCTTACATTTAGCCTACAACTTGTAGTCAAAGGAGGGCTCTTTATGACCACACCGCAGATTTCCGATTCCGAGCTGGAGCTGATGAAAATTGTCTGGTCCGCCGGGGGGACCGCCCTGTACGCCCAGATTATGGAGGCACTGGCGGGCGCAGGCCGCACCTGGCAGAAAAACACCGTCATTACCCTGCTGTCCCGGCTGGTGGACAAGGGCTTCCTCACCGTCCGCAAGCTGGGGCGGCGGAACGAGTATGCCGCCGCCGTCTCCGAGGCGGATTACCAGGCCGCCCAGACCCAGGTTCTGGTCAACAAGCTCTACGCCGGCAGCGCCAAGGGCCTGGTGGCTGCGCTGATTCGCCAGGAGGCCATTTCTCCCGGGGACTACGAGGAGCTGAAGCGGTTCTGGGAGGAGGGGAAGGGCCATGTCTGAGTGCTGGAAGGTCCTGGCCTCCCTGTCCGTCTCCGGGTCCCTGGCGATTGCGGTCCTGCTGCTTCTCCGGCCCCTGCTCCGGGGCCGGGCCAGCAAGCGCTGGCAGTACTACGTCTGGCTGATTGCCGTGTTCCGCCTGCTGCTGCCCCTCTCGCCGGAGGCCAGCCCCGTGGGGGCGCTGTTCCAAGAGGCGGAGGTCCCGGCCGCTATCCGGGCCGCGGCCCCCTATGCGGCGGAGCCGTACACGGTTCCCGCAGGGGCTGAAGACGCTCCGAGGCCGGACGCCCCCGCTCTGCCGGAGGCGCCCCCGGCCCCCTCTCCTGCCGAACCGGCTCCGGAGCCCGCCGGGACCGCCGGGCTGGATTGGGGCCAGGCTCTGGTCCTGCTTTGGCTGGGCGGGGCGCTGCTCCTGCTGGTGCGGAGGGTCACCGGCTACCAGAGCTTTCTCCGCTGTCTCCGGGCGGGATGCCGGACGGTGGACGATCCCGCCCTGCTGGACCTGCTGGCCCGGACCGGGGAGCGGCTGGGGGTCCGGCGGCCCGTAGAGCTGTACGAAAATCCCCTGGCGGCCTCCCCCATGCTGCTGGGGCTGTTCCGGCCCTGCGTCGTCCTGCCCTCGGCGGCGGTTTCAGAGGAGGAGTTTTGCCACACGGTCCTCCATGAGCTGACCCACTACCGGAGGCGGGACCTGCTCTACAAGTGGCTGGTTCAGGTTACGGTGTGCCTCCACTGGTTCAACCCCCTGGTTTGGCTCATGGCCCGGGAGATCGACCGGGCCTGTGAGCTGGCCTGTGACGAGGCGGTGCTCCGCCGCCTGGAGCCGGAGGAACTCCGGGCCTATGGAGACACCCTGCTCCGGGCCCTGGATGCCGGGGGCGGGTACCGCGCCGCCCGGGGCTCCGTGTCCCTGGGAGAAAACGCGGAATTTTTGAAAGAGAGGCTGACGGCAATCATGAATTTCAAAAGACCATCCAAATGGACGGCCCTGCTGACCCTGGTCCTGGCGGCGGCGCTGACCACCGGGGCCGCCGCAGCGGGGGCCTATACCGGCCCTGCTAAACGGGACGCGATTACGGGAAACGGGAAGGACCTGACGGCGGTTTCCAGCCGGACAAACGCCGCCGCCCCGACGCCCAGCGAAAATCTCAGGCTTCGCTCCGCCCTTCTGGCGGAGCGGGCTTACGAGGACAGCGACGCCGCCGCGTTCAGCATCGCGGTTCCCTTCCTCAGCCAGGAGGAGCAGGCGGCATGGCTGGAGCGGGCCTATGAGGATGGGAACAGCGCCTTCTTCTCCGTTCTCGTCAGCTATCTGGATTGGGACGAGGCCACGCTGGACGCCTGGACTGCCCGGGCCGCCAAGGAAAACGCCGCACTCTGTTCCATCCTGCTGAAGGTGTTGGACCGGGACGGGGAATTAGAAGCCCTGGAGGAGGAGCTGGAGGCCAAACAGGTCGAGGAATACAAGGCCGCCGGAATCACCAAAGAGGGCCGGGTCTATTCCTACCAGGGAAAGCCGGTCCGGATTTTCCTGGATTCCCGCCCCGACGCTTCCTGCGTGACCCTGGACATGAATCCCCAGGGCCTGCTGGATCTCAAGGTGGAGCGGGATGCGGACGGCAGGATTCAGTCCGTCCGGGAAATGGACGCGGCGGAGGTCACGGAGCTGTTTGGCGATTTGAACGCCCCGGAGGAGGAGCCCGATGGCGTAACCGTCACCATCCCCGTAGGCAAAACCTGGATGCGGGGCGACAGCTGGCGGCATCTGGGGGAATACACCCTGTCAGAAGGGGACCGGATTCAATACGACGTGACGGCGGAGACGGGCGAACGCATGACGGTCTGCTTTGGCGACATGGAGCACAGCCCTGAGGACGTAACCTATTACAGCGTTTCCAACAAGCGGACGGACGGGGAGCTCCGCTGTACGGCGGACTTCGTGTTCGACGGCAAGACAGTGAAGCCGGGGCGCTATCACCTCTACCTGAATGCCCCGGAGGGGGACCTGGGGAATCTCAAGGGCAGCATCACGCTGACCTTGAAGCACGGAAGTCCCCCAGACCTTGCCGCCAACCTTGACGCGTGGGCCATGACGGTGGAGGACCTCCCCGCCGCCGCCCGGAAGGCCATGGACCAGTGCGCCGTCAGGACCTGGTACGTCATCCACTCCGAGGGGCGGCAGTATCTCTACTGCAACGGCTTCCCCTGGCGCTACGCCTGGTATCCCGCCTGGGAGGATGGGAGCTGGCGGGTAAAAATCCGCCAGCTCAAGAAGCAGGATGCCGGCTATATTCTCCTCACCTTCCCCGACAACGCCCCGCTGAACGTCACCCTGGAGGGGGAGCCGGTCCGGCCGGTCGATATCCTGGGATAAAACCGCCCGATTCTCCCGCGTTCCCGCCAAAGAGGCCCGCCGGAAGGCGGGCCTCTTCGTTTCGGTTTTCTCCCTCTGCTCCTCACAGGCCCCGCAGCTCTCCGTCCAGCCAGGTGTCCGTGGGGGACAGCCGGACAGTGAAGGGCCGGGAGTGGTCCTCCGGGTACTTGTTCTGGTGGAACTTGAAGAGGGTCTCCCCGTTCTCCAGCTCACAGACGATCTCGATTTTGCCCCGGGGGTGGCTCATGGCATAGCGCACCGCCTTGCCCAAGCCGTTCTGCCGGGACTTGGCCTCGTCCACGATACGGATTCCCTCGGTCAGGGGCACCTGGAAGCGGCCCTTGACCCCGGTGACCGGGCGGCACTGGAAGACATAGTAGGGCATGACCCCCAGCCGGACCAGGCCGGAGAGGAGCTTCCCCAGGGTCTCCCCGTTGTCGTTGATGCCCCGCATCAGCACCGTCTGGTTCCGCACCGGCACGCCCCGCTCGATCATGGCCCGGAGGGCCCGGGCGGCCTGGTCCGTCAGCTCCCGGGGATGGTTGAAGTGGGTCACCATGCACAGGGTTTTCTTCTTCCCGTATTCCTCGAACAGCGCCAGGAACTCCGGGTCCCCATAAATGCGCTCCGGCAGGGTCACCGGCACCCGGGAGCCGAAGCGGATGAGATCCAGGTGCTCAATGGCGGTGAGCTCCCGGAGGTAGCGCTCCAGAATGTGGTTGGGATTCATGAACGCGTCCCCGCCGGAGACCAGGATGTTGTTGACCTCCTTGTGGGCGGAGACATAGGCCACGGCCTCGTCCACCCGCTTGTTCAGCTCCGCGTCGGTGAGGCCCACCATCCGCTTGCGGAAGCAGTGGCGGCAGTACATGGCGCACTGGTTCGTGGACAGGAGCAGGGCCGTCTGGGTGTATTTGTGCTGCAAGCCTTCAATTTTGGTGTTGTCCGCCTCGCCGCTGGTGTCCGTCTCCCCTCCGGCCTCCAGCTCCGCCAGGGAGGGCACGCACATCCGGGCAATGGGGTCTTCCGGGTCCTTGGGGTCCACCAGGGACAGGTAATAGGGTGGAATCAGCATGGGATACCGCTGGATGACCTCCGCGTAGCGGGCGGTCTCCTCCGGCGTCCATCCCAGGATGGGCGCCAGCTCTTCCGCCGTCCGGTATCCGTTCCTCAATTCGTCCTGCCAGCTCATTCGCTGCACCACCTTTCTGAAAAGATAAAAAAGCGCAGGCCCGGCCCTGACCGTCCGGCTCCTGCGCTTTACATAAACGTTGTTTCGGTCTTTTCAAATCAGATAAGAACGCTTTAAACGATGTTCATATAATGCCGAATGGTCCTCCCAAGCTACGCGGCCCGCCGCCGGGGCGTCGGAAAACAATGCGCCGCAAATGTTGTTTTATCTATTATAACGGAAAATCCCAGAAATTGCAAGTTCAATTTTGTATTGTTCGCGGCACTGTGCCATGCAGATGTCATTGCGGTTTCCGCTGGAGAGCAAAAAACGCAATGGATTCCCAAGCCCATCCGTTACCGCATGGACTTTCGTTGTCAAACCTCCCCTGCTCCGTCCCGTTTCTTCGTGGTATCCCCTTTTTTAGCCCTACTGGCGTGCTAATGGACTTTGACCGTGGTGCTGTCCAGCATCAGCGTCGTTTCGTCCACCAACTCCTGCTCGATTAGGGCTGAACGGATCTGTTCCCATACACCGGCTTTTGTCCATGCGCGAAACCGGCTGCATACACTTTGCCACGGTCCGAACCGTTCTGGCAGATCCCGCCATGGAACTCCTGTATTTAGCCAGTATAGGATTGCATTGAGCATCTCTCGGTTGCTTTTTCCGGGTCGGCCTCCTTGCGGCTTCCTTTCCGGTGGAAACTGGCTCTTAATTCTATTCCATTGTTTTTCGCTTATTTCATGTCGTTTCATGAACTCTATTCTACTATTTTTGCACTTTGTACACAATACCAAGGTTTTAAAACAGTCTCTAGTTCTGGACGTTCTCAGGCTGCTGAACATAGAAGCGCGTTATCTTCTACAAAAATCCAGGCTGTTAGAATCTCTAACTGTTAAACATTGTGAAAAACTGATTCAGAAAGCGGGGGACTTTTTGCGTTTACAAACAAATCGACAAGCGGACAGAGCGTGCGCGGCCCGGTGACTACACAGTCACCGGGCCGCTTTTTTGTTTTCCGCACATTTCAAAGGGAGGCAATCACCATGCCGTCAAATGATAATTTAGACTATTACTATGACACCGAGGCAGGCCAATACAGCTTTTACCATATCCACACAATCCTGCTTAGATCCTCCTGCTCTCGCTGATTTTAAGGATGACTGATATTGATTTTATGGGAGCATCTCACGAACGGATACAGTTTCCGGCCCCACACGCCGCCCCTGCGGCTTAGACTGATGATTTTCACTCCATACTCAAAAGTATAGGCTCTGCTCCGCCCTCTCCCCAGTAGAATGTGCTACCGGAGAAAAAGAAGGAAATCTTGAATTCCCAGGCAGCATTGACCGTGTGAATCACTTGGACAACGTTCTACTTTCGGATGGGCAGCATTTTACGGATAAGGCAGCTAATGGATGAGAACTTCTTCTTGGAAACTCCCGCCCGGGAGAGAATGGAGGAAAACATCCCCTGGGGCCTGATATCGAGGAAAGTTCCATCCGCCACGATTTCCTCCAAGAGCAGCGCCTCGTCTTTCAGGTCAACCTCGTTTATATAGGTCCCGCTGTCGTATTCACGGCTTACAAAGCCGGAGACCTTGTCCAGAGTCCCGTTGCAGCCCATGGAAATTGTCGCTGGAACGTAGGTGTCACACAATGAATCCAAGCTCTTTTTCCCCGCATTTCGCCGCGCAGAGCCCAAGGCTGTCATAGCCTGTACCGTCGCTTATAAACAGATATGCGTCGGGAGAGAGACGCATCAAGCGCCGGTAGACCTCATTGGCCTTCACCGGATAGGCTCCGTGGTGAGTAAGGGTGAAACGGGCCAGCAGCTCCGCCTTTTCCCGGG
>ERZ779626.1410-NODE-1410-length-10431-cov-4.570837_pt1 | contig 10431 bp, 9 predicted proteins | sample MGYA00514209_ERZ779626 | MGnify/ENA primary metagenome ERZ779626 (study PRJEB29562, sample SAMEA4376713) | mouse gut metagenome | isolation source: Cecum | study: EMG produced TPA metagenomics assembly of the A DSS colitis mouse model was used to assess the...
AAGCACGGACGCGACCGTTCCCGAAAGGACCTTGGAGGTTCTCTACGGCTCTACGGTTAAGCTTATAAGGGACTTCCCCGAATTTGCGGACGACGGTAAGACGCTTAAACTCACTTATCTCGGCGCGGACGGCGAAATTCTGCCCGATACGATAGTTATCGACGACGCTATGATTACCTACGTCGACGGCAAGGGCAGGGTAGCTGTTTACAAGTCGAGCGAGGCGGCGGTGGAGGTCGTGTTCGACTTCCTCGGCCTCGGCGGAATGAACGCATTTTCCGCAGCGCTTGCCTTCGGCGACGCTCTTCCCGAATACGAGCTCAACGGCTATTCGTTCCTCGGCTGGTACAAGGATAAAGAGTTAACGCTTCCCGCGCTCAAGGTCAACAGGGGCGACGTTACGGACGGTAAAATTACCGTTTACGGCAAATACATAAAAGAGCTGTACGAGGCTGAAAACGGCGTCAACTATACGTTTGACAATAAGGTGAACGGCTACTTCGTCAGCGGCATAAACGAAAAAATTACCGCGTACTACGGCAATGCAAGCGCATGGCTCGAAATCGCGGACGAAATCAACGGTTATCCCGTTAAGTATATCGGCAGCGGCGCGTTTGCCAACGAATATGACGATACCGCTCATTCGCTCGTCAACGTGCTCGTGCCCGAAACGGTCGTCGCGGTTTACGACAGGGCTTTCCTCGACAACAAGGGCTTGAGGAGCGTAGCCTTCTGCGCTGATAAGGTATTCTTCGGCGGCAGAGCGGATGCGGACGGTACCACTTCGGTATTCTACGGCTGCTATACCGATATATCCGGAAACGTCAACAAAGCGTTTACCGTCTACTACAACGGCACGCAGAACAACCCGTTCACTCACGTATTGACTACTAACAATACGATTGACGGCGCCTGGAACAGAATTTACTTCAACAAGCCGTTTATAGGCAGCGCTACGACTTACACTATGCTTACCAAATCGGGCGGCGGGTCGTACGTCAAATTCCAAACCGAGATAATCGGTCTCGACGGCAGCGCGGGCGTTCTTCCCGCCGAAGCAGATTTAAGCGCAATTATTTTCGACGGCATACATTTTACCGCTTTCACGGACGCGGGCAGTCTTGCAAACGAGCTTGACGAGCTTCTCGTGCTTCAACTGGGCAAAAACGTGTACGACGTTACTGTAAGCGGCGCGCTTCCCGTCGACGGAAAACGCCACGTTATTTGCGTCACGGTAACCGAGCACGAGGAAATAATCGCCTCCGCCGCGGACGTTGAAGTGTTCGTCAAGTTCGGAAACACGCTCGACTTCACACATACGGTAACGGGCGTAGAGCCCGACGCAGCGCTTGCGGATATATATTCCGCGCTTGCCTTCGACGGCAAGGAAAGTTACGCGTTTATCGGCTGGTACAGGGACGAAGCGCTTACGCTTCTTGCGCCCAACAAAAACGACGGCACGGTTAAGAAGCTTTACGCAAAGGTGGTATTGAACAGCTTTACCGCCGCAAACGGAGCGGTATATAACTTCGTACCCGTAAACGGAAACGTACCCGCGCATTACGCGGTATCTGGTTTCGGCGCGGGAGCGGACGGCGTGGATTATACTCAAAACGACGCTTGGCTGGTGCTTGAAAACGAGGTTTGCGGATTCCCCGTAACGGAAATAGCCGCCGAAGCGTTTGCACAAAAGAGTATCAAAAATATCGTCGTTCCGTCGAACGTCAGAACGGTGGGAACACGTGCGTTCCTCGACAACTACGGTATGCTCAACGCGGTATTCCTTGCGGACAGCGTAAACATGTCGGGCAGCGTCGGCAATAAAAACTTCCCGTTCTACGGCTGCTCGTCGGCCAACGGTACGAACAAAACTTATCTCAACGTCTACTATAACAGCGTCGTTCCCTCAACCCAGTGGAACCATTTCAGGGACGGCAATAATTACGTGGGCGTAGGCAGCGCGGGCGGTTCGGTAAACGGCGCGGATAGCTGGGGCTACGTTAAGTTTAGCGTAAGCGGCTACGACTTTGCCGCGTCCGACTTCGGGTACGCGGACGGCCTCGTAACCTCGCCCGTTAACGACGGATACGTAAGCGCGGTGCAGACCGCGGTTATATCTGCGCTAAACGCAAACTCTGCTTACGACGGAGTGATATTTAATTATTCGGTATCGGTAACCGACAGGCTTGAAAACGGCGTGCACGTTATAACGGTGGAAATTTTCGATAACTCTGTAAACGCGTGGCACAAGCTTGCGCTCGACGGCAGCGAAATTCAGATTGAGAACACCGCAGAAATAGAAACGGTAAACGGCGAGTATTTCGTCAAGCAGGGCGCGACGGTAACCGTCAGACCTGTATCGGGCAACGAGGGGCTTATAAGGCTGACCGTATATGCGGACGCCGACAAGGCAGTAGCGCTTTACGACAGTGGCGTGCAGACGGTATGCGCAGGACTTGCGTTCTCTATGCCGTCGCAGTTCGCGTTCGTCTCTGCGGAGCGTTCGCACCTGCCCATTACCGAGGTTACGCTAAAAAGTGCTATCAACGTCGACGGCTTTACCTATAACGACGGAACGTACGAAAGCGCTTTGACGGTAAACGAAGGCGAGGCGCTCGATTTCGCACCGTCGGCGGAGGGATATACCTTCCTCGGCTGGGCGTACGAAAACAGCTCTCACCTGCTTGAATTCGAAGCGACGGTACAGCACCGCGCGTATTACGCGATATGGGCGCACGACAGGTCGGAGGTGGTTTCCGTAGCTTTTGCAAACGGCGAATTTACCGCCGAAATCGATACCGCCAAGGCGGTCTCGGTGTACGGCTGGTATGCGTACAAGTCGGTAAACGACGTTGAAATTTTCGACGTTCCCGTTACGCCCTCGACGCTTACCAACTCGACCACGGTCGTTTATCCGAGAATGGTATTCGCCGTGTCCTATTCGCTTTCAAGCGGCTTGTCCGGCACCAACAAATTCTGCGTCAACGCGGAAAACGTAGAAAACGAATCGTCGCCAAACGGCTCGTTCAACGTGTTGGAGGGTACTCAGCTGAAATACAGATGGGCGGCTACGTCTACTTCCGAAATGGACGTGAATAAGGTTCTCGAGGTGGTTTACACCGATGCAACCGCCGCTGAGAAAACTCTGTTTTTCAGAATTAAAAACAAGGCTTGGTTTTTGGCGCAAGAGAAGACGGTGGAGGTTACAATCAGCGGAGCGTTTACCAACAGCGACGTACCCGTAATAATAAACGAGTTCGGCAGTCAGTCGGTTGACGGCAACAAGGCTTTTGAAATGCGGGCTTAATTTTAACCGCCGCGCGGAATTTCCGCGCGGCGGTTTATCTTTTAAAAATAGTCTATCGCCGTCGGTGACGGGCATACAATATTATATGAAACTTTTAGAACAGATTTTATCCGAGCTCGGCGCGGATACTCTCAAATCATTTTCAATCGTGCCCGAGTTCGGCGGGTATTTCAGAAGCATTAAGGGCGTTGCGGAATATTCATCGGAAAAGGTGGTTCTCGCTCTCAAAAAAAACAAGATAACCGTAGTGGGCGAGGGGCTTACGCTTGGAAAATATTTCGAGGAAGATTTGCTTATAAAGGGCAAAATCGCGGGTGTGCAGATTGACTGATATATCGAGAGTTACCGTAATTTCCACGGCGGAAGCCGCGCTTAAAAAGCTTAAAAACGCAAACGTAGGCGTTTATAACTGCAAAAAAGACGGCGCAAGGTTCATATTTTCAATAAAAGATAAAGACGTTAAAAAAGTTTTTGCAATTTTTTCCAAACCGTGTTATAATATTTCCGTAACGGGCAGCCGCCGCAAAAATCTGCTGTCCCGCGCGGTAACGCGCGCGGGTTTGATAGCGGGCGCCGCCGCCTTCGTGTGTATAGCCGCAATTTCCAATGCGTTCATTTTCAGGATAGAGGTAAGCGGTAGCGGCAGCTATCTCTCCGCCGACGTAAAGCGCATTATTTACGAGCAGGGCTTTTCCGAATTCAAGGCTTACCGCGGCTTCGACGCGCCTGCGGCGCAGGGCAAAATTCTCGCGCTGCCGTCGGTTACGTTCTGTAATATAGAAAAGCACGGTTCGGTGCTGAAAATCGACGTTCAGGTCGACGAGGAGCTGAACGATACCGCGCGCCGCGCCAATCTCGTTGCGGACAGGGGCGGCGTGGTCAAAAAAATAGTCGCGGTATGCGGCACGGCTGCCGTTGCGGAAAACACGACGGTCAAATCTGGCGATACGCTTATCTACGCCTATACGCTCGTCGGCGAGGAGCGCGCCGAGTGCATTGCCGTGGGTTACGCCGAAATAGAGTGCAGGGGCAGCTACGAATATACCGCCCCCGCCGAAAGCGACGCTGCGCTTAAAGCCGCGTATTCCAAGGCAAATCTTTATGCCGACGGAATAATAAACCGTACCCACACCGTATCGAATACGGAGGACGGCGTGGTTTATAACATAGAATTTACTTATTTGCAAAAGCTTAGTATAAACATGGAATAAATAATTCAAAAAACACCGTAAAAAAAGTCGAGGCGGGCAGCGTGGACAAGCTGCAACGCATTTTAGGCCCGTTCGACGAAAATCTTAATATAATAATGCGCAATCTCGGCGTAACTGTCCGCGTGGACGGACTGACATTCGTTATCGGGGGCGGGGAAGAGCGTGCGCTTTCAGCGGCTTCGGTAATAGAAAGCCTGCTTGCGCTTTCCGAAACGGGTGAAACCGTGGACAGGGGCAGGGTCGAATACTGTATCGAGCTTGCCGCCGACGGCAAGGCCGGCGACATTACCAAAATTTCCGCAGACACTATCGCGGTAACGTACCGCGGCAAGCCCATAAAGTGCAAGACCGTCGGACAGAAAAAGTACGTCGACAGCATAAAGCGCAACACCGTAACCTTCGGCATCGGACCCGCCGGCACGGGTAAAACCTATCTTGCCGTGTGCCTTGCGGTGCAGGCGCTCAAATCCAAGCAGGCGGAAAAAATCATACTCACGCGCCCCGCGGTCGAAGCGGGCGAAAAGCTGGGTTTTCTTCCCGGCGATTTGCAGACCAAGGTCGACCCCTATCTCAGACCGCTGTACGACGCGTTGCAGGAAATGCTCGGGCTGGAAAACTACACCAAGCTTTTAGAGCGCGGCTCTATTGAAATAGCCCCGCTTGCGTATATGCGCGGGCGCACGCTTTCGGGCGCGTTCGTAATTTTGGACGAGGCGCAGAACTCTACCCGCGAGCAAATGAAAATGTTTCTCACCCGCCTCGGCGACGGCAGCAAAATGGTCGTCACGGGCGACGTAACTCAGATAGATTTACCCAACGGCAAGTCAAGCGGGCTTGACCACGCCGCGCAGGTTTTAAAGGAAGTCGAAGGAATAGGCATAAATTACCTTACGGATAAGGACGTCGTCCGCAACCCTTTGGTTATGAAGATAGTCAGGGCGTACGAAAAGGACGGCAAAAGGAGGGAGCAAAGTGAATACGGTGACGAAGCTGACCCAAAAGGACGTAATTAAAAGCGTAACCGCGTTTCTGCTGGGCATAATAGGCATCTATCTTTTAATGCTTTGCATGATTGCGATAAAGTTCGGAACGTCGGGCTTTACGGGCTATTTTGCAAGCCACAAGCAGCAGCTTGTAACGGTTACGGTATCCATACCCATACTGTTCGTTATACTGTACACCTTCTTTTTCTTCGAAAACAAAAGCGTGCTTACGCGCGTAAGCAAGGTGTGCGAGCTGTTTCTGATTATATATCTTTCGCTGGTGCTTACGTTTATATTCAGTTATTACGTAAACCCCATGTCGCGCCCGCTCGTGTTCATTTCTTTGATGTGCGTAACGCTTTTCCGCCGCCGCGACGCGATTTTCATTAACTCTGTTTACGCGCTAATGATGCTGATTATAGACCGCTTTGCGGATTTGACCAACATCATGATTTACGAAAGCTACGCGTGCCTTCTTTGTACGTTCTGTACGGGTATAATTTCGGCGTTCGTGTTTACTACGGTAAAAAGCCGCTTTCAGAGCATCGTTTTTGCGTTTATACTGTTTTTGCCCGTCGAGGCGATTAACAGCGTAATCGTGCTTCCCGTCAGCAGCTTCAACGCAACGCAGATTATAGACCTGCTTATCTTCGGCGCGGTCGGCTGTCTTACGTCGGTAATGCTGTATATGTTCATACTTCCGATATTCGAAAAGGTGTTTGCGGAAATGACGGTTTTCCGCCTTCGCGAAATCACCACCGACGGGGTAAAGCTTATAAGACGGCTTAAAGAGAACGCCCCCGGCACGTACAGCCATTCGGTGGTCGTATCGCAGCTTGTAGAAGCGTGCGCCAAGGCTATAGGCGAGGACGCCGAGCTTGCAAGGGCAGCCGCGTTCTATCACGACGTGGGCAAATTAAAGGGCCCCGAAATGTTCGCCGAAAACCAGACCGAATACAACTTTCACGACGACATCACGCCCGAGCTTTCCGTCGATATTATCCGTTCGCATACTCGCAACGGCGCGCAGCTTATCAAAAAGAGCCGCTTGCCCGAGTTTTTTGCGGATATAGCCGTGCAGCACCACGGCACCCTGCCTATAAAATATTTCTATTACAAGGCCTTGAAAATGAGCGACGGCGAGCTTAATATCGAAAACTATTCGTACGCGGGTCCCATACCCGAGTCGAAGATTGCCGCGCTGATTATGATTGCCGACGCTTCGGAGGCGGCGGTAAGAACCTTGCCCGACCGCTCGCCCGAAAAGATAGAGGCGTTCGTCAGGGGCATTATCGAGGAGAGGCTCGATTTGGGTCAGTTCGACAACTGCAATATAACCATGCGCGAGCTGACTGTAATTAAAAGCACTATCGTAAGCCAGCTTTCCGGCGTTTACCATTCAAGGGTCGCGTATCCCAAAATTACGATTTCGAAAAAGAAATAATGAAGCTATATATATATTGTGAAGAAGAGAATTTTTCCGCGCTTGCGGCGTCGTTCGAAAACGAGTTCGAAAGCGATACCGACCTTTCTGCGGAAATAGCAATAGTCGACGAGGCGGAAATCCGTCGGCTGAATAATCAGACGCGCGGCGTGGACGCGGTGACGGACGTTTTAAGCTATCCGTCGCTCGACGGGATTTTCGGCGTTAAAATACAAAAGAAAAGCTTTCCGTTGGAGGTTGACGACGACGGTCGGCTGTTTATCGGCAGCATAGCCATTTGCAGAAAGCGCGCGGAGGAGCAGGCGGCGGAGTACGGTCACGGAATAAGCCGAGAAATGAACTATCTTGCCGCGCACGGCGTATGCCACCTTTTGGGGTACGACCATATCGACGACGGCGACAAGGCGGTAATGCGGGCAAAGGAGGAGCGCGTCCTTGCAAAGATAGGCGCGGTAAGGCAATGAAAAGCGGATTTATAGGCGTTATAGGCAAAGCCAACGCGGGCAAAAGCACGCTTATAAACGTGCTTGTGGGCGAAAAGGTGGCAATAGTTTCCCCTAAGCCCCAGACCACGCGCGACGCGATTATGGGCGTTCTGACCAAAGAGGATTATCAGCTCGTTTTCGTGGACACCCCGGGCATATACAGGGCGAAGAACCGCCTTTCCGATATGATGATGAAAACGACCGAAACGGCGGCAAAGGACGTCGATTTCGTGCTGTTCGTGCACGACGGACACGCGGGGCTGTCCGAGGACGATATAGCGCTTATAAAGCGGTATGCGGACGGAAAAATTCCTATGGCGGTGGCGTATACCAAAATAGATATAATGCCCAAGGAAAATATTTTAAGCGATATAAAGCAGCTGTACGATAACGGCGTTTCGTGCGACGTGTTTCCCGTATCCGCGCGCAGGTACAAAAATATCGCAAAGCTTGAAGCATTCCTCGCCGAGCGTATGCCCGAGGGCGACAGAGTTATAACCGAGGATATCGTTTCCGACAAATCGGAAAAGTTTATGGTTTCCGAATTAATGCGCGAAAAAATACTGCTTAAATTCGGGCAGGAAATTCCGCACGGCGTAGCAATTTCTATTAACGTATTCGAGAAAAAGGACAACGGCGTTTACGACGTCAACCTCGATATAATTTGCGAAAAGCCCAACCATAAGGCTATAATAATAGGCAAGCAGGGCAAGGCTCTTAAAGAGGTCGCCTCGTTCGCCCGTCGGGATATGGAAAAGCTTTTGGGCAGCAAGGTCTTTCTTACCACCTACGTAAAGGTAAAGGAGGACTGGCGCAACCGCCCCAACCTTTTAAAGGATTTCGGTTATAACGACTGACATAATTTTTTGTAAACTGCACACTATTTTAGTAAGAGGTGGTTTATGAAACAGAGAGATAAAGACGCTGCCGAGCTTGCCTGGAAGATGTTCGAGAAAACCGGCAACGTAAGCTATTATATGCTGTATAAACACTTAGACGAAAAAAAATAAAAACGCATATATACTTCGCAATACGGCGTCAAGCTTGCGTTTTGTTTTGGTCGTGTACTTCGGTGTACACTTCCTGCGACAAATCCGCGCTTTCCTTGTCTTGCTTGTATCTCTGCGTTTTTGGTTTGCTGAATTTGCGTTTTTTAAAGAATATGGAACTTATTGTTAACGCAGTAATGCTGCGTGCGGTAGACTACAACGAAAACGATAAAATACTCACCCTGCTCACCGCCGAAAAAGGAAAACTTACGGCGGGAATAAAGGGCGTAAAAAAGGCTGCGGCAAAGCTTAAATTTGCTGCCCAGCCTTTTTGCTTTGCCGAGTACGTTTTGACTAAGCGCGGCGACAAATACACCGTAATTAACGCGACCGAGTGCGAAAGCTTTTACGATTTGCGCACCGATATAGAAAAATTTTACGCCGCAAGCGCGGCGGTAGAGGCGGCGGACGCGCTCACCTACGAGGGCGACGAGTTCCGCGAAATTTTCTATCGGCTTGTGGAAACGCTTTCTCAAATCAGCGTCGGGGACGAGCGGGCGCAGCTTATAAGCTTTTTGCTGAACGCGTTAAGACAGTCGGGCTACGCTATAAACGCCGAAAACTGCGCGCATTGCGGCGCGCCTCTTGACGGCGCGGACAGGCTGCGCTTCGATTTAAACGCAGGCTCGTTCACATGCGCGGAGTGCGGCGACGGAGCGGGGGCAAGCAGGGTTACCTATAACGTAATAAGAAAGGCGGAGGGGAAAAGCTTTGACGCGGCGTTTATAACCCCCGACGGGGAAAAGCGCGCCCTGCGCTTAATACGCGAATACGTTTCCTTTAAATTGAATACGGCATTCAGAAGTCTGTCTGAATACGTAAGATTAATTTAAACGCCGTGCGGAAAACCGCACGGCGTTTTTATTATTTAAGTGTGATAAGCAAGAGAAGCTAAAACGGTGATAATAAAGGGTATAGGCAGCAATACAACGCTGAGGAAGTGTATAATTTTTTCGCGTTTTGAATCCTTCGGGAATAAATGCGTTTTTTCGTAAACGGGTTCATAATAAATATCGTCTAAATTCAACTTTACTTCGCCGTTTTCCCTATACCAACCCATAAGCGTTTTATACGGATTTCCCTTTTTGTCTATAAATACGGAATAAATCGGGTAGGTCGGCGTGCTGTAACAGTTGTCGTTTATGTCGTATAAATAATCATGCTCGTGACATATTTGGTTGTGTTTATAGCAATATTTATTTTCCCATTTTAACGCGTCTTCGCTTACAAAAATATTGTCTATGCTAAGCTTGCGAATTTGGTCGTACAAATACGGATTATAGCAATATAAAAAGTCAAGCTTATCGTCCTTTATATATTTGTCAATCTCTGCTTTAATTATTTCTCTTTTGTCGTTCATTTGTCAAACTTTGTCTTCAAATTGGAAAAAGTAATCAGCGGAAATGTTAAACGCAGTAGCTATCATTTTTAAATTATCATAGCCTGGCTTTGATTTACCGCAAAGCCACTCGCTAACCTGCCCTTGTTTTATTCCTACTTTTTGGGCAAATGCAACTTGCGTTAAATGATTTTCACCCAAAAATTCTTTAAGAATATCCGCAAATTCTTTCATAATTACATTTTATAACAAATTATTGATTTTTGGTTAACTTATAGAATTTTCGATACCCCTATATAGAAAATCCGATACTATCAGCATTTTGGCGGTGCCAGAGGTTTTTTTGACGATTATAAATAATTTGAAATATCGCGTTTAAACACTTGCTTTAATCCGGTATTTATATTAAAATATTATAGTTAATAAATATTTAATTCTTGGAGGAATTTTTCTAATGGCAAAGAAGTATTGCTACCTCTTTTCAGAAGGCAACGCAAGCATGCGCGAGCTTTTGGGCGGTAAAGGCGCCAACCTCGCTGAAATGACAAAAATCGGTCTTCCCGTACCTCAGGGCTTCACTATTTCAACCGAAGCCTGCACCCAGTACTACGAA
>ERZ779626.1411-NODE-1411-length-10423-cov-5.837674_pt1 | contig 10423 bp, 9 predicted proteins | sample MGYA00514209_ERZ779626 | MGnify/ENA primary metagenome ERZ779626 (study PRJEB29562, sample SAMEA4376713) | mouse gut metagenome | isolation source: Cecum | study: EMG produced TPA metagenomics assembly of the A DSS colitis mouse model was used to assess the...
TCTCTCGATCCAGAGCAGGATATGCTGAAAAAAGAAGCTCATTTTTCAGCCTATCCTGCTCTGGATCGAGAGCAGCAAAATCTTTATTTTCTATTTTATTTTGGGTATTGGATAATTTTGTAATTTGAGTAGATATATTATCCTCATCATCTCCTATTTCTATTATTTGTATAAGAACATTTGCTTTGTCTGTTTGTTCTCGATTTTCGCTGAAAAATTTTCCTATACTTCCTGTTGTTTGCGCACCATTAACTAAAGATACTCCTTCCAAATGAAACAAACCAGTTTTGTTTGAATCACTATAAGCTGTTTTTCTTTTGATCTTTTTACATAACAATTTAATTCCATTATTATAATAAAAGAAATTTTCCGCTTCTTCCTTTAGAACCCTAGTTATCCCATCATTGACGTCAGTACTCCCTTTATAATATCTGATATTCTTGTCAAATAATTTATTTCCAAATCTTATATACCAATCCCCGATGGCAGCTGCAGAAATTGTTCCGTAATAAGCTTTTAATGGGGCATCAACAAATCCCCAATTATTTAATATCACATCATCTATGTCAATTATATCATTTCCTTGTCCTGATGCTAAATATGTAAATATTTCTGACATCTTCAATTCATAAAAATCTATTATTTCACTTTCATCTTCATTTGTCTTCTCTTTCAATTTTCTAATAGGCCTTGAAACAAATGCATTCATGCTTTGCGTACCTGTATGACAAAGGATGGTCATTAATGTATAATCCATGTCTTTAATTGCCAATGAAATCTCAGGAATTTTTTGTTTGATTTTATCATTTGCTCCCTCAAATTCTAAACTCATTATTCGCTTAATACCTTCAACGAATGTTAAAACTTCATTTTGTGAACATCCTCCATTCCCCTCTGTTCTCCATTTGCTTTGAACTAAAATAAGCTGTTTTTGTTTCTCATTGCAATACACGGCATCAATCCCCATATCTTGAAAGCCGTCTGTTATGCTCTTAGCAGCCATATCAATATCAATTCCAGTTTCATACATAACAGCTATTGCTGCCAATGCCCGTGAAAGAAATGCTTTCTTTATTTCATCGGCCGTCTTTTTCCTCTCTAAATCACTCATATCTATTTTGCCGTCAAACATTGAATTTAATTTTGATTCAATACGAATTATATTTATATTTGCCATGTATCTAATACCGCCCTTCTCTATACTTTTTATATTTTAAGTCACAAAATGTTACTAATGATATTATCCTATAATATATCTAATTTCTTACATTTTGTACAGTGAAAGAATATTTAATCTTTACAAAAATTAAATCAAAAAAACATAGGATAAAGAAAGCCAGTTATAGGCCCTCTTTATCCTGCAAATTTTATATCACATGAAATAATTCCTGATAGTTCTACGAAAACATTATATTTTTTTACAATTCTCAATATATACATCTATTGATACTTTTTTAAAAATTCGTCTGGAAGAATAGCAGGAATTCTTGATGAGGAAAAGTCCTTTATGTTTCGCGTTATGATATAGTCTGCCGCGATAGCAACAGCACATTCTTCCTGAAGACAATCTTCAAAATCTTCAAATTTTTCGTTATCTAAAGCAGAAAGGATCTTAAAGGAATCGATTCCTTCTACTTTGACAATTTGGCAAATGTCCTTTAGTGCTTCTCTGCGTTCTTCTTTAGTCATAGATTTCCGAAGAATGTAAAAGAGATTCGGAATAGAGTGGGCAGCAATATACCCATAAACCTTTTGATCCGCACACATAGTCAGGATATCATACGCGATATAGTAATAGGGATCTCTGCCTAATAATAAATCGGCCAGAATATTTGTATCAATCAATATTCGCATATTTTTCCTCCCTGGCTTTTGCTAATTCCTTTTTATAATCAATTTCTACATCGCTCCGTTTGCGGAATAGCTGTAAATCCTCCAAGGCTTTTTGCGCCGGTGTTTTAGCTCCTTTTATCATATTTTCGGATAAGCCTTCAACGCTTTCAAGTAGTTGTATGACATAATATAGCTTTTCCTCCGGCATACGGCTAATCATGTCAATCGCTCTTTCTTTCATCACTGTCATAAATACCCTTCTTTCTTTTCAGAAGTTTCTTTCATCTGTCATTATTTTTGATTTTTACACGATATATATTTTTTAATCATAGTACGCAAATTTATTATAAACTATAGTTCTGTCTTTTGTCTATTCGAACGAACATCCTGCCCGGCAAATGTTCGTTGATGTTCTTAATGAACAGCGGTTCCGGTACGGAGGAGTCAATCAAATTTTCAAGTTTATGGTAATATCGTTATCTTTTACTATAATTTTTTCTATCAGGTGAAATAAGAGCATTTGTTTTGCTGCGGTATCACTGTTCTGAAATTCTTTTTTCCAGTCGGGAAGATATGGTTTCGTTGGTGTTTGTTCGTTTTGCTCACGTTCTGCCCGGCGGAGTTCGGCGAGCAATGCTTGTTCCTGTTCCTGTAAAGCGGAAAAAGACAGTTCTTTTTCTGACAATATGGAGGATAGCTTTTCCGCACTGAAAAAGTAGTCTCCCCGAATAGCTTCGGGTATTTTTTCCTCCAGGGAGGATATGTCGAGCCGGAGCTGCTGCTTCTTTTTTTGAAGCATATCCGCTTCCTGGCGCAGCTTTTTTTGCTTTTGTACATATATTTGATGCAGATCTTCCGAAATATCTATGCTTTGTATTTGTTCCAGAATTTGCTCCGCGGACCGGAAGACGGCGCTTTCCAGATAGTTCTGGGAGTAGCAGGAACGGGCCGGGCATTTTTGGGGACAGAGGTATCTTCCGGTAAAAGCGGGCTGCTCCTGGCACGGTTTTCCGGTTCGGTGTTGATAATAGCTTCCGTTTTTTAATTTGCTCCCGCAGTAACCGCAATAGGCCAGTCCTATTAAGGCGAGTCTGCCAGAGGTGCGGAGGGGAAAGGAAAAAGGGGCGTCGCAGGATGTTCCTGCTGCATGGGAATGCAGCTTTGCCTTCCTGGCTTCCCGGATTTGCTGGGCTTTTTCCCAGTCCTGTTTTTGGATAATTACCAATTCCGGTATTTGTTCTTTCGAATAGATCCAGTCTTTGCGGTTCAATCTCGTAAAACTGCCGTGATTGACTCTGCGGTTCAAGGCATAGTATCCCATATAAATCGGATTTTTCAAGATACTGGCTATAGTGGAAGGTTTCCATTGACTTGTGAGAATGGCGGGTATCCCGTCTTCGTTCAGGGCATTTGCAATTTTTCCATAGCCCATGCCGCAATGAATTGCTAAAAAGTATATTTTTCTGACGATTTCGGCGTCCTTTTCCACAATTTCCAGCTTTTTCAATGCTCTGCCATGGCTGCTGATGATGCCGGATGGAATCAGCCGGTAGCCAAAGGGGGCTTTGCCGCCTACAAATTTTCCTGATTTTACCAGCTCAATCTGATGATCCCGTACCCGCATGCCGGTTTTTTTGCTTTCTCCTTCGTTTTGCCAGAAGCGTATGTAGTTGAGCAGTTTATCGACGTGGTCGCTGGTTTTCAACTGGCCGTCTTTGATCGTCCATACCTCGATGCCAAGTTTGTTCAGGGCTGCCACGTAAAAGCTGTATTCCTCCTGTCTGCCGATCCGGTCGGACATATAAGTGAGCAGCACGTCAAACTCATGTTTTTGCGCATCGGCCATGATTTCCTGAAGGACTTTTCGGTCTTCCACGCCGTTTTTATAAGCGGATACGGCTTTTTCCATATATTCTTTGTCGAATTGCCAGTCGGGGCGGCTTAAAATATATTGCTCCGCTTCCGCTCTTTGGATGGGAATATCGTTATCGCGGAGCTGCTGTCTGGAAGATACTCTTAAGAGAGTCCTTACTTTTTTACGCATGGAAATTTTCCTCTGTTTTTTGCAAGTAAATTTCTTTCAGGTACCGGATCAGATCTTGTTCACTTTTGGGGTTTGGCTGTTTGGGGGATTGGATAGTGACCCTAACTTCTTGGTTTTGGAATGGATAGATAAATGATTGTGAGAACATATGCTGTCCTTTGGTTTTTCTATTATTTACTGCATTTTATGCAGGGAATGGAAATTGCATTCGGAAGATGCGGGAAATGGGTAAGCTATGGCGGGAAAAGAGTTAATGGAAAGGAGTTTGTATGATACGGGCGGTGGTTTCCCCACCATTCCGTATAGACCCTGTTCAGCGCGAACGTAATAATGGCGTAAATGTTAGCTCTCAGAGAGGCTTCCGGCCAGGTAGGATAGATTTCGCTGCTGGCTACATTTTTTACATAATCAGGAAACGAAACCTGGACATTGGAAGCGGATGCGCTTGGCGGGCCGAGATGGACAGTAATAGGATTGGGAATAACCACTTGCCGCAGCACATAGGGTTCTGCTACCGTTCCTTCCTGCTGGCGCTGGGTCTGCATGGCGACCGCTGGTTTCCCGATAGAAATCTCGGCCTGTATGGGGCTGCGTTGAGACTCCTGCATCGGTATAAGGGCGATCGGAAGAATGGCTGTTTCTTCCTCAAATATAGGGATATCCGAAACATAAAGGGAATTGAAACCTGCCGCCCGGGCAAGAACGGAATAGCTGTTGTACGGCGTTCCCGTATAATATGGATTCTGGGAAAAACTTTTGCTGACCGTTTCCAGGGGAACCTTTTGTGTTTCACCGTTTTCATCCGTTGTCAGAGAGTAGACAGGATTTCCCTGGTTGTCCATGATGCGGATTTGTACACCGCTTAATGGAACGGCATCCTGGGCTGTCCGTGTCTGTATGGTTAGATAACCGATAGCCATGATTGTGATTCTCCTTTTTTGATGGGGATAGAGGGGGGATAGGGGGCAGGGAGGATATTCTGCAAATCCATCATTTCCGCAAACCTCTATGCCGATTATATGATATAAATATGAAAGAGGAACGGGAATAGTTACTGTTGGAAGGCAAGGGATGGGCTGGCAGGTACGGCGGACATTAAAAATAAAAAAAGTAGTGCGGAAGAAGCCGATATGTTATAATAAAAAACACGTTATGGGAAGGGGGTTCCAATTATGGACAAGATGGAAAAAATTAAAAAATTATGTGAGGAGAAGCATATCCGTATGATCGATTTTAAAATGACGGATATCGACGGCCGGTGGAGGCACATTACGATTCCGGTAGAGCGGTTTTGCGAGGACACGTTTACCTACGGGATCGGCTTCGACGGTTCCAACTATGGGTATGCTCCGATCGAAAAGAGCGATATGGTATTTTTGCCCGATCCGGACACGGCTTATGTGGATCCGTTTGCGGAGGTGCCAACGCTGACAATGTGCGGCAACGTATGTATGATTGGGAAGGGGGAGAATCAGCCGTTCGACCAGTACCCGAAAAATGTGAGTCTGCGGGCGTTGGAATATATGAAGGAAAGCGGGATCGCGGACAGAATGATCATCGGGCCGGAGTTTGAATTTTATTTATTTGACAGCGCCCGCTATGAGGTGACTCCTCAGCAGTGCGGATATCGGATAGACACGAAACAGGCTGACTGGAACTGTAGTCTGGATACGGAAGGAAATAATGGTTATGAAGTACCCTATAAAGGGGGATACCATGTGGCTTCCCCGCAGGATGTAGGATACGACTTGCGCAGCCGGATGTGCATGATGATGGAAGACTGGGGGATCAAAGTAAAATACCATCATCACGAGGTGGGCGGCCCCGGCCAGATGGAGATCGAAGTGGAACTGGCGGATATGCCCGCGATGGCGGATAATACGATGGTCATTAAATATATCATTAAGAATATGGCGGCGAAAGAAGGGAAAACGGCGACTTTTCTTCCAAAGCCGATCTATCAGGAAGCGGGAAGCGGCTTACATGTGCATATGCTGCTGCTGAAGGATGGAAAACCGCTGTTTTATGATGAAAAAGGTTATTCGGGATTGAGCCGCACGGCGCATTATTTTATCGGAGGACTTTTGAAACATATTGCGTCCTTGTGCGCGTTTACCAATCCTTCCACCAACTCTTTCAAAAGGCTGGTTCCGGGATTCGAAGCGCCGGTTACAGTGGGTTATGCGACTTCTAACCGCAGCGCGGTAATCCGTATTCCTGCTTATGCCAAGACACCGGAGACGAAACGGTTTGAACTGCGCAACCCGGATGCGACGGCAAATCCGTACTACGCATATGCCGCAATTCTTATGGCGGGGCTGGATGGGATCGAGAATCAGATTGACCCGGAAAAAAATGGATGGGGGCCTTATGATTTCAACCTTTATTCTCTGTCCGAAGAGGAGCAGAAGAAGATCAAAGGGCTGCCAAAGTCTTTAGGAGAGGCCTTGGATGCGCTGGAGGCGGATCATGAATATTTGACAAAGGGCGGTGTATTTCCTCAGCGCCTGATCGATGTGTGGATTGCCCGCAAACGGGGAGAACTGAAAAAGATGGAACAGATCCCCAATCCGGCGGAGTTCAAGATGTACTACGACTTATAGGGGGAAATACCTGAAAAATGGTATTTCTTGCTTAGATTTGGGATGCCGCGCGGCGATATCATGGAGGCTGGTATGAATGAAATGGATCTGGAAGGAAAGGGGCAGTCGGAGGGAAAGAAGGAGAAAAAGCTTGTTGTTCTGATTTTTTCCGTCTGTATTGCCTTGATCATAGGAATCAAAGCATATACGATGCTGGCAGAACATTCTCCGAAGGGGCAGGGCGATTATACGGTACAGAAGGAACAGTATTATGTGCAGTACTCGGAGCAGTATGACTATTTGGAAGTGCTGACAGTGGAATATCCCAGACTGGAGGGAACGGAAGAGGAAACACAGACGCTGATAAACCAGTTATTGTATGATACTGCCATGGACAGGGTGAATTACTGGCATTTTGAGCCGGATGAAGAGGTTCGCAAATTGCAGGAAGAGTATACAATTTTCAGCAGCGACGTGCGATGCGACGTGGCTTATCATAGCCAATATTTGTTGAGCGTGGATTTCAAGGAAATATATGCGCCTATCGATCCGGTTTACTACGTTTACAGTGCGGAGCGGGGAATAAATCTGGATTTGATGACGGGAGAAGTATACGAATTGGCAGATATCTTGCGGATCGATGAAGATTTTATTGATTTGTGGCTTCAGGCCGCCAACAGGAAATACGGAGAAGAAATGCCGTATGAGGAAGAAATGAGGCGTTATTTGCTGGAATGGTTTTCTGGGGAGGGCGGCGAAGAGGGCGAATCTTATGATTTCCGGCCTTTTTTCCACATTACGTCCGAGAAAAATTTTTCCATAGGTTTGTCGGTGGATCCGAAACCGGAGGGAATTACCGGAAGTGCGCCGAAAAACAACGTTTACAGCGTTATTTTGCTTTGGAGCGATGTGGAGCCGTACCGGACGGAATCCGAATTCTGGAGCAAATACGAGGAATCGGAAACGGCGGGCAGAGTATTCGAATGCCCTGATCGGCAGGAGAACTTGTGGCTTGGCGAAGATGCAGGAGTATGGCAATACTGGTTAGAGAGAGGGATAGAATAGAAAGCCCGATGCTTTTTTAGAGATTGGATCCGGTGGCGGTCAGTGTGATGCTGGCCGCCGCGTTGCGTTATCCTGAAACCGAAAGTAGTCCGGTCTGTGGCGGGACTGGGTATATTCGAACATGATGCCGTCGCTGTTATATGTCTGGCTGCTGACGACGGCAAGGCAGTTATAATCCCCAAGCTCCAGGTATTTTTCATCTATTTGCGTCATTTTTTCCACAGTCATGACTCTTTTGCTTGTAACGATGGAAATGCGCAACGTATTTTCCAAATATTCATAGATGGAATTTTCAGCGATTTCCGGAGTCAGGGAAGGCACGATATCCTTTAAAAAATAATTGTGGTTGAGAATCAGCGCTTTATCATCCAGATAGTGGAGCCGTTGGAGATAGTAAAGCTGTGAACCGGGGGGAAATCCGGTTTTTTTTGAAATTTTTTCATCGGCGGTCAGTTCGGTAAAGCAAAGGACTTTTGTTCTCGGCGTCTGCCGGTTGCGGAGGGCGGATTCTTTAAAAGATTCGATGCCTCCTAAAGTAAAAGAAGTCTGCTGCGCGGGTTCGAATATATTGCGAACGCCTTTCCCCTGCATCGTCTGGACATAGCCGTCCGTAACGAGAGCCGCAACGGCCCGGCGGACGGTATTGCGGGAACAGCCGTAAGTGAGGACGAGATGATTTTCCGAAGGGAGGAGTTCCTGGAACTCGTATTCGCCATTTTCAATGCGGTTTTTTAAATCCTTATATATGAAATCATACTTCGCTTTTGGCATAAGAAACCTCCTGAAAAAAGTAAAATCTTTGGAATGGTGGTATTTGTTTAAACATTACAAATTTATTATAATACGCAGAAGAAAGATGTCAATAAGGGCGGGGATCATATGTGGAAATCATATGTGGAAAGTTTGGAGGCCGGCAGGGCGGGGAATGGGATGGAGGCAGCCGGGAGCGGGGGTGGGATTTTCGGACTGGAGCTTCCAATCAGATTTTACTAATGAAATGGGGTAAGCGTTTCAAACCGGACGGGACGGAAACAACGGGCATCCTGCCCTGCGTTTCCTAAAATCGCCCTCCTTGGCGATTTTCCCTGTCTATCGACCATTTCATAAGTAAAATAGCTGATTGTGCGCAACAGTCCGAAAATCCCACCCCCGCTCCCGGCTGCCTCCATCCCATTCCCCGCCCTGCCGGCCTCCAAACTTTCCACATATGACAGCCTCATATTATCATGAAAAAGAAAATAAAAAGTGGTTGACATGTTTAAACAAGTATGATATAAATGGATTATAGTACTTGTTTAAACATGTTGGAGCGGGTTCATATATAATCGAAGGAGGATAACTTATGGGTAAGTATGCAGAGGATGCGAAAGAGCTTCTCGGTTTGGTGGGAGGCAAAGGGAATATTGTGGCGGTATCGCATTGCATGACGCGTATGCGTTTTGTTTTGAATGAGCCGGCAAAGGCGGATGTGAAGAAGATTGAGGCAATGAAGGCGGTAAAAGGGAGCTTTACGCAGTCAGGGCAGTTCCAGGTGATTATCGGGAATACGGTAGCAGATTTTTATAATGATTTTGTTGCTGTGGCAGAAATCGAAGGGGTTTCCAAGGATGCGGTAAAGCAGGCGGCAAAGCAGAACCAGAATGTGCTTCAGAGAATCGTGACCGCTCTGGCGGAGATTTTTGCGCCGCTGATTCCGGCTATTATTACGGGCGGTTTGATTTTGGGATTCAGAAATTGTATCGATAGTCTGTATTTGTTTGAAAACGGAACGAAGACGTTATGCGATATCAGCCAGTTTTGGGCGGGGATCGACAGCTTTTTATGGCTGATCGGAGAAGCGGTTTTTCATATGCTTCCGGTGGGCATCTGTTGGTCGGTGACAAAAAAGATGGGAACGACACAGATGTTAGGTATTGTACTTGGACTGACATTGGTGTCAGGACAGTTGTTGAACGCTTACGCTGTGGCAGGGACTGCGGCAGGGGATATTCCCGTATGGAATTTCGGAGGCTTCCAGGTGAACATGATCGGCTATCAGGCGCAGGTAATCCCGGCGATACTGGCAGCGTTTACGTTGGTATATTTGGAAAGACTTTTCCGGAAGATAACGCCTCAGGTGGTTTCGATGATAGTCGTTCCGTTTTGCAGTCTGCTTCTGGCGGTAATAGCAGCGCATTTTATTCTCGGGCCGGTGGGCTGGAAAATAGGTTCTGTGATTTCTTCCGTAGTGTATGCAGGGATTACGGGTTCGTTTAAAGTTATTTTCGGGGCAGTGTTCGGTTTTGTTTATGCGCCTTTAGTAATCACGGGGCTTCATCATATGTCAAATGCTATTGATTTGCAGTTGATTGCGGATTACGGCGGAACGATGCTGTGGCCGATGATCGCATTATCCAATATCGCCCAGGGTTCTGCGGTATTAGGAATGATTGCCCTCCAGAGAAAAGATGCGGAAGCACAGGAGGTGAACGTTCCGGCTTGTATTTCTTGTTATCTTGGCGTAACAGAACCGGCTATTTTCGGTGTTAATTTAAAGTTTGCTTATCCTTTTATATGCGGTATGATCGGTTCGGCCTGTGCGGCGGTGGTGTGCGTGGCTACCGGAACGACAGCGAATGCGATCGGCGTGGGAGGGCTTCCCGGAATCTTGTCCATCCAGCCAAAATATATGGTCAGCTTTGCAATCTGTATGGCGATTGCGGCAGGTGTGCCGTTTATCCTTACTTTTATGGTTGGAAAAAAGAAATTTGCCGGAACGGCACAGGCACAGGCGGCACATTCTGCTTTTTCCGTAGATGGAAACGGAGGGGAAGGAAATTCGGATAAAGGCGACGGACAAAAAGGTGATGTGAAAAGCAGTGCGAAAGAATGGAAAGCATTTTTGAGCGGAAGAGCGATT
>ERZ779626.1415-NODE-1415-length-10411-cov-9.277134_pt1 | contig 10411 bp, 13 predicted proteins | sample MGYA00514209_ERZ779626 | MGnify/ENA primary metagenome ERZ779626 (study PRJEB29562, sample SAMEA4376713) | mouse gut metagenome | isolation source: Cecum | study: EMG produced TPA metagenomics assembly of the A DSS colitis mouse model was used to assess the...
GGCGCGTTGCGCAAACAGCGGGTGTCCGCTGTTTGCGGAAAATGCAACGCTCGTCTATTCACAAAGAAAGACTGTTGAGATAATCTCTCTCGCCCTTTAAAAAATTTAATTAATCCGTCCGAAAGTCAATGTACTTTTCGGATACAGTAATACGCGGTTGTTGTAAAGCGCAGGCCGCACAGAAAACCTACGTGCATCGTAAGCACTGTTATACGCTCCCGAAGCAGACAGGTATTGAGAATAGTAGGCATCAAGATCAGCCCCGGAACGCAGCCAAGTGTAGCCTGTAAGTAAATTATAAAAACCGTCGCCGACAATATTGTAGCACATTATTTTCCACCTTGTCATCCTGAGCGTTAGTGAAGGATCTGAAAGATTGCTCGTTGCACTTTGCACATAAGATTCTTCACTGCGTTTTGCGCATTAATATTGAAAAGATTCTTCACTGCGTTTTGCGCATTATTATTGAAAAGATTCTTCACTGCGTTCAGAATGACAAAGCGGTGCGCAAAGCATCGTTACGCTCGCGCAGAATGACAAAGCGGTGCGCAAAGCATCGCTACGCTCGCGCAGAATGACAAAGCGGTGCGCAAAGCATCGTTCAGAATGACTGTGGATACAACCGCTTATGCGAGTCGCAGGCCGCACAGCTAACCTACGTGCAGAGTACGTACTGTTCCGGTATCCTGAGGAAGTCAGGTAAAAAGAACCGCACGCATTTCCATTACCGCCGGTACGCAGCCAAGTGTAGCCTGTAAGTAAATTATAAAAACCGTCGCCGAAAGAAATTATAACACAAAAAAGATGCGGCGGCAAGCCGCGGTTTAACCGGTAAAGCAGTATTGCAAACAAAATAAACAATAAAAAAGCCGAGGCTTTTTGCCTCGGCTTTATGTAAACTATCTTCTTATTTCAAAATCCTGATTCATCAGCTTTGTTATCGACTCCTCGTCGTCGGTGATGTTGAAATCTCCGTGCATGGTGTGCTTAATTACCGACGAGGCAACCGCAAAATTAACTATATCGTCGGGCTTCATTTTGCGCATTATCGCATAAATCATGCCGCTGGCAAACGCGTCGCCGCCGCCCACTCTGTCAAGTATGTTGAAACGGAAGGTGCGGCTTTCGTAAGTTTCCCCGTCGTACCACATAAACGCTTTTAAAGAATTTTCGCTTCCGGAATGTACGTACCGCACGTGTCTGCCTATCGCCTTAATATTTTTATAGCGATTGTTTATTTCGCGGAATACCCTGTCCTGTTCCTTGTAGGAAGGGTTCATCGAAAGTCCGTCCTTTATATCCTTACCGTCAGCGCCGGGAAGGTTGAAAGGCTCTATCCCGAAAAGCACGTTCACGTAAGGAAGATACTGCGTAATACAGTCGCGCGCTTCCTGCCAGCCCCACAGTGCCGAGCGGAAGTTACAGTCGAAGCTAACGGTTATGCCAAGCTTATTAGCGGCTTTCAGCGCAAGCATTATCAGCGTGCGGCAGTTTTCGGAAAGAGCGGGGGTTATGCCGCTAAGGTGAAGCCAGGTAAAACCTTCAAGCTTCTTTTCAAAGTCCACTTCGGTAAAGTCGTAAGTCGCAAAACTGCTGTCTTTTCTGTCGTAAGTTACCTTGGACGGTCTTACGCCGAAGCCCTCCTCCAAAAAGTAAATGCCCATTCTGCCGTTGTCGGAATATATGCAGGGCGAGCAATGCACGTCGTTTGAACGCAGGTATCTTATGGCGGCTTTGCCTATGGAGGAGTCGGGTACGACCGTAAAATACGACGCGTCTATGCCGAGATTTGAAAGCGAAGCCGCAACGTTTGCTTCCGCGCCGCCGTAGGTAACTTTAAATTCGTCGGTGGTGCGTATCTTTTCATAGTTAGGGGGAGAAAGCCTTAAAAGCAGCTCGCCCATGGTTATAAATTTTATATCTTCGTTACTCATTTACATTCCCCTTTACGGATTATCCTATATATTATAACACCGAAAAATGCGTTTGTATATAGTTAAACCGAAAATTCCGTTGCTTTCCGCACGGTTTTTTGGTAAAATATAACCGTTGAGGTCAGATATCCGTATGTATAACCGTGTTATCGAATTTGCAAACGCATTGCCGTCCGCGCGCTGCGACAGACCGTTCGAGGGTGATTTTTTTACCACCGTATTAAGACATTCCGATACCGGCAAGTGGTTCGGACTGCTTATTTCGGTTCCCGACAGATATTACGCCGGCGGGGGCGACGGACTCAATTTAAAATGTCCGGAAGAGCTTGCGCATATTCTTACGTCGGAGTATTCCGGCATAATTCCCGCATACCACATGAACAAAAAGCTGTGGATTACAGTTATGCTGGACAGCGACGTCCCCCGGGAAGAGATTTTCAAACTGATAAGACTGAGCTACGATATTACGGCAGTAAAAAGCAAAAGAGAGGGAAAATGATGAAAATTTTAATCAATACAAGCGGAATGAGTAAAGACGACATTGATTTTTCGGGATTCGAAAAACTCGGAAGCACCAAATATTTCGGCGAGGTTTCCAAAACCGAGCTGTACGCGCTTGCCGCCGATTGCGACGCTATTATCGTCAATAAGGTAATAATAGACGAAGCTTTTCTCGACGCATGCTCCAATATAAAATATGTGGGGGTTTTCGCTTCGGGCTATAACGTGGTTGACGTCGCCGCCTGCCGCGCCCGCGGCGTAACCGTGTGCAACGTGCCCGGCTACTCTACGCATTCCGTAAGTCAGCACGTGTTCGCGCTTTTATTGTGCTTTTTCGGTAAAACAGACAAATACATAAATTCCGTCGCAAACGGAGACTGGATAAAAAGTAAATCCTTTTGCTATTTCCCCTGGAACACTGCCGAGCTTTACGGTAAAACCTTCGGGATACTCGGCTACGGCAGTATAGGCAAAGCCGTTGCGCGCATTGCAGACGCGTTCGGCATGAAGGTAATAGTCAATACGCGCACGACTCCCGATAATTGCGGTTACAGGGTTGTCGACAGGGAAACCTTGTTCAGACAAAGCGATATACTTTCGCTTCATTGTCCGCTTACGGAGCAGACGAAAAACATTGTAAACGCAAAAACTCTTTCCTTAATGAAGCAATCGGCGGTGATAATAAATACCGCGCGCGGCGGACTTATCGACGAAGCCGCGCTTGCCGACGCGCTTAACTTTGGCAAAATAGCGGGCGCATGTCTGGATACCGTTGCAGAGGAACCTATGCTGGCGGACAATCCACTTCTCGGCGCGAAAAATTGTATTATAACGCCGCATATCGGCTGGGCGCCGCGGGAAACGCGCGAAAGGCTTTTAAAAATCGCCCTGCAAAATTTGAAAAGCTTTATAGACGGAGCCCCGCAAAACGTGGTGTCTTAAAGTTTTTTATAAGACTGAATATCAGGTTGTTTATAATTTTCTTATGAACGTAATTACGAAATTTTGCGAAAGGCTTAACGCATGTTTAAAATATTCCGACGTTAAGCAGACGGATTTGGCTAAGGCGGCGGGCGTTTCCAAACAGTGTATAAGCGATTACAAATCGGGCAAAAGCTTACCCTGCGTTGATATCTGTATTTGATTTGTAAATCTCTTGACGTTTCGTCGGATTATCTTTTGGACTCGATTAAAATTCGGAAAACAAAAACGGCATAGCAGCGCGCCATGCCGTTTTAATTTTTTAATAATTTAACTGTAAGAGTAACTTGTCTGCGGGCGCACCGTAAGCCCGTGGTAGAATGACGCGACAGCCGCCCTGTGGTAGGGGATAATCCACAAAAACAGTATTCCCAGCGTCAGTATGCACAAAATCCACCAGCCCAAAAAGCTTAAATGCAGACGGAACAGCCTCGCCTTGTTTCCGTGCATTATCTGTGCGGAAAGCTTCCTTGCGTCGTTGGACGACATGTGCGGATTGTCCGCAAGTATAAAATAGCTCATAGAATAGGAAAGGCTTTTAATTATTCCGGGAACTATTAAAAGCAGCGTCCACAGCAAAACAAGCAGTCCGTTGATAAGACACAGCAGAAAAGCGCGTAAAAAATTCCTGAACCCTTCGAAAAGTCCTTCGATTTTCGCGTCGCGGTAGCGCATGATATTCAGCGCAAGCGTGTTGTATCCAAGTAAAAACGGACCTGCCGTCACCGCGGCAACCAGTGCGAAAGCCGAAAAATACGGGAAGCGCGGATAGTAGGAAAGCACTCCGCACGCCGCCAGTATCAAACAAAGCACCAGCGTGGTCAGCGCCATTACCCCCCAATTGTCATGCATCAGCTTCCATGCCTGCTGTCTGTGATATTTAGCCTTCATAATTTTCTCCTTTCAGTATTTTACAGTATACTCCGCCCGTATGTCAAGCGCGCGAAAAACGCGTGTTGACAATGTGTAAAATCGGGTATATAATATATATTATGAACAAAAACAAATCTACCGAAGATTATTTGGAGTGCATACTTCTGCTTTCAAAGGAAACGCCTTACGTTCACCGCGTGGACGTTGCGCGTAAAATTGGCGTTTCGCAGCCGGCGGTCCAAAAGGCGGTTAAAATTTTACAGGGCGGCGGCTGGATAGAGTGCGACGGTCTGCATATCCATCTTACGCGCTCAGGCGAGGAGTACGCCGCCCGCGTTTACGAAAGGCACTGTATCGTAAGCAGGTTTTTGCAGCTTCACGGCGTTAACGCGCTGGACGCGGACGCGGACGCCTGCGAGATGGAGCATGTTATATCGCAGGCGACGTTCGATATGATGAAAAATTACGTGGATAAAAACAAGTAAAAAGCATAAAATTTTTATTTGCGGGCATACTGTGTTTATGGCAAAACGCAGAACAAAAACATTTATTGAAGATATTTTCAACGGCTGTGCAAGCGTAAACGAATGTACCGGACTTTACCAGAAAGTTTCGCTTGACACGGACGAGGTAGAGGAATTTCATAAACAGTATACGGAAGACGACGAATAATCCGCGCCGTCCGCGCAAATGCGCGGACGGCGTTTTCGCTTTTTATATTGAAATATCGCGCACGTTGTGTTATAATGCTTTTATGGACAAATATATTTTGGCTGTGGACCAGGGGACGACAAGCTCGCGCGCGGTGATATTCGACCGAGGCGGAAAAATAGTTTCCATGGCTCAAAAGGAATTTAAGCAGATATATCCGCAATCGGGCTGGGTGGAACATTCTTCCCGCGATATAATGGGCTCCGTTATGGCGGTTATCGCCGAAAGCTTAGCGCGCGCGGATATTTCGGCGGAAGCTATTCAGGCGATAGGCATAACCAACCAGCGCGAAACCACGCTGGTATGGGATAAAAAGACGGGCAAAACCGTTTGTAACGCCGTCGTCTGGCAGTGCCGCCGCACTGCGGATTATTGCGAAAAATTGAAGCGCGACGGCTTTACGGAAAAAATTTACAACAAGACGGGGCTGGTACCCGACGCGTATTTTTCCGCAACCAAAATAAAGTGGATATTGGATAACGTTCCCCGCGCGCGGGAGCGGGCGGAAAAGGGAGAGCTTCTTTTCGGTACGGTGGACACTTTTCTTATGTGGCACTTTTCCAAGGGCGGAATATTCGCCACGGACTACACAAACGCGGCGCGCACCATGCTGTTCAATATACATACTTTGCAATGGGATAAGGAGCTTTTAAGGCTGTTCGATATTCCCGAAAGCATGCTTCCGCAAGTCAAGCCGTCGGGCAGTGAATTCGGCTTTACACATAAAAGCGTTTTCGGTACGCCCTTACCCGTCTGCGGCGTTGCAGGCGACCAGCAGTCCGCGCTTTTCGGACAGCTGTGTCTGGACGCGGGCGACGTCAAAAACACTTACGGAACGGGGTGTTTCCTCTTGATGAATACGGGCGGAAAAGCCGTAAAAAGCGGAAACGGACTTGTTACCACTTTGGGGGCGTGTACGGACGGGAAGCCTCCTTACGTGCTCGAAGGCTCGGTATTCGTCGGCGGAGCGGTCGTGCAATGGCTGCGCGACGGGCTTAAAATTATCGACAGCGCACAGCGGTCGGAAGAAATCGCCCGCTCGGTTCCGGACAACGGCGGCGTGTATATAGTACCCGCCTTTACCGGACTGGGGGCGCCGTACTGGGACGCCGCCGCCCGCGGAACGCTGACGGGTATTACGCGCGGCGCAACCTCGGCGCATATAGTACGCGCTTCGCTGGAAGGTATCGCGTATCAGGTCAACGACATAATTGACGCAATGCGCAAGGACTCGGGCATATGCATATCTCGCCTCGCCGTGGACGGCGGAGCAAGCGCAAACGACTTTTTAATGCAGTTTCAGTCGGATATATCGCGTTGCGAAATAAACCGTCCCGACACCGTTGAAAGCACCGCTTACGGCGCGGCGTTTCTTGCGGGGCTTCGCACGGGCTTTTGGAAAAACACCGACGAGCTTCGCGCTTTAAAACGCGGAGGTACCGTCTTCCGTTCCGACATGAAGTCCGACGAAAGGGAGAAGCTGCTTTCGGGCTGGCGCGCCGCCGTCGGGCGTACGCTGACCAAGTAAAACCGCCTACCGAATATGATTAATAAAAAATGAACGAAATTCACGGGTTTAATTGACAATCGAAAGGGTTATCAGTATAATAGAAGTATAAATCAACGGAGATATAATTTATGAAAATCGATTTTAAAGGCATAACCGCGGAAGAACTTTCCTTCAAGCTTAACCGCGTTAAACTCAATCCCGAGGACAAGCTGGATATAAAGCCTCAGTTTTCCCGTCAGGTAAGAAAGGTCAACGGCAACGATAAATTAAACTTTATCGCGCTTTCCGTCAAGATAGAATCCACGGACGCGGAGCCCAAGCCCTTCGATATTTTTGCAACGCTTGTTGGCGTGTTCGAGGTGGAGGACGTCAAAAACGAGCAGGAGGAGCGCAGCTTCGTAATAGAGGGAACAAAAATTGTTTATCCGTATCTTCGCTCGGCGGTTACCAATCTTACCGCAAGCGCGTTTATCGCGCCGCTCAATTTGCCCGTAATATCCGGTCCCATTTTTCCCGAGGACAGGGACGTTTACGGCTTTACGGTTGACGGAAAACTTAACTGATTGTAATTTGAAAATTAAAAGCCCCCCTGCGGCGGACTTCAAGTCCGCCGCAGGGGGATATTTTTTATGCGCAATATCTTGACCGCCGCTTTGCATACCTTATTGTCATTCTACACAAAGGTTTGCGTAACTTATTGTCATACTGAGCATTAGCGAAGCATCTGAGGCTTACGTTCAAAATGGAAAGGTTTAGAAATCCGATTTACTGAAAAGTTCGTTTGCGTCAATATACTCGTTTAGCCTTTCGACAAATAATGGCAGATTTATCATTTTTCTCTGCCCAATACGAAATCTATCGGGCATTTAAAGAAAATTGCAAGTTTTTCCACGCTTTCCAAGGAAGGCGCATGTGTGCCGTTTTTCCAATGATAAAAACGGCTGTCGGGTAAGCCTGCTTCCTTGCAAAGCTTATGCCCCGAGTGCCCGTAAACCGAAAGAAAATATTCCAAACGTTCTGAAAACGGCGGGCAAGGTAAAAATTTCGAATTTGATTTTTCTTCGTTTACGCCCAATAAAAAATCAACGCTGCAATTAAAATAGTCGGCAAGCTTTATTATGGCGTCGACCGTCGGCATACGGTTTGCTTCAAGATATTTGCAAATCGACGCGGCGTCAAGACCGGTGCTTTCAGCTAATTGTTTTTGCGTTATTCCCTTGTCAAAAATAAGGTCGGACAGATTTTCGGCAAATCTTGCATTATTCATTAATTTTCTCTGCCAAGAAGATAGTCTACCGAACAGCCGAAATATTTAGCAAGCTCGTACAGGCTGTTAACGCCCGGCATGGCTTTGCTCGAAAGCCATCTATAAGTAAGAGAGCTGGAAATTTTTAAATCCTTTTGTAATTGCGTTTCGGTTATTTTAGCATTTTTCAAACAGGTGCGGAGTATAGGACCGAACGGTTTTACGCAACCGAAATTTTTGTCCGCAGGGAAGTCGGTTAAACCGAGCAAATAGTCCGCAGGACAATTGAAATATTCAGTTAAAGCTATCAATATCTTTGCGGACGGAGTATGCGCTTTGTTCAGTAATCCGGAAACCGTTGCGCGGCTGAATTTTATTTCTTTGGCTAACCCCGAAACCGTTAAATTTTTATCGTCAATATACTCGTTAAGCCTTTCGACAAATAATGACAGATTTATCATAATAAACACCTATTTCTACAATCATTATCCTCTCTTTGTTTTACAAAAAGATTGACTGTAAAACAAAGTGAGTGATATAATTTAATTACGCAATTGCGAGTGCGAATAATTACAGGAGAATATTATGAACGGATTTACACAAAAAAAATCAAAAGAAAAAACCGCGCATTTTTGCGCGGCGGCGGAAAACAAATTTAAATCGGCTCAGTTAAAAAAAGAAATGCTTCCTATTTTAAAAGATTATTTTATTTGCGAAGTTGCCGAAGTAAACGATTTTATCGGACTTAAATTTTTAAACGGACAGAAGTTCGCCGTTTCCGTCAAAGAAATTTCAAATTAAAACAACAGAAAAAATCCCCCGTCACGGGGGATTTTCAATTTACAGCATTGGCGAAAACAAATTCAAAACGGCGTTTGCGAGAGAGGCGAAAACGTTCATTTTAAAATTTTCGGGCGTGATTTTGCGGCTTACCGAAAGCGTTTCGTCAAAGTCTTTTTTTATGTCGGCTATGCACGGCGTCTTATACATGACCGCTCCGCACTCGTAGTGGTGAACAAGACTTCTGAAATCCAGATTTATAGTCCCTACAAACGCGACAACCCCGTCGGAAACCATGCTTTTGGCGTGAATAAACCCCGGGGAATACTCGTATATTTTTACGCCCGCTTCCAAAAGATATTTGTAATTAGAGCGCGTCATATTGAAAATTATTTTTTTATCGGGCTTCGACGGGGTGATAATTTTCACGTCCACGCCGCGGAAAGCCGCGTTTCTCAGCGCGGAAATAATATTATAATCGGGTATCAGATACGGCGTTGTAATATAAACGTATTTTTCCGCCGAGTTTATTATGTTGAGATAGTTGTTTTCGCCCACGCATTCGTTATAGAACGGCTTAGGTCCGTCGCCGAAGGGGTGAACGTAGCCGCCGTCTTCAAACGTAGGAAAATCAACGTCCAAATATTTTTTGCAGTCGGAAAAATTTTTCCCCGCGCTGTCGAAAAGCTGTAAAAACATTACGGTCAGGTTGCCCGCCGCAGAGCCTTCTATCTTCACGGCGGTATCCTTCCAGTGTCCTAACGGACTTGTCGCGTTTATGTATTCGTCGCCGATATTTATGCCGCCCGTATATCCCTTAACTCCGTCTATTACGGCAATTTTTCTGTGGTCGCGGTTGTTGTGTATGCCCGAAACTACGGGACGGAAAGGGTTGAACTTGCGGCAGTTTATGCCGTGTTTTTTCAGTTTTTTGAAGTAATTTGCTTTAAGCTTGCCAACCGTGCCTATATCGTCGTACATTACGCGCACTTCTACGCCCTTTTGTACCTTGCGTTTTAAAACTTCCAGAATGTTACTCCACATAAACCCGAGGTCGATTATGAAGTATTCCAAAAAAATAAATTTTTCCGCTTTTTCAAGTTCCTCCATAAGGTCGGTAAAAAAGCTTTCTCCGTCGGGGAAGTACGTTACGCGGCAATTCAGGTGCCCTTTGGTGTAAGAGTTTTTGCACAAATAATTTTCTATGCCCGCATATTTGCCCAACTCTTCTTCGATTTTTGCGCCGTCCGCCGGTGGAAGGGGTGTGTACTGTCTGCAACGGAAGGTAATTTCCGCAATGTTTTTATACTGCTTCAAGGGCATTTTCGCGTTCCCGAACATGCAGTAAATTGTCGTACCGAAAAGCGGCAGGACAAGAAGAATGAATATCCAGGGCAGCTTCAATTCGGGATTTCCCTTTTTGTAAATAATGTAAAGGAATACCGCAAGTCCGAAAACAAGACTGAAAATCTGGAAAAATATGAAATAACTTTCAAAGAACAGTACTACTAAAATTACAACACTTACCTGCACTAAAAGCGCAAGTGCGGAAATAAGAATTTTACTGAACAGCAATTTAAAAATTTTCATTATAATTAAGTTTAACATTACAATGCGGCTATGTCAATTGGCGTATTGTGAAATAATTTGCGTTGAAAAACGCCGTGCATGTAGTATAATATTGTAGGCGGCGGTTTTTATAACTTACTTAAAGGCTACACTTGGCTGCGTTCCGGTGCGGATATGGGCGGTTCTTACTATGCTTATTATCACAGTGTGGACGCTGTGTCTTATATTGCGGCATACTCGTGTATAAAACAAGCTGTGCGGCCTGCGACTCACAAAGCGGTTGGTTTACTATGCTGTCATCCTGAG
>ERZ779626.1416-NODE-1416-length-10406-cov-8.038644_pt1 | contig 10406 bp, 9 predicted proteins | sample MGYA00514209_ERZ779626 | MGnify/ENA primary metagenome ERZ779626 (study PRJEB29562, sample SAMEA4376713) | mouse gut metagenome | isolation source: Cecum | study: EMG produced TPA metagenomics assembly of the A DSS colitis mouse model was used to assess the...
TCGCCGCCGATGATGGCGTCCAGCACGTCGTTCTCAGAGCCCAGCACGCCGGAGGGGCGGAAGTCGATCTCGATGGAGCCGCCGGACTTCTCCTCCACCAGGCGCTTGAACTCAGCGCCGGTCTGGCCCACGATGGTGTCCTCGGGGTTGACCTCGGCGTACACCAGGGTCACCTTGGGGTCGTTGGCCACGTCGCCCACATCGGTGCTGCCGCCGTCGTCGGGGGCCTGGCTGGGGGCCTGGCTCTGGTTGTTCTCGGGGGCCTTGCTGGCGTCGCCGCTGGGCTGGCCGCCGCAGGCGGCCAGGCTCATGATCATGAGCGCTGCCAGCAGGGCTGACACAAACTTTTTCATGTTCATCTTCCTCCATTTTTTGCTGATTTTGACGGACCGGCGGGAGGGGCCCCGCCAATCCTGTCCGCAGGTATTGTAACATATCGCAAAAATCAATGCAACCGATTTTAAAATATGTGCTGATTATCCAAAAAATTTGACACAGTATTTGTCAAAGGTGCACAATTAAAGACCCGGCTTTTTGGCTGTTTCACCAGAAAAACCGGGCCCGGGTGCCCGTCAGCTCTCCCGGATGCGCCGGATCAGCGCCTGCTCCTCCGGGGGATACTCCTGATACATGGGCTCCACCGCCCGGCGGAAGGCCTCCCGCTGGGCGCTGGTGAGCTGAGTGACCACGCAGCCATGCTCCCGCACCAGCCGTTCGGAGTCCGCGTCCTGGGCCCGCCACAGCTCCCGCTCATAGAGGGCGCACTCCCGGGCGCACTGGCGGATGATGGTCACGTAGTCCTCGTCGATGCCGGCGATCTTGTCCAGGGCCACGGTGCTCATGATCTGCATCTCGGGCAGGCGGGAGTGCTCGTCCTGGAGGCAGTAGCGGGCGGCCTGATAGTGGCCGGTGAAGGCGTAGCTGGGCCAGTTGTTCTCCGCGCCGTCGATCTTGCCGGTCCGAAGGGCGGAGTACACGTCGTTGTAGGGGATCTGCACCGGGGTGGCTCCCAGCAGCTCCACCATCCGGCTCATGAAGGCGGACTCCTGCACCCGGATGGTTAGCCCCCGCAGGTCCTCCAGGCCGCCGATGGGCTCCCGGGCGTAAAAGCTCCTGGCCCCGGCGTCGAACCAGCTCAGCCCCACCACCCCGGCCTGCCGGGCGCTGATGAGGAATTCCTCGCCGATGGGGCCGTCCAGCACCCGCCACATATGGCCGGCGTCGTCGTACAGAAAGGGGAGGAGGAGCAGCTCGATTTTGGGGTAGGGCTCGGCGAAGGTGCTCACCGACACCCGGGCCATGTCGATGCCGCCGAACTGCACCTGCTCCAGCACCTGGTTCTCGTTGCCCAGCTCCCCGTTGCAGTACAGCCGGACGCGGATCTTGCCCTGGGTGCGCTCCTCCACCAGCTGAGCGAAGTAGGCCGCCGCCGCCGTGGTGGGGTAATCCTCCGGCTGGTTGTCGGCGTAGCGCAGAATGAGCAGGGGGAGGTCTCCCTCTTCCTGCGGGTCCCCGCAGCCGCCGCACAGCAGGAGCAGCAGGCACAGGGGGAACAGGGCCAGCCGCCGCCTCACAGGGGGCCTCCCTGGCCCTGGGCGGCCCTCCGGCGGTAGTCGGTGGGGGTCATGCCCACTTTCTTTTTGAAAGCCCGGGTGAAGTAGTTGGCGCTCTCGTAGCCCACCATGCCCGCCACCTCCGCCGTGGAGCGCAGGGGGTCCCGGAGCAGATCCTTGGCCGCCTCCATGCGCAGCTCGGTGAGGTAGTCCAGAAAGTTCACCTGGAAGGTCCGCTTGAACAGGGCGGAGAAGTAGGAGGCGCTCAGGTTCAGCATGGCGCTCACCGAGTCCAGGGAGATGTCGCAGGCCATATAATTGTGCTGGAGGTATTTTTTCACCTTTCCCATGAGCAGGTTGGTCTTGTCGTACCCGTCCGCGCTGTCCAGCAGTTCTTCCGAGGCCGCCATGGCCTCCAGCTGGCGCTGGGCCTCCCCCTGGGCCGCCGCCCGGCGGACGGCCCGCTCCACGTCGTCCGGGTCCACCGGCTTGAGAATATAGTCGCAGGCCCCCAGCTTCACCGCCTCATGGGCATAGGTGAACAGGCTGTAGGCGGTGATAAAGATGATTTTGCAGGCCGGACAATGGGCCAGAATCTGCCGGGCGGCGTCGATGCCGCTGAGCCCCGGCATTTCAATGTCCATCAGGGCCACGTCCGCCGCCCACAGCGCCGCCGCGTCCACCGCCAGACGGCCGTTTTCCGCCGTGCGCACCTCCGCCCCCCGGCCGAAGCGCTTGTCCACGATGTCCGCCAAAAGGGCCCGCTGATAGCCCTCGTCGTCAGCGATCAGAATTTTAATCATCTCCGCTATCCTCCTCCCATGACAAAACCAGGGGCAGGCGGAGCACCGCCGCCGTCCCTCTGCCCTGCTCGGACTGGATATCCATGCCGTATTCCTTGCCCCACAGCCGCAGGCGGGCGGCCACGTTGTACACCCCGATGTGCTCCCCGGTGGAGGGCGGGTTTTTCAGGATGTCCCGCAGGGCGTCCAGGGCCGCCCGGTCCATGCCCACCCCGTCGTCGGCCACCGTGATCTCCAGCGCGCCCCGCTCCTGCCGGATGGTCACGTCCACCTGGCCCCCTTCCTCCTTGGGGGCCAAGCCGTGCTTGAAGGCGTTCTCCACCAGGGGCTGGAGGATGAAGGAGGGCACCAGCACGTCGGGCAGGTCCACCTCAGGCCCGATGTGCCAGCACAGCCGGACCCGGGACCCGAACCGCTCCCGGTACAGGGCGTAGAACTCGTCCACAATGCGCACCTCCCGGGCCAGGGGGACCTGGCTGTCGTTGCTGGCCAGGGCATAGCGGAACAGGCGGCTCAGCGAGCCGATGAGGCCGTGGGTGCGGGCCGCCCCCTCCTGCTGGGCGGTGTACAGGATGACGTTCAGGGTGTTGAACAGAAAATGGGGGTTGATCTGGCTGCGCAGCTGCTGGAGCTTCTCCCGCTCCATGAGGTTTTGCAGCTCCAGGGCCTCCTTTTCCTTGGCGTGGAGCTCCCCCTCCATGGCGCTTTTCTCGTTCAGAAGCTCCACCTGCCGCCGCATGGAGCGCTTCATCTCGTTGAAGGCCCGGGCCATGTGGCCGGTCTCGTCCCGCTGGCTTTCGTCCAGGTCCGGGGTGTCGAACTCCCCCCGGCTGATGGCCTGGGAGGCCTGGGCCAGGGCGGACACCGACCGCAGCAGCCGGAAGAGGGAGACCACCAGCATGGTCCCCGTGACCAGGCACACCAGCACCACGGCGCTCTGGGCCTGGTTCAGCGTCTTGTTGAGCTGGGACAGCCGGGCGTGGGCGTCCTGGCTGTCCAGGCAGGCCCGCTCCAGCAGCTGCTGGGTGTACTGGCGCAGATAGGCCCCGCAGGGCTTGGCCTCATTATAATACAGCTGGGAGGCCCGGTCCGCCCGGCCCGCCTGGAGGTGGGCGGCGATGGCGTCCAGCTTGAGGGCCAGGGTGCCGTAGGTGGTTCGGGCCGCGGCCGCCAGCAGGTACTGCTCCTCCCCCACCAGGCGCAGATCGCCGTCGATGCGGGCCAGATGGCCGGCGGACCGCTCCTGTCCGGCCCGGACGGCGTCGATGAGCGCACCGGCGTCCCCGTAGTCCCAGCGGTAGTTTTCCAGCGCCGCCATGCAGGACTCCGCGTCGTTGAGGAACCGGCTGATGGTCTGGATGCGCTCGCTGTGCCGCTCCAGGGGGGCCAGCACGTATTTGCTCTGATAGTAGCCGATGCCGGTCTGGAGGGCCATGGCCGCGCCGAAGGCGGCGAGGAACAGGACGATCCGGCCCAGCAGCGTCATCCGCGGCCAGCCGGCTGGTCCCATGAGAGCACCTCCCCCCGCCGTCTCCGCTGTTTTGCTGAAGTGCTTTGATGATAGCATTTCCTTTGGTTTTTTGCAAGTATTTTGAATATTGATTGGGGACGGCGGATGTGGTATGCTAAACAGAAGCTCTGATGGGAGGTCTGCCCCATGAAGGTCCAGGTCCGGCTCAGCCAACGGGATTTTCTCAAATTCAGCATGTTTGACACCTTCGTCCATAAAAAGGGATGGCTCCGCCCGGCCCTGTTCGCCGCCATTCTGGGGGCGTCGGCGGGGGTGTGCTTCGCCCTGCGGCAGCGCAGGGGCGCGGTCCTGCTGGGCAGCGTGCTGCTGGTGGTGGCCCTGGGCCTCCCGGCGGCCTGGCTTTTGAGCTTTTTCCTCTCTGTGCGGCGGCAGGCTGAGGGCCAGGGGCTGGCCGGGGGAAAGTATGTCTACACCCTGGACCTGGGCGGTAAGGAGCTGTCTGTGGACAACGGCCATGAGCGGGCCTCTTACCCCTGGGAGCGGATATACCGAATCTACCGCCGCCCGGACGCCGCCTATCTCTATGTCAATCCCCAGCGGGCCTTTTTGATCCCCCACAGCTGCGTGCAGGGTGGCGGGGAGGCGCTGAACCGGGCGCTGGAGCGCGGCCCGGCGGAAAAACAGAAATGATAAGGAGTCGATTCCCATGAGCACCCAAACGCCGTTGGAAAAGCGGCAGAATCAGCTGCTGTACTGCGTTTTGTTCGCCTTTTTTGTCAGCGGAGCCGCGTCCCAGCCCCTGGGCTCCTTCATCCCCTTCCTCCGGGAGACCTACGGCTTCAGCTACGACCTGTCCGGGGTGCTGCTGTCCTGCCAGTCGGTGGGCAACCTGATCTCGGTGCTCATCGCCGGGTTCCTCCCCCTGTGGCTGGGGCGGCGGCGGGCCATCCTGCTCACCGCCGTGTGGATGACGGTGGCCTACCTTATCTTCGCCGCCGGACTGGGCAGCGCCCCCCTGCTGGTGGCCGCCTTCCTTATGACCGGGGTGGCCCGGGGCGGCAACTCCAACTTCTCCAACACCATGATTTCCACCCTCCCCGGGGAGAGGGCCGCCCAGGGCTATAACCTGCTCCACGGGGCCTTCGCCGTGGGAGCCCTGCTGTCCCCCATCCTGCTGGTGGTGTGCGCCGGACGCTGGCCCGCCTTCGGCTGGCGGCTGGTGGCGGGCGTCCTGTGCCTGGTGTGCGTCAGCCAGCTGGTGGTGTACGCCAAAATGCCCCTGCCCGAGGAGCCCCCCCGGAAGGGCGTGCGCTCCGCCGACCACAGCTTCCTGAAGGTGAAGCAGTTCTGGCTGGGCAGCGCCATGCTGCTGTTCTACATCTCGGCGGAATACGCCATCGTGGGCTGGCTGGTGACCTACTTCCAGGACACCGGCGTGCTGGACGCCAGCTGGTCCCAGCTGATGAACAGCCTGCTGTGGCTGGTGATCTTCATCGGCCGCATGGTGGGCGCGGCCATCACCGGCAGGGTGTCCCGGAGCAAGCTGCTGCTCCTGGACGGGGCGGGCTTCTTCGCCTGCTTCCTGGTGATGTTCTTCAGCCGGACCCCCCTCCCCATCATCCTGGGGCTGGTGGGAGTGGGGCTGTTCATGGCCACCATCTACCCCACCGCCTTCGCCTTTGGCAGCGACTGCATCCGGGGCAACGACCTGGGGTGCAGCGTGATGATCTTCACCGGAAGCGTGGGCGGCATCATTACCCCCTTCCTGGTGGGGCAGGTGGCCGAGCGGGCGGGCATCCAGGCCGGTATGGGAGTGGTGGCCGCCCTCACCGCCCTGCTGCTGGTGAGTATTGTGCTCAGCGTGTGGAGCGTGCGCCGGGCCAAAGCGGAATGAGGGGGAGGTGAAGGCGATGCTGTCCCGCCAGCGGCTGTTCTGGCGGCTGCGGCCCTACGATGTGCCGGGCTCCGACCGGGCCTTTCTGCGGGCCTGCCGGGAGAACTGCGCCTATCACATCCGCCGCTGCCCCGGCTATGCCGCCATCTGCGAACATCTGGGCTTCTCCCCGGACCAGCTCCGCACCGTGGACGATCTGGCCCAAATCCCCCCCATACCCACCCTGTTTTTCAAGGGCCGGACCCTGTTCTCCATGCCCCGCCGGCGGATGGCCATGGAGGTTACCTCCTCGGGCACCAGCGGGAAATTCAGCCGCATCGGCTTTGACTGGGGCTCCATCCTGGCCGAGGCCCCCATGGTGGTCAATTTGGGCCTCCGGCACCATCTGGCGTCGCCCAAGCCCGCCCACTGTGTGATTCTGGGCTACAAGCCCCACAGGTCCAACCACACCGGGGTCACCCGGACCATGTTCGGCCTCAGCCATTTTTCCCCGCCCCTCAGCCGGACCTACGCCCTGCGCATGGAGGGGGAGGGCTATGTCCCCGACCTGGACGCCGTGGCCCAGGCCCTGAAAAAGCTGGAGCGCTCCCATTTTCCCACGCGGATCATCGGCTTTCCCTCCTACCTGTGGTTTGGCCTGAAGCGGATGGAGGAGCTGGGGCTGCGGGTGAAGCTGCCCCGCGGCTCCCGCGTCATTCTGGCCGGGGGCTGGAAGGGGCACGCCGACCAGGAGGTGGACAAGTCCACCCTTTATGCTCTGGCAGAAAAAACGCTGGGCATCCAGGAGGACCACATCAACGAGCTCTTTGGGGCGGTGGAGCACCCGGTGTTCTACAACACCTGCCCCCGCCACCATTTCCACATACCGGCCTATGGCCGGATCATCATCCGGGACCCGGACACCCTGGCCCCTCTGCCCATGGGACAGGTAGGGCTTATCAACCTGATCTCGCCCCTGATGTGCGCCACCCCCACCCTCAGCGTCATGACCGACGACCTGGGGTATCTTACGCCGGGGGAAAAGTGCGGCTGCGGCATCCAGAGCCCCTATCTCACCATTTTGGGGCGGGTGGGGATGAGCGGCATCCAGACCTGCGCGGCGGGGGCCGCCGAGCTGCTGGGAAAGGGGGAGGCCTTTTGATTTTCGCCCAGGGAAAGCTGCTGCCCGACACCCAGGGCAAAGCCCTGCTGGAGGGGCTGGAGGCCCGGCTGAACGCCGTCTGGGCCGGACCGCCCCTGGAGGCGGAGACGGTGATTGCCGCCGTGGACGCCCTGGGGAGGCGGCTGGAGCGGGGAGAATTTGACGCCCTGCTGGCCCGGTTCCTGCCCGCCGGGATGGGGCTGGGGGAGCTGCTTCCCCTCCTGCGCCGGGAGAGCTTGGAGGCCAAGCTGGCCGCGGAGCTGGGGCCGGACCCCTTCGCGCCCAGAGAGCGGGCCAAAACCACCGCCCAGGTCCTGCCCCTGGGGGTACTATTCCACATCGCCCCCGGCAATATGCCTGGACTGCCGGTTTACACCGCCCTGGAGGGGCTGCTCACCGGCAACGTCAACCTGATAAAGCTGCCCCACGGGGACAAGGGCCTGTCCCTGGCGGCCTTCCGGCTGCTGGCGGAGCAGGAACCCCGGCTGGCCCCCTACCTCTACGCCTTCGACCTGCCCTCCGGGCGGCGGGAGGAGCTGAAAGCCCTGGCGGAGCTGGCCGACGGGCTGGTGGTCTGGGGAGGCGACGGGGCCATTGAGGCGGCCCGGACCCTGGCGGGGCCGGGGTGCAAGCTCATGGAGTGGGGCCACCGGCTCAGCTTCGCCTATGTCTCCGGCTTTGAGAACCGGGCGGAGGAGCTGTCCGCCCTGGCCGCCCACATCGTGGACACCGGCCAGCGGCTGTGCTCCTCCTGTCAGGTGATTTTCCTGGATTGTGAGGACCGGGGGGAGGGGGAGTCCTTCTGCCGGGAATTCCTGCCCCATCTGGAGCGGGCGGCGGCCAAGCGGTCCGGCCCCGCCAGAGGGGTCGCCTCCTCCCTCAGCGGCTTTGCCGCTCTGCTGGGGCGGATTGTGGACGGAAAAACAGAGGGGGAGGCCCTGTTCCAGGGCCGGGGCTGTTCGGTGCTCCTCCGGCCGGACCGGGAGCTGGAGCTGTCCCCCATGGAGGGCAACGTGCTGGTGAAGCTGCTGCCCCAAAGGGAGCTGATTCCCGCCCTGCGCCGTCAGAAGGGACGGCTTCAGACGGCGGGGCTGATCTGCGACCCCCGACGGCGGGCGGCCCTCACCGGGCTGCTGGCCAGGGCCGGGGTCAGCCGGGTCACCCGGGCGGGGTCCATGTCCGCCGCCTTCCCCGGGGAGGCCCACGACGGGGAGTACCCCTTGCGCCGCTACCTCCGGGTGGTGGATGTGGAACAGTGAGGAACAAACGGCAAAGCGCCATGGAGGGATGACCCTCTATGGCGCTTTTTGATCTGTACGGCCCCTCTCCAGCGCCCGTCCGGGGAGGGCGGTGTCCATCTCTTCGTCGGTGAGGAACTCCGTCATCACATGGCGGTAGCGCTTGGGCAGGTGGGTGGATTGGCACTTGGGGTTGGTCCGCCCCTCAATGGCGATGGTCTGGTAGTATTTCCGCCACATGGCCCGGTAGGAGCGCTCCGTCTCCCCGGCGGGGCCCATGCGGAAGTCCTCCGCCGGGACCAGCTTCCACCGACCCCGGTGGGACAAAAAGGCCTCGTGGTGGGTGCGGTCGTAGAGGACGATCTGTTCCCCGGAGTACCGGGCGGCGAAATGCCCCGCCAGCAGGGGAAGCACCCGGTTTTTGGGCTCGATCTCCCCCACCAGCACCCCGTCCAGGTCGGAAAAACGGACAAAGCCCTTCAAATGGTCCCACTCGGTCCACATTTTAGCCAGCGCCAGGTTCACCCGGGCCATCACCGGGTCGCTGAGATCCAGCCGCACCCGGTCCCCTTCCCGAAGCCCCCGGCGGATGAGGGTGAGCAGGGCCAGTTCCTTGTCCGGCAGGCAGGTGAGGAACCCCCGGGCGATAAGCTTCTGAAAGGCGGGGGAAACCCGCTGTTTCAGGGCGGCGTAAAGCCGCCGGGCCTTCTCCCTGTCCGTGGCGGGCTCCCACACCTCCCAGAGGCTGGCCCCGCCGTCAGGGAGAAGAAAGGCTTCCGGGTCAATGCCCCGCTCCAGGGCGTCCCAGGCGCAGGTGAGGAACCCGGCGAAGGTGCCGTCGTAGCGGTAGGCCGTCATGGGTTTTCCCCCTCTCCGCCGAACAGGGACAGCTGCTGCCAGCTCTCCCCGCCGCCCAGGGCCGCCTGCTCCAGCCCGGTGAGGCGGCGGTACACGCTGTCCCGGCTGAACCGCAGGCCGGGGAGCATCCGGCCCGAGCAGGTGATGAAATACTGGGCCCGCTTCATCACGATGCCCAGCCGCTTCAGGCCCTCGAAGGACAGGGGGCCGTACCGCCGGGCGGCCACGATCCGCTCCGCCCCCCGCATCCCGATGCCGGGCACCCGCAGAATGGCTTCATAGTCCGCCCGGTTCACCTCCACTGGGAAAAATTCCGGGTGGCGCAGGGCCCAGTCGCTCTTGGGGTCCAGGGCGGCGTCAAAGTTCGGGTGGGCGTCGTCCAAAATCTCCCCGGCGGTGAAGCCGTAGAACCGCAGCAGCCAGTCCGCCTGGTACAGCCGGTGTTCCCGCAGCAGGGGAGGCTTGAACCCGGTGGGGACGGGCAGGCTTTTGTGGTCGGACACCGGCATATAGGCGGAGAAAAACACCCGTTTCAGCCGGTATTTTCGGTAAAGGCCTTCGGTGAGGGACAAAATGTGCCGGTCGCTCTCCGGAGTGGCCCCCACGATCATCTGGGTGGACTGGCCCGCCGGGGCGAACCGGGGGGCGTGGCGGTACAGCTTCAGTTCCGCCTTGGACCGGGCCGCCCCGTCCCGAATCTGGGCCATGGGCTTGAAGATGGCCGTCCGGCTCTTGTCCGGGGCCAGCAGCCGCAGGGAGGATTCCGAGGGCAGCTCAATGTTGACGCTGAGCCGGTCCGCCAGCAGACCCAGGGCGTAGGTGAGCCCAGGGTCCGCCCCCGGGATGGCCTTGGCGTGGATGTAGCCGTTGAAGCGGTATTCGGTGCGCAGCAGGCGCAGGGTTTCGATCATCCGCTCGGTGGTGTAGTCCGGGTCCTTCAGCACCGCCGAGGACAAGAACAGCCCCTCAATGTAATTGCGCCGGTAGAACTGAATGGTGAGCTCCGCCAGCTCCCGGGGGGTGAAGGCGGTGCGGGGCACGTCGTTGGACCGGCGGTTGACGCAGTAAGCGCAGTCATAGCAGCAGTAGTTGGTGTACAGCACCTTCAAAAGAGACACGCACCGGCCGTCGGCGGAGAAGGTGTGACAGCAGCCGGAGTTGGCGGCGGTGCCGATGGTCCCCGGCTTCCCGCCCCGGACCACCCCGCTGGAGGTGCAGGCGGCGTCGTACTTGGCGGCGTCGGCCAGAATGGTCAGCTTGTCCATCACCTCCATGGGGCCCCTCCTTTCTCAATCGCGCGTTCCATCAAACGTTTGTATCTCTATTATAGTACGACCGCTTCATTTGTCAAGGGGTATTTTGTGGGCCGGGAGAAAAAACGGACAGCCCGTCCTGGGCAATGTCATTAAGTTAGAGGCATTGTATATGGAGCAGCCAAAAATGAAACG
>ERZ779626.1417-NODE-1417-length-10404-cov-5.045608_pt1 | contig 10404 bp, 6 predicted proteins | sample MGYA00514209_ERZ779626 | MGnify/ENA primary metagenome ERZ779626 (study PRJEB29562, sample SAMEA4376713) | mouse gut metagenome | isolation source: Cecum | study: EMG produced TPA metagenomics assembly of the A DSS colitis mouse model was used to assess the...
CGCGAGCGTAAAAGCTATATCGCAAACCTTTCCGAGGGCGGCGACGTTATTCCCATTACCGACGAGGACGAAAGCGTTACAGCGCAGATAATAGTCCCCATCGTCTGTAACGGCGACTGTCTCGGCGCGGTTGCGCTTGTTTCTACCGAGCAGGGCGCGCGTATCGAGGCTTCCGCCTGCAAGCTTGCGCAGCTTTCGGCGAACATACTTGCAAACCAGTTCGAATAAGCTTTAAAAACCTAAGCCGCAGGGCGCTTTTGACGCGCCATGCGGCGTTTTGCGTAAATTTATAGTATTTATTTTATAAAAAAGGCTTGAAACCGGGTCAAATTTAAGCTAAAATTTACCGAACCCGTGATTAATATGTTGAAAAAAAAACCAAACACAAAAAAAATCGGGGGGGGGGTACGCCCCTTATAGTGTAAGCCACGGCAAATGCCTTTGGCTGTCTTTAATACTGACCTTTTTATGTACGGCTTTATTGGGCTGTACTTTTTTGTTGCCAAATACGGTAAAAGCCGAGGGCGGCGAGGAGCCGGTGCAATTAAACTGCACTTACGCGGTTGACGGCGGTTCGCAAAAGTTTTTCTATCTGTATCGCTCAAGCCCTATTGACGTTAAATTCGGGGCCGAATCAAGTTGGGCTACGGGTCACAATTTGTACGCCGCCTTTGACGAAACTTCGAAAAACACGCTCGTTTTCGGGACTTCAAGCAGTACTTACGAGGGTAAAGGTGTTTATACGGAATTTACCGCAAGCATCGTAGTGCCGGCAAGGCAGGAATACGTCGTTAACTACAATATGAACTTTTCTTCCGTTAGAGGTAATTATATCGATTCGGGTATGGGGTTCGAATTGTTCGATTACGGTTATTCGAACGATACGGTGACCGCGCCTACGGCCAAAACCGTATCTGATGCGGCGATGGCGGAAGACCCTTCGAAGGACCTCTTTATCGGGTACAGCGAAAGCAGAATAGGCACTTCTGTTTACGACCCTAACGGAATTAAACCCGAGTATTCCGTATTTTTTCAGTATAGCAGCGGCGGCTACGGTGGCGTTGTCGGTACTAAGGATATTCAAGCTGTTTATGCCAATAAAACAGACGCGCCCCAAACATTTACTCAGCGTTTCGGGCTTTGGACGGGTCTCGGTTACGGTTCGTCAAATCCTTCAACGATTAACGGTCAATGCATTATAACGCCGACGCTTGTTTCGGAGGAGACGCTGTTTTACAGTGCACCTAAGGCGGTTACCGGGGAATACGACGGTACGGATATGCTCAATCCGCTAAGCACTGCCATAACGTCCGCGGACTGGTACGTCGACGGGGGAATGGTTTTCAGCTGCGCCGATACCGTCAAGGAAAGCGGAACGTATACCGTTACCGCGTCGCTGTCCAACGCGGCGCTAAACGACGGCGTGCAATGGCTGCTCGGCGACGGGACGAAAACGCCGGGCGACCAGGCCTTTACGTTTACCGTAACGCCGATAGTCATTACCTCGCCAAAAAACTCTGTAATCACGGCGGAGTACAACGGCGCGGAGCAATCGTTGAAAACGCTCGCCGATAAACCCGCGTGGTACGACCAGAGCGTTTATTCAGACCCGTCTATAATAGAAATCAACGATAAGTTTACGGACGCGGGGTCTTCTACCGTCAACGTAAAGCTTGTTTCGGGAAATTACGCGTGGAGCGACGGCGAAAGCAATTCTTCCGACACGCGTTCGTTTACGTTCAAAATAATGGCTAAGCCGCTTTCCGTAATATTCGAAGAGCAAAACGGTTTGACCGTTGCGCGCTTTGAGGACGAAAGCCAGATTTACGGGCGCGATACGGGCGATAAATATCCCAAGCTTAAAACCAAATATTATCAGCCGGGGGACAGTCCCAACAGTGCGGTTGAAAGTCCGACGCACGTCGGACAATGGATTGCGCTTGCCGCGCTTGAAAATGCCGCCGCTTGTAATTATTCCGTCAATGCTGTTTCCGACGAATTTACTGTTTCTAAAATCGTTACCCCGTATCCTGTTTTGACGGCGGGAGGCAGCGCTACGGCGCCGTACAACGGCAACGAGCAGGAGTTTGTATTCGAGGGTTACGACGGCGAAATAATGGAATACGTCGTGCCGGAGGGAGCAATCAGCTTTGACGGCGTCACGCTGACAGTCAAGGACGCGGGCGAGTACGCAATAGAATACAGATTAAAGGACGAAAGCCTGTACGAGTGGAGTGGCGAAACGGGCTTAAGCGTAAGCATAGAGAAAAAGAAGATAGTAATAGTCTCGGACGAAATCAACGCAACGGAATGGTCAAAGGGCGAGGACGTGGAATTAAAGTTTCGGGTTACGGGTCTTGTAACGGGAGACAGCGTAAAGCTTGAAGCGACGTACAGTAAGGGCGGAGCAGGCTCTTCAAAGCTTGTAGTAACGGACAACGGAGACGGCACTCAAAGCGTAACAATCCCTAAGAACTACGGCACTGGGGATTACGTGCTAACGGTAAAGACCGCCGAGGTCGGGAACTATATCGAGCGAGAAGCGGCAACTCATTCGTTCAGGATAACGGCGGAAGGGTTAGACTTAGGCGAGAACGAAATCAAGTGGAAGATAGACGGCAAGAGCTATACGATAGAGGACTGCAAGGACGGATACCTTGAATTGGAGTATACGGGCAAGGCGTTTACGCTTACGGTAGACATCAATTCGAGCGCGAGCGCTGCGGAGCTGGAAATAGAGAGCTACGGCGGAGACTGGCAGACTGCGATAAACGCAGGCGAGTATACGGCGACGGTGCATATCGTAGCGTCAGACCCCAACCTATACAGCTTTGACGAGACCTACACTTTAAAAATAAGGATAGTACCGAAGGTCCTCGATTTTAGCGAAGCGACGTGGGAATGGCAGTACGCGGGTGATAGCGACTGGCAGGCATTGAGAGAAGGTAGTATGCCGTCGTTCGATAACCGAGCGGTAACGGTGAGAATCTCACCCGAGTACTTTGCGGGAATAGGATTAAAAGATGGCGAGTATACGGTAGAGTACCGCAACAACAACGACCTTACCGAAAAGGGCGAAAAGAGTACTACTGCAGAGATAACGATAAGTAACGGCAATTACACTACAGCGGACGGCGGATATGCAGAGGTAAGCAAGCAGTGGGAGATAACTGCTAAGTCTCTTGAATATAACTGGACTGGCAAGCAGACGGTAACGGCTGGAGAAAACACGTTCGAGTTTGCGGCAATAGAGTTTGCGGACGGCGGGGACTATTCGGGCTTTTTCGAGTATTACTTCACCGTGGACGGAGAAGAGGGAGAGTTCACAAAAGAGGAGCTTGAAGCGTATATATCCGAGCACTGGACGGAAACTACGGCTATAACGGGCAAGGTATACGTACGCCAGACGGTAAGCGACGGAGAGGTGGTAATATCTCCGAGCTACCGCAGCTTCACAACGGGCACGCCCAAGACCGCGCTTACGGTAGCGATTAGTTGCGAAGAGAACGCTGAGTACGGAAAGGTCAATTTCGGTTTCGAGGTCAAGAGAGGCAACTCGGACGAGCGGACGAGAACGGAAGTGAGAATAAGCGGCGGAGCTTTGGAAGAGGAAGTAGTCTTTGCGGGCGACAGCTCGGAGCTTACGGCGTTTATAAACGGATTAGGCGCAGGCGAGTATAAGATAAAAGTAACGGTAACGGCCGAAAACAGCGAAACGTACGTAGTAACGGGCGATAACGAATACAGACTTATAATAGCCAAGAGAAAGGTAGAGCTGCCCACGCTGAAAGAGGGAATAACCTATAACGGCGGAGTAATCTATTTCAAGGACTGTATCGAGGGCTACGACGACAGGATAATGACGATACTCGGCGATAGTGACGGCGGAATAGACAGCGGCACGGACTGGCGCGAGCAGGGTTATTATACAAAGATACGGCTTATTGACGGCGACAACTACGAGTTTGGCGAGGGAGTAAGCGAGTACGAGTATAACTGGCATATCGGCAAATTTATAATAACCGAGGATACGTGGAACAAGAGCGGGAAGGAGGGAGCGTATCTCGATTTGCCGGACTGGGTAAAGGGACTGCTGAGAGACAGCAAAGTTCTTAAACTTGAATACAGTTATTACTTGGACCAGTACAGCGACGCGCTTGAAAGCGTGGAGTTCGTAAAGGGCAGTTCGTTATACGTAGACGCGAAGCTTTCGGGCAGTGCGGCGGTTAACTTCGAGTTCGAGAACGGTAGCGAGGAGGACGGAGTACAGACCTCGGCAAAGACGCTTTACACCGTGCCCAAGGGCAGCGGCGCGGGCGAGTTCTTCGAGGATATAGGCGAGTTCGTGAAAGGCAACTACTGGGTAGTGATAGTAATAGGCATAGGCTTATTGCTGTTGATACTAATAATAGTCTTAGTAAGCCGCAAGCGCAGGCGCGCCGACGACGATTACTATGACGACGACTACGACTATGACGACGACGAAGACGACGAGGACGAAGACTACGACGAAGATTATTAAAAAAACGGTCACCCGATTTCGGGCGACCGTTTAATAATATACAAACTCCGCATACTACCGTAGCGGGGTTTTACTTATGTTCAGTCAAAAGCAATCGTTTATAAAGGGCGCGATACTTATATCGTTGGGCGGGTTCATTTCCAAAATGCTCGGCGCGATTTACCGTATACCGCTTACCAACTTTCTCGGCGGCGAGGGAATGGGGATATATCAGATGGTATACCCCCTGTACTGTATTCTTTTAACCGTTTCGGCTTCGGGCATACCTACGGGTATCGCCCGCATAATCTCGTCGGGAAAGGCGGGCGCGGAACGGCAGGCATTCAGGCTGTACGGCGCAATCGGTATAATAGGCACTATTCTCATGTACTTTTTATCCGCCCCGCTCGCCGCGCTTCAAACCGAGCCCGCAATTAAGCTCTGCTGCATAATGCTCTGTCCGTCGGTGTTCTTCGTATCGGTGCTGTCCGTCGTGCGCGGCTATTTTCAGGGCAAGGGGAATATGTATCCGACCGCCGTTACCGAGGTGACGGAGCAGCTCGTCAAGGTCGCGCTCGGCTGCGTGCTTGCATACTTTTTCAGGGACAATCTGCCGCTTGCCGTCGCGTCGACGCTGTTTTCGGTCACGGTCAGCGAGGTTGCCGCAACCGCGCTCGCTCTTATATGGTACTTTAAAAAGCGGGCGCGCCTGCCCCTTTTCAAGGTGCCTTCGCCGCCCGTTTCGGCGATAGTCAAATACACCGTTCCGCTTACGCTTACCGCGATTGCGCTGCCGGTCAGCCAGCTTTTGGAAAGTATAGTCGCGGTGCGGTTTCTGCGCGATATTTCGGGCGAGGCAACCGCGCTGTACGGCATTTTTTCGGGCTGCGCGGTAACTATAATAAATCTGCCCGTGTCGGTTACGTACGGGCTTGCCGCGGCAAGCGTGCCTCAGATTTCCCCGCTTGCCGAAAAGGGCGACCTCGACGCGGCAAAGGCAAAGGCGTACAAGGCGCTTTTAATCACGTTCGCAATATCCGCGCCCGCTGCGGTGGCGCTGTTCGTATTCGCGCCGTTTGCGGTCAATCTCATATTCAAGTCTTTAGAGCCCGAAAACAAGGAATTGCTGTTGCTGCTGGTCAGAATAATGTCGGTAAACGCGGTTACGCTGTCGCTCGTGCAGACGTCGTCGGCGTGTCTTACCGCGCTCGGCAAGCCGATAAAAAGCACGGTCACGCAGTGGGTCACGGCAATTTTGCGCGTGCTGCTTACCGCCGCGCTGATTAAATTTACTTCGCTTTCGATTGCTGGCGCGGCAATCTCGGCGAATTGCAGTTATTTGGTTGCTACTTTGATTAATTTCTGGTATATTATCAGGGAACACGGAGGACGCATAAATGAGAATAACGCTGATAGGATTGGGCAACTGCCCAGACGACTTGACCAAAAAAGCTGAGCTTGCATTGAGCGCTGCGTCGCGGATAATCGCGCGCACCGACGGCACGGCGTCGTTTAAAAGCCTTTCGGGCTATAACGTCGAAACGCTGGATGGCGTGTTCGTTTCAAGCCGCAATTTCGACACGCTGAATAAAAACCTTGCAGCCGCCGTTCTGGACGCGGCGAAGACCGAGGACGTCTGCTATTGCGTCGACGGCGCGGTATGCGAGGACGCGGCGTGTTCGATTATACTTAAAAAGCACGCCGACACGGTGATAATAGAGGGCGTGCCCAAAAGCGCGCTCGCGGCGGGCGCGGCGCGGATTAGCTCGTACAGCGCGGTTTCGGCGTACGGTGTGGACGGGCTTAAAAGCGCGTCCGCGGCAGTGGTCTACGACATAGACTGCTACTACATAGCAAGCCTTGTAAAGCAGAAGCTTTCCGACCTGTACGGCGAGGAAACGGACTGCACCTTCGTGCGCGGCGGGCGCGCGGCGCGTATCAAGGTTTACGAAATCGACAGACAGAAGGAATACGATTACTCGTGCGCGGTCGCAATCGAGGAGGGCGAGTTTCTTAAAAAAGAGCGTTACGACTACGCCGACCTGCAAAGCCTTATCAGGCTGCTGCGTAAGCCCGACGGTTGCCCCTGGGACAGGGCGCAGACCAACGCGAGCATAAGGGGCAATACCATAGAAGAGGCGTACGAGCTTGCAGACGCAATAGAACGCGACGACGACGACGGTATCGAGGAGGAGACTGGCGACGTGCTGTTGCAGGCGGCGTTCCACTCGGTTATAAAGGAGGAGCAGGGCGCGTTCAACGGCACCGACGCGATAACGCGGCTGGTCAAAAAACTGATATTCCGTCACTCGCATATATTCGGCGCGGACAAGGCTAAGGGCAGCGAGGACGCGCTTTCGGTCTGGGAAAAGAATAAGACGATAGAAAAAAACATGACGACGTTCGGCGAAAGCGTGCAGGCGGTGCCCGCGAACTTCCCCGCGTGTATGTACGCGCAGAAGGTGGGCAAGCGCGCAGCGAAAAGCGGTATGGACTTTCTTTCGCCCGTGTCCGCGTTCGAGCGGCTTTCGGACGAGTTTTCAGAGCTTGTGGAAGCAATGCAGTCGGGCGACAAGCAAAGGGTTTTCGACGAGGCGGGCGACGTGCTGCTTTCCGCGGTCAATACCTGCCGCCTTGCGGGGGTGGACTGCGAAAACGCGCTCAGAATGGCGGCTAAAAGGTTTGCGGCAAGGTTTGTAGAGTGTGAAAAGCTTATACTCGCTGACGGCAAGGATATGACCGAGCTGGACGGTCTCGAACTCGATTTGTATTGGGAAAGAGCGAAAAATGCAGTTAAAGAAAATTAAGATAGGCTCGCTCGAAACGGAAAACAACGTGTTTTTGGCGCCGCTTGCGGGCTACACTAATTCGGTGTTCCGCAAAATTTGCTTCGAGCTGGGCGCGGGACTGACGTTTACCGAAATGGTAAGCGCGAAGGGGCTGGTTTACGGCAGCGAAAAAACCAAAGAGCTTTTGGCTGTTCCCGAGGGCTACGGAGGAATAAAGGCGTGCCAGATATTCGGTTCCGACCCCGAAATTATCGAACGCGCCGCCTGCGGCGAAGAGCTTGCGCCATTCGATTTAATCGATATCAATATGGGCTGCCCGATGCCCAAAATTTACAACAACGGAGAGGGCAGCGCGCTTATGAACGATATTCCGCTGGCGTGCAAAATAATTTCCGCGGTAAAGAAAAGCGGCAAGGCGGTTTCGGTAAAGTTCCGCATAGGACTTACCGAGGGCAATATAATTGCAGCCGAGTTCGCGCGGGCGTGCGAGGGCGCGGGCGCGGATATTATATGCGTGCACGGACGAGTGCGCGAAAAGATATATGCGGGACCGGTCAACTGTGCCGCGATTGCCGAGGCGAAGTCGGCGGTGGATATTCCCGTAATCGCAAACGGCGGGATTTTTTCAAGCGCGGACGCGGGCAAGCTGATTGACAGGACGGGCGCCGACGGGGTAATGATTGCGCGCGGGGCGATGTTCCGCCCATGGATATTCGCAAGAATTACGGGGCGGGAGTACGACGCGCACGCCGTGGTAAGCAGGCAACTCGACGATACGCTTGCGGCGTTCGGCGAAAGGTTTGCGTGCGTATATATGCGCAAGATGATTGCGTTCTATTTAAAAAGCAAGCCCAACGGCGCGGCGTTGCGCGGTCGGCTTATGCAGGCGCCCACGACGGACGCCGTGCGCGAAATATTGAACGAAATAGAATTTTAAACGGCGGCGCGGACTTAAAGTCCGCGCCGCCGTTATTTGGGTACGTCTCCGTCGGTGCAGCGTACGGTGTAATTGCCCGTGTTCGCGCTCCAATCCAGATATTTTTTAACCGACTTCCACTTTTCGCGCGTGCCCGCGTAAATTATTTCGGTAAGCGATACGCACGAGAAAAACGCATAGCTGCGTATAGACGCAAGGCTTTGAGGCAGCGATATTTTGCGCAGTCCCGAGCAGCGGCTGAACGCCTCGTATTCGATTGAGGTCACGCCCTCGTTTAAAGTCAGCTCGGTCAGCGCCTTGCAGCCGTCGAAGGCGCAACGCTGAATACTTTTTACGCCCTTGCCCAAAATCACGCTTTCAAGGCTTTTGCAGCCGCGGAAGGCGTATTGCTCGATAAATTCCACGCTGTCGGGAATGGCAACGCTTTTCAGGCTTTTGCAGCCGTCGAACGCGCTGTAGCCTATCGTTCTGACCCCTCTGTCAACGGTAATGTCGCGAAGCGAAACACAGTCGCGGAAGGCGCCGTAGCCTATGCCCGTTATCCCCGCGGGGATTACCGCGCTTTTTATATGTCGGCACCCGCGGAACGCGTTGCCCGCAATTACCGTTACGGGCACGCCGTCGCATTGCGACGGTACGGCTATATTCAAATTTGTCACCGTACCTATTCCCGTTACGTAATAAACGCCGTCTATCGCGGTTAATTCCAGGCTTTGCGCAAGCTTCGTGCCAACGTCCATATTCCCTCTCGGCGCGGGCGCGTTAAATTAAAAAGGGCAACCATCGAAGGTTGCCCGCATACAGTACCCTCAACAGTTGCTTAATACTTTGAATGTTCCGTATCATTTTATTATAGAGAACGAAACAAGGATACAGCTATGCCGTATACTTATTCTCTATAACGTCGAAATTTAACCAACGGAAAAAAACCGTATAAAAAAATACGGACAAAGCGGGGAAGATACGTCTTCCCTATTCAAAGTATTAAGCGTAAATACTATAACACTTAAAAGGCGCTTTGTCAAGTGCGGGTTAAAAATACAAGTAAATATACAAATGCCGTAAAAATTCAGTTTTCGTCATTTTTTTCTCTTTTACGACAGTGCGGAAGCATTACAATCTATTTTGCAATGCAGGTGTACGTCGAGCTGGCTATTTTGGAAAATTTTTGTATGGATTTCACTCTGCTGTACTGCGCAAAGGCAGTGGCTAAAAATCCCGCGCATATTTTCCGTGTTGCCGTCGCGTCGGTACTGGGCGCGTGCGTTGCGGTCGTAATTCCGCTTTTTGATTTGGGCAGCGTGCTGTCAATAATAATAAAGCTTGTATCGGGTCTGATAATTTGCGCCGTTTCGGGCAAATTTACGCACGTTAAAGCATACATTAAACTATCGGCGGTATTTTTTGTTTTTACCGCGCTGCTCGGCGGGGCTCTGATAGGTATATTCTCTCTTGCGGGCGTTGACTATCAGGCGGGCGGCGGATACGTTCTGTCGTCCGTACCCATTGGCATACCGCTGTTCGGCGCGCTGCTTCTTTTGATTGCGGCGCGGAAAATTGCCGCTAAGCTGAAAAAGGTCGACAAGTCCGAGGTTGCGTGCGCGGTCTACAAGGGAGAAAAAAAGGTAAACCTTGCAGGCTTTTTCGACAGCGGCAACAAGGTGTACTGCGCGGGGCAGCCCGTGTGCGTCATACCGCTTGCGGCGGCAAGCAAAATAATAGACGAATCGTGCATAGAAACTACGGTAAAAATACATACTGTTGCCGAGAGCAAAAAACTTAAAGTTTTTACGGCGGACAAGTTAGAGATACGCAAAGGCGAAAAAGTAAGAACGCTGAAGGGCGTCAAGATAGCCGTAACGCCGTATGCGGACAAGGCAATTCTTCACCCCGACTATCTGGAGGACTGATGTTTGAAAAAATAAAACAGCTTTTATCGCTGATATTCGGCAAAAACACTCTCGACTATATCTGCGGAACCGAGGCGCTGCCGCTGCCCTTTTCGCCAGAGGAGGAAAACGATAAAATTTCCCTTCTCGAACAGGGGGACGAGCAGGCGAAGTCCGCGCTCGTAGAGCATAATCTGCGACTCGTCGTGTACATAGCCAAAAAGTTCGAGGGGAGCGGCGCGGACGGCGACGACCTCGTTTCCGTCGGCACGATAGGACTTATAAAGG
>ERZ779626.1421-NODE-1421-length-10386-cov-3.997483_pt1 | contig 10386 bp, 9 predicted proteins | sample MGYA00514209_ERZ779626 | MGnify/ENA primary metagenome ERZ779626 (study PRJEB29562, sample SAMEA4376713) | mouse gut metagenome | isolation source: Cecum | study: EMG produced TPA metagenomics assembly of the A DSS colitis mouse model was used to assess the...
ATTCAACTGGCTGAATATATGGGGTTTAAGGAGATTTATTTGTTGGGAGTTGATTTCACAGGTGCAAACGAGCATGGGAGTAGGTATGGTCATTTTTACTCTGAGTGTGAACTGACATCTGTCAGCTATACAGACCAGGTAAAGCTTGCCTATGAAAAAGCTAAATTATATGCGGATGAACATGGAATTAAAATTTATAATGCAACGCGGGGAGGCAGGCTGGAAGTGTTTGAACGTGTGGATTTTGATAGTGTGTTCTGATAAATGGAGGGGTCTAGAAGAAATATATGATCAGGATGATTGTATTTGACATAGATGGAGTGTTAACAGACGGCAGGAAATACGTGGATGGAAATGGTGTGGAATTCAAGGCATTACAATTAAAAGATTTGGATGCTCTTGGAATGCTTGCTGAAAGTGGATATAGAGTGGGATGTATATCAGGTGAAGAAACAGGATTCAGCAGGCAGTTTTTGGAAATGGATGTTATAGACCATATTCGGCTGGGGTGTAAGGATAAAGAAAGGGCGCTGCGGGACATTGCAAGTGAGAGCAAGGTCAAAACAGAAGAAATCTGTTACATAGGAGATGGGAAGTATGACATACCAGCCTTGCGGATATCTGGATTGTCCGTATGCCCTAAGGATGCCATTCAAGAGGTAAAAGAGATAGCGGATATTGTATTAAAAAGCAAGGGCGGCGAAGGCTGTATTGCGGAATGCTATTCATATCTGAAGGGATGCAAGGGGGGAGAGAACATCCGATTGCCAGAAGAAGGGAAAAAGGCTGAACACCTTCTGCAAAGAATAGAAGAACATCAAAATGTCGTCAATAAGATGATGGAAGACAAGACTCTTTTGATGAATACAGAACGGGCAATTCAAATGATCGTAGACAGCTATAAAGAAGGCGGAAAGCTTTTTTTGTGCGGAAACGGAGGGAGCGCCGCAGATGCGCAGCATCTGGCAGCTGAACTGGTAGGACGCTTTTATCTGGAGCGAAGGGCCTGGAGTGCAGAGGCTTTGACAACAAATACCTCTATTATAACAGCGTTGGCAAATGATTACGGATATGATTCTGTTTTTGCGAGACAAATTGAGGCTAAAGCAGGCGAGGGAGATATACTAATCGGAATTACAACAAGCGGCACGTCCAGAAATATATGCAATGCATTTAAGCAGGCAAAGAAAATGGGGGTAAAAACAATATTAATGACAGGAGAGCTGCCAGAATATTGTGACATTTTGGAATATACAGACTGTATGCTTGGGGTGCCGTCAAAGGATACGGCGCGGATCCAGGAAATGCATATTATGGCAGGACACGTGATATGCGAATGTGTAGAACAAAGGCTATTTTAATAGATTTGGAGAGGAAGCTTTGAACATGAGTGTGGAACATGTATTTATTATTGGAGAAATTGGAATCAACCATAATGGAGATCTAAAGACAGCAAAAGAGCTGATAGACTGGGCGGCCTTGGCAGGCTGCGATGCCGTTAAATTCCAGAAAAGAACAGTGGACAAGGTATATTCGAAGGAATATCTTGACGGATACAGAGAAAGTCCATGGGGTATCACTCAGAGGGCACAAAAAGAAGGGCTTGAGTTTAGTCAGAAAGAGTATGAAGCTATAGACCAGTATTGTAAGGAAAAAGGTATCGAATGGTTTGCTTCTGCATGGGATATGGAATCACAGCTTTTCCTAAAGCAGTTTCATTTACATTATAATAAAATTGCATCGGCGATGTTGACAAATGATGAACTCCTTCGGGAGGTGGCTGGTGAGGGGAAATATACGTTTATTGCAACCGGCATGAGTACTTTTGAAGAGATTGACCATGCAGTTAATATTTTTAAAGAGTATAGCTGCCCATATGAGCTGATGCATTGTAACAGTACTTATCCTATGCCAAAGGAAGAAGCAAATTTACGTCTCATTCCTGTGTTAAAGGAAAGGTATCAATGCAAGGTTGGTTACAGTGGGCATGAGACGGGGCGGATTGTTTCCACATCGGCGGTTGCATTGGGAGCCACTTCCATTGAACGGCATATTACTCTGGATAATACAATGTATGGTTCGGACCAGGCCGCTTCGCTGAACGTAAGGGATTTGGTCAGACTGGTGGAAGATATTCGATTGATTGAGAAAATATTGGGAAATGGTGAAAAAGTGCTGAGTCCCAAAGAAATGGAAACAAAGAAAAAATTGAGAGGCTAAGGAATAAAATAATGAATGTGGCATTTATTCCAGTACGGGGCGGCAGTAAGTCGATTCCGCTGAAAAACATTAAAGAGATAGCCGGAAAACCATTGGTATACTGGACGTTAAAAGCAGCAAACGACTGTGGGAATATTGACAGGGTGTATGTGTCAACTGACAGCGAGCTGATAAAAAAGACGGTTGAAGGATTTGGAATGAAAAAGGTGATGGTTGTGGGACGGAGCGAAGAAACAGCGTCTGATACGGCATCCACGGAATCGGCAATGATTGAATTTGCAGAGCAATTTCAGTTTGATAATATTTTTTTGATACAGGCCACATCACCCTTGTTAAGTGCGGCGGATTTGGAAGGCGGATATCGGCTGTATTGCCAAAAAGACACTGACAGCGTGTTTTCAGCGGTCAAACAAAAAAGATTTCACTGGGCAAATAATGAGGATGGTTTTGCATATCCGCTGAATTATGATGTGTTTCATAGGCCCAGAAGGCAGGAATTCGAAGGATATTATGTGGAAAACGGAGCCTTTTTTATTACCAGCAGAGCGCTTTTGCTGAAAAGCAGGAATCGCATTTCCGGAAACATAAGATTATATGAAATGGATGACGCTTCCTATTTTGAAATTGATGAACCATCAGATTGGATCATTATAGAGGCATTGCTGAAAAGAAAACAAAAATAACATGGACTGGCCGATTTGTTTTGGAGACAATTGTATGACAGTTGAGGAAGAATGGGAAAAATTAATAAGTGAAAATAGATCCATATATATATATGGCGCAGGTAATATTGGCAAGAAAATTTTAGACTTGCTTCATAAAACGAAAGGTGCTGAAAAAAAGATAAAGGGTTTTCTGGTATCTGATTTGACTGGAAATCCTGCAAAAATTCAGGAATACCCGGTGATGGTTCCCGAGGATATTGTGAATCGTGAGGATTTGGTCCTGATATCAGTAACAGACATATATCAGGAAACTATTTTGAGTGACTTGCGATCCATGGGATTTAAAAACGTCGCCATTGCTTATAAATATTCTTTTTTGGTGGACGATTTAGACTGTAATTTTCCAAAAACCATGGTTATTGATACAAACGAGTTGATGTTGTGTCAGTACAAAGAAAATCAGTTTAACAGATATGACATAATCGTTCGTTTGCTGGCTGTTAAGCACTATTATGGACAGAATACATATGGATCCAATCTATATGAAAAGATGCAGAATATTCGTTCCGAGGATGAAAACTATGGGAATATTTCCAGGAAGCGCTTTGCAGAATTAATAAAGTCTTTTGAGGAAAATGGATATAACAGTAATTCGGAATTAGTTATTGATGAAAAACTGCATTTAGTTGATGGTTCTCACAGATTGGCGTTGGCCCTTTATTTTGCAGTCCCGAGATTAAAGGTGAGGATTGTAGAAAGGAAAGAAGAAATCTATTACGGAAAGGATTGGTTTGTAAAATCGTTTTCCAGTGAGGAATGCAAAATAATAGAAGAGACATTTTTGCTGTCTGAAAAGTCGTGGTTTGGCAGTATTAAGGGTATTTTGTGGCCAAGCGTCGCAGGCTATTTTGACGAAATTGTTGAGACAATAAACAATCAATATGAGGTCTCAAATATCAAGGACTATGTTTTTGATGCCAAAGAATTTCGAAAAATTGTATATAAAATTTATCAAGTAGACAGTATTGCTGAATGGAAGATAAATACTAAACTGAAATATATGAGTCCTTTTTCACCGTATCGTATCAGAATTTTTGATATTGATATGGGGAATCCAGAATTCAGAATGAAAAAGGCTGTTGTGGGAATCCTTTCGGACAAAGGAGCGGAATTAAAGGAAAGAATCCGGGAATTGTATATGGGAAAAGTCCCGGGATATTTTTCTGACATTATATTTCATACAGCGGATAATTTTTATCAAAGCAATTACATGGAAAGCCTGTTTTGTGACGAAGCAAGTAACACACAATTATGATGATATAGGACATTGATTTATGAAAATAAAGTTTATGGACGAACTGGAATTTGTATTGGACAGATTCGGGATTGATAAAAGCGAGATATGTATCATAGGCAGTTCTGTTTTAGCAATTGCAGATATTCGTGAAAATCATGATTTAGATTTTGCATTATTTCCGCAGGCAAGGAACAGGATATTGAAATTATATGGCGGCCAGGTGGAGGTGTTACCGTCTGGTACAATTAATTTTAGTGATCATATTCAGTCCTTATTGGGGCGATATGTCAAAATAGGTCTGCTGGATGAAGAGATGTTTACAGATGCCTATACAGTGAAGATTAATGGGTATCGGGCAGCAAGAATTGAGGTAGAGCTTGCGCAAAAAATAGAGCGTGATTATGAAAAAGATCGGAAAGACTTGGAAAACATAGGAAATATTTATTCACAAATACCTGGCTTTGATAATGGCTTGTTTGAGAAGCTGAAAAAGCGAAAGGCAGTTATTTTCGGAGCCGGAGCGAACGCAAAGCTGGCCTATTATTGTTATTCTCTAAAATACGAACTGATATGCTATGTGGATAACGACCCGAAGCTTTGGGGAACGAAAGTAAATGGTTTGGATATTTGTCCGCCGGATGTGTTAAGAGACATGGATGCGGTAATTATTATTTCAAGTAATCGGTATGCGGAAGAAATAAAAAATGAACTGTTTGCGCAATTTGGAAAGCGAAAGGTTATAACTTTTTCTTGGAGGGAAGAGCTTTCTATTTTAGGCTAAGGAGAGAGATGATGCAGAATACAGTGTTAATATCTGTAGTGGTTCCAGTTTACAATAGTGAATTATATTTAAAGCAGTGTATAGATAGCATACTTAGACAATCGTTTACGGAGTTTGAATTTATATGTGTTAATGATTGTTCGACGGATAATTCTCTGAAGATTTTGCGTGAATACAGTCAAAGAGATAAAAGGCTGCGTATATTGGAAAATAAAAAAAATATAGGCCTGGCATTAACAAGAAATAGAGGTATGGAAGAGTCCCAGGGAAAATATATTTATTTCTTGGACTCAGACGACTGGATCATACCGGATGCACTTCAAATAATGTGGGATTATGCAGAGCGGCATGGCACAGACGTTATTTTGTTTAACAGCGGCGTCAAGGCAGAAGGAATAGGATTAGGGGGAACAACTGTAGATTGGAATATGGGGGATTTATACGGCATTGTGATGTCAGGGGAAGATGCCTTTTGTAATATTATGGAAAAAGGGATGTGGTCAAGCGCTGTTTGGAGACAATTTTGGAAAAAAGATTTTTTGACAGAAAATAACATAATGTTTGAAAATAAGCGTATGGCAGAAGACTGTATATTTACTACTATAGCGTTGCTTTCAGCAAACAGGGTGGTTTTTGTGGATCAACAACTTCATTTTTACAGACGTCACAATGACTCTTTATCGTTTGTACATAGTACTGATATGATGAGGGATTATGCATTAAACTATATGACGATGCTTCGATTTTGGATTAAGAACTCCTTTTCACAAAGAACAAATATGGCGATTATGACACATATGGATAACATTGCCCAGAAAATTCGATATATGCATGTGAGCTATGAAGATGTTTATTCAAATGAAATGTTCGAAAGTATAGTAGACCGGCATTTATATAGGTTAATAGTCAATTCCAATCAAGGATCTTTTTTGGAAAGAAGCTTGGATAAGGAATTTGTGGACAAGCTTAATGGTTATGAGGATATATATATTTATGGATCGGCAGAATATGCAATTGAAATGTATGAGCAGTTAATAAAATGGAATATGTGCATAAAAGGATTTGTGGTAACAAAATATTCCAAAGCAAGACAAATACACAATCGCCCTGTTTATACATTAGATGAACTTTGTACAGACAAGGAAAAGACGATTTTTGTTTTAGGTGTTACTGAAAAGAATCGAAAGGATGTAGTGGAAAATTTAATAGACCATGGATATATGTACTATTTATCATTACAAGATATGTAAGTAGAATAAGGATCATCTTATAAAGGACAGTGATATGGAACAGCGGTATGATGAAAGAGGCGAATATGTTATATGGGGAGCGGGAAGACTGGGAAAAGCGGCTTATGCATATTACGGGGACTATGTAAATATTGCTTTTTTCATTGACAGCGATGAAAAAAAAGAAGGACAGACATTAAATGGGAGGCCCGTTTTTTTACCAGATATTTTATACAGCCAGAAAAAAAAAGTTATCATAGCAATTCAAAATCACCGCGATGAAGTTGTTGAGCGGCTTGTCGAGCAATATCATATTCAAGAATATATTATGTTTGGTGTAAATCAAGTGTCGGCATATATGGATGGAAAGAGCAATGACAGAATGGACAGAAGTTCACTGATTATATGCTGTTCCAGCGGTTTGGGGAACCAAATGTTTCAATATGCATTGTATCGCAGCTTAAAAGAACAGGGGAAGAATGTGTATCTTGACATTACAAGCTTTGATTTTCCCGGAAAAAGAAAATTTCTTCTTACCGATGTGTTTCCGGATTTGCCTATTAATATGTGTAATGAGGCACAGATGATGAGATTTGTGCATAATTGTTGCGGAGAATTTCCCAAACTTAAAAATTTTCAAGTATTTGTGGAAGCATCGCCATCCGAGCAAAGAGTAAAGACTTGTGATAAACGGCTTTTGGACCTGGAAAATGGAATTGTCAAGGGATATCATCAATGCTATCAATATGCGCAAGAAATAAGAGATATTTTATTAGAAGAAATGGTTTTCAGGAAAACGAATGACAAGGGGCTAATGACAATAACAGACAAAATGTCCAGTGAAAATGCGGTGAGTATTCATATTCGGCGAAGTGATTATCTGGAGGGCAATTCGAAAGTATCATTAGGAGAGGTTTGCACATTGGATTATTATAAAAATGCAATAAAATATTTGCATAATAGGAATAGAGCATCCACGGTGTATTTTTTTTCCGATGATATGCAATGGGTAAAAGAAAATCTTGTGCTGAAGGATGCCGTTTATGTTGAGAGAGAAATGTTTGATGCATATGAGGACTGGTATGATATGTACCTTATGAGCCTTTGCAAGGACAATATTATCGCCAACAGCACTTTCAGCTGGTGGGGAGCGTGGCTGAATCAAAATCCGGATAAAGTGGTGATAGCGCCTAAGGTGTGGAATAATTTGTGTGATTATCAGGATATTTGTCCGCCGGACTGGGTAAGAATTTGAAACAAGGTGAGTATGGATCCATAAAAGAGGAGGATGGTTTTGCGAAAGATTTTTATATGGGGAACCGGCAGATTTGCAGATCAAATAGTGAAAAACGGCGTACATGCAGAAATAGCGGGGTATATAGAAACTTATAAAACAAAAGAATGCTATCAGGGCAGGAGAGTATTTCTATGTACAGAAGTTGTGGATGAGTATGAGGCAATTATCGTCACCAGCAGACACTCAAATGAAATTTACATAGAAGCAAAAAGGCATAAAGTTGATTTGGAGAAAATGATTTTCTTTTTCCCATGTACATATGTTGAGGCTGCAGACAAACTGTCCTGGATTAAGAAAATTTTAGGTGAAAACAATTTTGAAATTTATTGTGCCATGCAGGGATTCTATGAAAATACTTTTTTTCCCCGGGATAAGGAATGCTATAGCAGGCTGAACAGGAGAGAGACATTTCAGATAGATGAAACGAATCTGCGTCCGATCACGCGTGACAGGTATAGTGATGCTGGAACCATAAGCAGTTATTTCTGGCAGGACTTGTGGGCTGCAAGGCTTATCCACGATAACTGCCCAAAGGAGCATTTTGATATTGGGTCGAGGCTGGATGGTTTTATTGCGCATATTTTATCTATGGGAATTTCAGTTAATATGATTGATATCAGGCCGTTTCCAACAGAAATACAAGGGCTGAAAACAGTAGTTGCTGATGCCACGCAGTTGGAGCAGCTTGCTGATGGCAGTATCGAGAGCTTGTCCGCGCTGTGTTCTTTGGAGCATTTTGGTTTGGGAAGATATGGCGATCCGATAGACCCTGAGGCATGTTTTAAGTGTTTTGACAGCATACAAAGGAAGTTAAAGCCAGGAGGTAAGGTATATATATCAGTACCGGTAGGGAAGGAGAGACTGGAATTTAACGCACATCGCATTTTTTATGCAAAAACCATAGTGACGTGTTTTGATAAGATGAAATTGATGGAATATTCTTGTACTGCAAATGGCAAAATTGAGACGAATGTTGAGTTGGAGCGATACGATAATGATATTTTATGCAGAGGGAGCAGATTCGGTTTGTTCTATTTTGAAAAGATATAGTCTTTTCTTATGAGAGAGGAGAATTGGCAGTGAAAGAAAATGAGTTATTGATTAGTGTAATCATCCCTATATATAATGTGGCGCCATATCTGGAGAAGTGTGTACATTCAGTTCTCAATCAATCCTATAAAAATTTGGAAATTATTTTGGTTGATGATGGCTCAACGGATGGATGCTCTCAATTGTGCGATAAATTAGGAGTATCTGACCATAGAGTAAAGGTTTTGCATCAGGAGAACAAAGGTCTGGTATGTGCAAGAAAGGCCGGCGTGGAAGCGGCGAAGGGAAATTATGTGGCATTTGTTGATGGAGATGATTGGATTGAATCTGGAATGTATGAGGATCTTTTGGAAAACATTGTAGTCACTAATGCCGATTTTGTTCATTCAGAATGGTATAGTGAACGGGATGGAGTAATCAGCAACAGACATTATTATTTAGGAAATATTGTCTTTGACGAGACATATGATAAGCAAAAGCTGTTAAAAAATTGTTTAACCAATTCAAATTTGCTTGATAATACAATAGTATCAAAACTGTATAAAAAAGATTTTTTCAGGAGCTGTTATGCAAACGTTCCGGATGATCAGTCTCAGGGAGAGGATTTACTGTGCTTTTGTGAAAGTATTTTGCGCAGCAAAATCGTGGCCGTAAGTAAAAATGCTTATTACCATTATGTATACAGAAATGATTCGCTCTCACACAAGGAGGATATTCTGCTATTGTCTGAAAGATGCAGATGCTATTATCATTTGGAGAGAATTCTGTTTAGATTTAATTGTAATGAAGATTTGCTGGAGATAAACAGGCTGCTAATGGAGAAGGATATCCTGAAAAGATTACATATTTACAAGAAGCTGGACATTCCACATCTTTATTTTCATCCCATAGAGATGCTTCGAAATAAAAGAGTGGTTCTGGCAGGTGCGGGAAAGGTAGGAAGAGATTATTATACACAGATTAGCAAATACAATTGGTGCAAAATAGTTGCATGGACGGATACTCATTATGATAAATATTCTTATGATTATGCAGAGGTTGTAGGACTGAACGAAATTAAAAACAGGGAATTTGATCTGATAATTATTGCTATAAAAAGTGAGTATGGCGCGCAGGAAATGAAAAACAGTTTAGTGGAACGAGGGATACCCGAAGAAAAGATATTATGGAGAATGCCCAAGTCACAATGGGACTTTGAAGAGTGAAAATAATATGAAAGCGTGACCGTATAGCTGGGGACATTGCAAGATTGTATTATGCACAAAACGCAAAGGAGAACAAGGTGAATATCAGACAAGCAACCATTGAGCAATTGGCAAAATGGGCAACAGGTAAACAGTGTATCTATTGCTTTGGGGCAGGGATAAGACTGTCTTCTTTGTTAAAGGAATTCCAAGAGTATCATTTTGACGAGCATATAAAGGGTATTTCTGATAATTCGAGAGAGAAGCAGGGAACAGTATGGAAGTTTAATGAGAAAGCGATTCCTGTGATGGCTCCTGAACATATGATTCGAGAAATGGCAAGAAACGACATCATAATTATTACGGCAGCAAAGGGATCAGAAATATTTCAACAATTAGAGGGCTATGATAAGCTGAATAATATAGATTGCTATTTTGATAATCAATTGAGAGCAAATCAATATGATTATGAACGTAATTCCATAGATATTCCGGAGGTATTTACGTCCCGGACAGATATATGTATACCTAAAATCATTCATTATTGTTGGTTTGGAAAAACGGAAATACCTGAAGAAAATCGCAAATGGATGGAAAGCTGGAAAAGGTACTGTCCTGCTTATCAAATTATCTTCATTCCACTCAATAATTTGATAAGCAGGA
>ERZ779626.1423-NODE-1423-length-10381-cov-4.542030_pt1 | contig 10381 bp, 6 predicted proteins | sample MGYA00514209_ERZ779626 | MGnify/ENA primary metagenome ERZ779626 (study PRJEB29562, sample SAMEA4376713) | mouse gut metagenome | isolation source: Cecum | study: EMG produced TPA metagenomics assembly of the A DSS colitis mouse model was used to assess the...
TTGGCGAAACTGTTACAGATGCAGTAATTACAGTTCCTGCATATTTTAATGATGCACAGCGTCAGGCAACAAAAGATGCCGGTAAAATTGCAGGCTTAAATGTTCAGCTTATTATCAATGAACCAACAGCAGCAGCACTTGCTTATGGTTTAGAGAGAAAAGGCGAAGAAAAAATAGTTGTATATGATTTAGGTGGCGGAACATTTGATGTATCTATCCTTGAACTTGGCGATGGTGTATTTGAAGTTAAAGCTACAAATGGCGATACTTTCTTAGGTGGTGATGATTTTGATGAAAGAATAGTTAAATGGTTATGCGAAGAGTTTATGAAAGACAACGGCATAGACTTAGCTAATGATAAAATGGCTCTTCAAAGGTTAAAAGAAGCTGCTGAAAAAGCAAAACATGAGCTTTCTGGCACAACTGAAACTGAAATCAATCTGCCATATATTACAGCAGACCAAACAGGACCTAAACACTTAGTTAAAAAATTAAGCAGGGCAAAATTTGAAGCATTAGTTTCTGATTTAGTTGAAAAAACATTAGAACCATGCAAAAAAGCTTTAAATGATGCAGGGCTTACAACTTCTGATATTAATGAAGTTATACTTGTTGGTGGTATGACTCGTATGCCGCTTGTGCAGCAGAAAGTAAAAGAATTTTTTGGCAAAGAGCCGCATAAAGGTATCAACCCTGATGAAGTTGTTGCAATAGGTGCAGCAGTGCAGGGCGGTGTATTAATGGGAGATGTTAAAGATGTGCTTCTTCTTGATGTAACTCCGCTTTCATTAGGTATTGAAACTATGGGCGGTGTAATGAATAAAATCATTATGAGAAATACAACAATACCTGCAAAAAAAAGCCAGATATATACAACTGCTGCTGATAACCAGCCGTCAGTTACTATTCAGGTGCTTCAAGGCGAAAGGGAAATGGCAAGTGATAATAAACTTATAGGTCAGTTTGATTTATCAGGCATTGCACCGGCTCCAAGAGGTGTGCCTCAAATTGAAGTTACTTTTGATATAGATGCAAACGGTATATTACATGTTTCTGCAAAAGATAAAGGCACTGGCAAAGAGCAGTCTATTGTTATTAAAGATTCTTCAGGTTTATCAGAAGATGAAATTGATAGAATGGTGCATGATGCAGAAGCCCATGCAGAAGATGATAAACGCAAAAAAGAATTAGCAGATGTAAGAAATCAGGCTGATACTCTAGTATATACTACTGAAAAATCATTAAAAGAGCATGGTGATAAACTTGAAGCTGCTGTAAAAGAAAACATTGAAAAAGAAATGGAAAATTTAAAACAAAAATTAACCAGTGAAAATGTTGGCGAAATAAAAGAAGGTATTGATAAACTTTCAGCTGCAGCACAAAAGCTGGCAGAAGTTTTATATGCTCAAAATAATCAGAGTGGCGATGCTTCTCAGGCTGGCAGTGCTTATGCTCAGGAAGAAACAGCTAAAAAAGATGAAAATGTGGTAGATGCTGATTTTGAAGAAGTAAAAGACGATAAAAAATAAGCATAAATATAAAATACAGGCGTTCTCAAATTAATCTTTGGGAACGCTTTTTAATTTATCCAAATAGATAAAGCCACGAAAATTAGTATAAACCTATATAAAATTTTAGATAAGCTTTTTTTTTATTGCTTATGCATAATAAATATGTTATAATATGCTAAAATATTTAAGGCAGGTATATTATGGCATCACTTACTTCTATGAAAAATATAGGCAAAAATATTGCAAAAAAACTTTCAACAGTAGGTATCAATACTTCTGAAGAACTTATTGAAATAGGCTCTAAACGGGCATTTAAAAGAATGAAAGAAGTATATCCAAAAATCTGCTCTGTTTATATATATACTCTTGAAGGTGCCATAACTGATACAGATTATAATAAACTGCCTGAAAATACTAAAAAAGAATTAAAAGCTTACAGTGATTCTTTAAAATTTGAATTACACCAAAATATATAAATATTTCTAAATTAATATATCAAAATCTTTATAATAATACCTAATATGCTTTAATAACTATATCATGAAGTTGTTTAAAAAATGATAGTAACTAAGAATGGAAAGGCAGCAAAAAGTCATAAAAAATAATGAAAAACTTATTATTTTTGCTTGCAAAATCATATATAAAATATTAAAGTAATCATTCAAAAAATTTTAAGGACGGATAAAGTTGGCTAGAGATTATTATGAAATATTAGGTGTGGAACGCACTGCAACAGATGTTGAAATAAAAAAAGCATATAGAAAATTAGCATTACAGTATCATCCTGATAAAAACCCTGATGATAAAGAAGCTGCTGAAAAATTTAGAGAAGCTGCTGAGGCATATAGTGTGCTTTCAGACCCAGATAAGAAAAACCAGTATGATACTTATGGCAGGGTAATGGATGACAGTATGGGCGGTTTCAGTTCTACTGGCAGTGTATTTGATGATTTACTAGGAGATGTTTTTGGTGAGTTTTTTGGAACATCTTCTTCACGACGCTCACGGAACAGACCAACTAAGGGTCAGTCTATAGAAATGTATCAAGAGCTTACATTTGAAGAATCAGTTTTTGGGGTAGAAAAAGAATTAACTATTAAAAAACGAGAAAACTGTAAAAGATGTGATGGCACAGGTGCTGAACCCGGTGGTATGAAAACCTGCGAAAAATGTAATGGTCAGGGCGTATTTACCCAAAGAAATGGTATATTTGCAGTGCGTTCAACATGCCCAGCATGTAACGGAAGTGGTCAGGTTATAAAAGAAACCTGCACAGAATGTAAAGGTAAAGGCAGCCATACAATAGAAAAACAAATAAAAGTAAAAATTCCTGCCGGCATTGATGATGGTATGATTATGCGTGTTAGTGGTGAAGGTAATGCAGGAAGCCATGGCGGACCTTCTGGCGATTTACTTTTGCATATTAAGGTAAAAGAGCATAAAATATTTAAGCGTGTAGATAATGACCTGCATTTAATGCTGCCTGTTACTGTTTTTGATGCTGTATTAGGCAACGAGTTTGAAATAGAATTAATAGATGGCTCAAAAGAAACAATAAAAGTTAAGCCGGGCACTCAGGTAGGCGAACGGATAACATTAAAAGGAAAGGGTGTGCCTTCTGTTAAAGGCTATAATGTAGGTAATATGTATGTAGATTTGCAGATACTTATACCGACTAACCTTTCAAAAGAGCAGAAAGAAGTTTTAGAAAAAATGAGAGAAGAAGCCAAAGAAAATGATATGTTTGGCTCTAAATTAAAAAATATATTAGAAAGATTTAAAGAGTTTATAAAAGGCTCAAAATAGATTTATCAAAAAATATTTATCCCTTAACTTGTAAAAGTTAAGGGATTTTTTAACTATTTATTTATAAATAGTTGTAATTACTCAAAAATTTTTATTACATTCATTTTAAGTTTGATTTTGAAAGCGAAGTATCTAAATTATCTTACTTTTTAGATACTTCGCCTTTGGCTCAGCATGACCTACAGCTTTCACAATATAAGTCATTTTGGGCCTGATTTTACAGGCAAAAAATCTAAATGATATATATTACAGCAGTGCATAATATATTTAAAATATCTATTTTTAGATACTTTGCCCTATGACATGAAAGAAGGTTCAGTATGAACTTATCCAAAAAATATTGGTATGCCTATATACACAAATTAATACTTAATATTTGGATGATGTATAATAAAAGCAGATGTAGAATATTCTGGGTGCATTTGGTGAGACTGGCTTAATGTAACCCCTATCCTTTCACTTTGCAGCATATTTGCAATAATAGTATTGTTTTCAATATCAGGGCACAGCGGATATCCAAAGCTGAACCGTTTGCTTCTGTATTTTCCTGCAACTGCATTTTCTGGGGTGTCACTGCTTTTATCAATAAGATTTAATTCTTTTCTTATTATCCTGTGGGTATATTCTGCCAGACTTTCAGTAAGTTCAGTAAAAAGTCCATGAGCCATATAGTAGTTTTTATAATCATTATTTTTAAAAAGCTCTGCACAATACTGGGCTGGTTTTTCCCCTAATGTTACAATCTGTATAGGAAGAACATCATAATATTCTTCACTGTTTGAAATATAGTCAGCAAGGCAGTATTTTGGCACAGCTTTACTGTCTGGGAAATTAAAAGTATGGAGCAAAGCATCATCTTTTGAATAAACTTCAATAGAGTTATTTATACTTCTGCATTTAAAATATCCATATATTGCTTTTGGTGAAACAGCATTTTTATTAGTAATATTTTTAAATAAACTTTTAAGCTCATGCATAGCTGTTTCATTTATTAAAAATTCATATTCTTCGCAGCTTAAATCTCTTTTCTTATAGCCCCATATATTTGAGAATAAAAAGTTTTTGTTAAGATATTTATACACATCAAAAATATTTGCATCAATAACTTTTGTGCCGTAAAATGGTGGTGTTGGTATATCTTTTTTATCAAGTTTTAATATATCTGCTCTTTCTTCTTTTTTAACATTAAATTCTTCTATAATTTCTATAACTGGTTTTTTGTTTTCACTTTTTACTGCTGCTTTTTTAGAGCCATCCATTGCAGCAATATTATCAAAAGCATCTTTGCAGTAAAAAACTTTATATGGCATAATTTCAGCACAGCTTTCGTTTACAAATTTAGAATTTAAGGCTGCACCGCCAAGCATAATTTTTATATCAGGCAGTTCTTTTGCAATTTCTTTTATATTTTCTTTCATAATAAGTGTAGATTTTACAAGCAGTCCGCTCATACCAATAGCTTTGGCACCTGTTTCTTTTGCTTTTTGTATCATTTGGGCAGCTGGCACCTTTATACCAAGGTTATGCACTTTAAAGCCGTTATTACTCATAATAATATCTACTAAATTTTTACCAATATCATGCACATCGCCTGCTACTGTTGCAATAACTATTTCGCCTTTTGATGCTCCAGCTGATTTTTCAAGATAAGGCTCTAATATAGAGACTGCTGCTTTCATAGTTTCTGCAGATTTTAATACAAAAGGCAGGAGCATTTTTCCTTCGCCAAACATATCTCCAACCTGCTGCATTGCAGGAAAAAGTATGTTGTTAATAATATCTTCTGCCTTATGGCTTTCCAAAAGAGATGAAATTATGGTTTCAAGCTCAGTTTTATCGCCTTTTATAATTTTTAAAGGAAGTATTTCAAAAGGCGGCAAATCTTTATTTATTTCATCAGTTTCTACTTTTGCATTTGCAAAATGTTCTATAAAATTAGGCAGTGCATTATCACGGGCATATATTAAATCAAGGCAGTAATCTACATCATCTTGTGACATACTTGCAATAGGTGTTAATTTAGATGCATGAACTATTGCTGTATCAAGCCCGGCTTTTACTGCTTCATGTAAAAATACAGAGTTTAATATCTGCCTTGAAGCAGGGGATAAGCCAAAAGATACATTGCTTACTCCAAGAGTAGTTTTTACACCTTTTAGATTTTCTTTAATCATTTTAACTGCTTTTAATGTTTCTAGTGCTGCATTAGTTAAAGTAACATCTCCTGAACCAATAGAAAATGTAAGAGTATCTATTATTAAATCTTCTGCCCTGAATTTATACTCATGGACCCATACATCATAAAGTCTTTTAGCTATTTGAAACTTTTTATCAGCTGTTGCAGCCATACCATCTTCATCAATAGTTAGAGCTACAACACATGCGGGGTGTTCTTTTACAATATCAAGCATTTTATATAGTTTTGTGCCGCCATCTTCAAAATTGACTGAGTTAATAATAGGTTTTCCAGAATATCTTTCAAGGCTTGCTTTAACAGTTTTCGGGTCAGTAGAATCTATTACAAGGGGTGCCATAAGCAGAGAATTTAATACAGGCACAATTTTTTTATAGTCTTCTATTTCATCTCTTGAAGCATAAGCAAGTGATAAATCTATAAAATGGGCACTATCTTCTTGATTTTTGCACAGGGCTGTTATTCCATCAATATCTTCTGCTAAAAGCATTTCTCTAAATGCTTTTGAACCTGTTGCATTTGCTCTTTCACCAATCATGGCTGGTTTTGGGTTCTGCTCTAATGCGACAGCAGTAAAAAGGCTGGCAGCTTCTCCATAATATGGTTTTTCTTCTCTTTTTGGCACTGGTCTGTCTTTTGCCATTTCACTTAACATTTTTATATGTGTTTTATCTGTTCCACAGCAGCCGCCTGCCATAGATACTGGATATTTATCCATTATACTTTTCATAATGGCAGTAAACTTTTCGTCATTCATAGGGTATATAGTTTTGCCATCAATAGTTTCAGGCATACCAGCATTAGGCGATATATAAATATTTCCCTGCCATATATTAGATAATGAAGCAACAGCAGGCTCCATCATATCAGGACCCATTGCACAGTTAAGCCCAAGAGCAAATATCGGCATGCCTGCCATAACTGCGGAAATCGCAGAAATATCTGAGCCAGTTAAAAGTATATAGTTATTTTCAACAGTAAATGATACAAGTATTGGCGTATCCGTATTTTTACGCCTGTTAGCTTCAGTGCATGCATTAACAGCAGCTTTTAACTGTAAAATATCCTGTGCAGTTTCTATATTATATAAATCCACATCAACACATTCTGCCTGCTGCAAATACTGCTCATAAAGATACTGGTAGCTGGTATGTCCTAAACTTGCAAGTTTTGTTCCCGGCCCCATTGATAATGAAACAAAAGTATTTTTTCTGCCAGCAGCTGCACGCCTTGCAATCTCAACTGCTTCCCTGTTTATTTCAACAACTTTGTCTTCTAAGCCATATTCTGATAAAACAGAAGCAATAGCTCCAAATGTATTTGTAACAGCAACATTTGCACCAGCATCAAAATAGCCTTTATGTATGTCATATATAATTTCAGGATAAGAAATACACAAAAACTCATTGCAGCCATTTTTACCCTGCCATTTATTTTCATCAATATTTATTTTTTGGATAGATGTTCCCATAGCACCATCAAAGACAACTATGTTGTTTTTTGCAAACTCTTTTAATGACACAGCTATACCCTCATGTAAATAATTGTTTAACTATATATAAAAATAAGATTTTTGCAAGAACATATTGTGTTATAAGGCAATTTTTCAAATATACTTATTCTCATTAACAAATACTGCAAACTTATTAAAGATTATTTAAAAATACAGCATTATACATATATTTTTTGCAGAATTTTATATTTTTATAATAATATATTGCAGTGGTATTAAATTTTATATATAATCTTTACAGTCCAATATGACAAGGAGAGCCTTTTTTGGTTACGGATTTGAAAGAAACTGCATCAATAAATTATACACAAAAGGTTTTTTTAAAACACAGCTTTTTTAATACAATTATAATATTTAAACTCGTTGTAAAAGATTTTCTAAAATATTTTTTATTCAAAATCAAGCCGTTTTCAAGATATGAAGCTTGGTGTTATTTTACTGCAAGTGCTACTATATTATTTTTTACAGGTTCTGTATTAATTCTTATCAGCTTTGCTGTTCCAGTTATTTCACCTATTGCAGAGTTTATTTTTTATGTATGTGTAATTATTTCTGCTTTAATGTCGCTGCGTGTATTTGCTGGCAGGCTTATAAATGCAAAAGATTATGTTGATTATGTAAGCCTTATACCAAATAAACAGAAGTTATTTGATAAACTTGAAAAATTTTTCCTTAATATTTTTTTCAGCATTTCTTTATTTTATACGGCAGCTTTTTTAAAAATTATTCTTTTATCTATATATTTATTTGGGCATTTTTTTTATGGTGCAGGAAGAATAGAGCTTGTTGATGAGCTTTATAAAATAACATTTATTGATTTTACTGTATTTGCACTTAAAGCTATGGGTGCTGTTTATTTTGTATTTTTTATTTCTCCATCTGTTCACAGGTTTGATTATTTAGAAAAAAGTGGTGTAGAGTATTTTACTGTTTCTAAATATTATACATGGTATTCAAAAGAGTATATTGTAGATTATTTATCTTTATTATCTAGTTTATTTGTTGTTATATCCATAGGTTATATTTTTATTGTAGGCTATTCTTTGCTGCTGCATATAGTTATATGTATAGCTGTTATTGTGCAGAGTGCGGCTCTAATGTTTTCAGGCAGATTTTTATCTGCTGTTATGGGTTTAGGAAGTATACTGGTTATTATATATGCAAATGCAGTAGTTGTTTTTCATGGTTTTGAATATATTTTTATATCATATGATGCAGTATATTTTATGATTAATTATTATAAAATCTCTATTGCCATGATTTTTTTTGGTATGCTTTATATTACCACATTTGACAGAGATATAATAAAAATACTTGCAGTTATTAGTTTTTTCTTATCAGCTTTATTTGTGTTTGAAGATATTTCTGCATTTAAAGGTTTAATAGTTTATGATGTCAGCTCATTTAATATAACTTTTTATGCTTTTATTGAGCTGGTATCTATTTTTATATTTTTAAGCAGGGTTGCATATAATAAAGGCACTTATCAGTCTGATAAAAAATATGCTGCAATGCTTTGGTATGATTTTAGAGAAATAGTTAATTTTATAAAGCTGAAACACATATATATGGTATTATATTATTCATCAATAGCTATGGTTATATATTCATTATTCATGTGGCTTCTTCCTTTTGTATTTAATATAACAGCTTATAAGCAGATAGATGAAGATATTATGACAACTTTCTTAAATTTAAAGCATATAATAGCTTTTTATGTTTTTTTAGGTCTTTTTCTGCTTTTTAAAAACTACAATGATGTATTCCCTATGTTTATTATTTCCGCAGTTATACTTGGAGAAATATATATATTACTTTTTAATTCTATGAATATACTGATTACAGATTTAAGAATATATCCTGTTGAATATGTTTATGTATTTTTATATACAGTAATGTTTGTGATTGCTGTATGTATTAATAGATATAATAATTATATAGCAGCTGGATTTTCTCTATCAATTATATTAGTTTTAATAACAGTTTTAGATATTTTATTTAATGAAGGTTTTAAAACTAATATATTTGTATATAATTTATTTTTCTTTACTTTAATTATAAGCAATTTGTTTGTAGTAATAGGCACTTATAAGAAAATAAAGGAAGAAAAAAGGATGGAGTTAGAATAATATGCAAAATAATAGTATTTTATCTCTTGAAAATGTAAGTAAATATTTTTATACATCGTCTAATTTTTTTCGTAAAAATGAATATTTTGCAGCACTTAATAATGTTTCATTAAATATAGCTTCTGGCTCATCTCTTGGCATAGTTGGAGAATCTGGCAGTGGCAAAACAACTATTGCAAGGCTTATGTGCAGCATATATAAGGCAGATAAAGGTAAAGTGCTATACTGCGGCAAAGATATATCAGCTTTATCAAAAGCAGATAGGCAGGAATATACAAAAAATGTGCAGATGGTTTTTCAAGACCCTAATAATACACTAAATCCAAAACTAACAATAAAATCTGCATTAAGTGATGGTATAAAGCAGCATATTACAAAAGATAAATATGAAATACAGGCGAAATTAGAGCATCTTATGGAAATGGTTGGGCTGCCAGCAGCATATTTAGAAAGGTATCCACATGAGTTTTCAGGCGGACAAAGGCAGCGTATATCAATTGCAAGAGCAATATCTATTAATCCAAAAGTGATTATTGCAGATGAGCCTGTCAGCTCCCTTGATGTGTCAGTGCAGGCACAGATTTTAAATTTAATGAAAGCCTTGCAAAAAAATGGAATTACCCTTATATTAATATCCCATAGTTTAGCAGTTGTTTCAAACTTATGTGAAAATATAGCAGTTATCAAAAAAGGCTGTCTGGAAGAATATGGAAACACTTTGGAAGTGCTTTCAAATCCAAAATCAGAATATACAAAAAGTCTTTTAGCATCATCACTGTATGCTGTTATGAATAATAATAAAATAATGGAGAATATATGAATATCATACTTTATAATACAATGACTTCAAAAAAAGAAGAGTTCAAACCTATTGTTGAAGGAAAAGTGGGTATGTATGTATGCGGTGTTACTGTATATGATTATACCCACATAGGACATGGCAGAAGTTCTGTTGCTTTTGATGTGATTAGAAGATTTTTTGAATATAAGGGCTATGATGTTACCTTTGTGAAAAATTTTACAGATGTTGATGATAAAATAATTAACCGTGCTAATGAAAACCATGAATTATGGAGCGAGCTTTCTTAAAGGTTTATAAAGGAACATGATGCAGATATGGACAGCCTTTATATTAAAAGACCAACATATACTCCAATGGCTACAAAATATATAGAAAAAATGATAGACTACTGCGAAAGATTAATAGAAAAAGGCAATGCTTATGCAG
>ERZ779626.1426-NODE-1426-length-10347-cov-5.980470_pt1 | contig 10347 bp, 10 predicted proteins | sample MGYA00514209_ERZ779626 | MGnify/ENA primary metagenome ERZ779626 (study PRJEB29562, sample SAMEA4376713) | mouse gut metagenome | isolation source: Cecum | study: EMG produced TPA metagenomics assembly of the A DSS colitis mouse model was used to assess the...
AGGATAGAGCAAAGGAGGGTTTCTTTATGCCAATTATTTACTTATCCCCCTCTACACAGGAGAGCAATATGTATGTCACCGGCGGGAGCGAGGAAGAGTGGATGAATCGCCTAGCGGACGCCATGGTCCCTTACTTGGAGGCCTCTGGCATCCAGTACAGCAGAAATACCCCGGACATGACCGCATCCTCTTCCATTCGTGCCTCTAATGCCGGCAACTACGATCTGCATTTAGCGCTTCACTCTAATGCCTCCGCTCCCAGCAACTACGGCAAGACGCGCGGCATTATCGTGTTTTACTATCCAGGCAGCTCCAGGGGCAAACGTGCGGCGGATCTAATGGCCACCAACCTCAAATCTGTCTATCCCCTGCCGAACCGGGTTCGGGCAGAGGCCACCACCTCTATCGGCGAGGTGCGCCAGCCCCGGGCGCCTTCTGTGTTTATTGAACTGGGCTATCATGACAACGAGGACGATGCGGCCTGGATCAAGAATCATTTGGACGAAGCCGCTCGGGCCATCGTCCTGGCTCTTACAGAGTATTTTGGTATTCCCTTTTTGACTCCTGTACCTCCCCGGCAGGGAGTGGTCGATGTGGACTGGGGGTACCTCAACATCCGTGCCAGACCCTCTACCTCCGCCCCTGTGATTGCCAGGGCTTACGATGGAGCTAGGCTGACCATTCTGAATCAATGGCAGGGCTGGTACTTGGTTTCCTTTGATGGTGCGGTGGGCTACGCCAACAGCGATTTTGTTACGCTGGTCTAAGTGCTGTCACGCTTAAATCAACCATAATCACGTAGGCGAGATCACTCTAGTCATCTTCCGTCATTTACAGATTGTTCAAAGTTGTTTTAAAAACTATACACCACTTTATTTTTGAGTATGATATACTAACAATGTCATAAAATGACAACTCCTCCCTCTCTTTCTTGAATCGTATGACTTCCCACCGCACTTTTTGTGGTGGGAAGTCTACATCTATACCTCTATCAAATTTTTATAATTTTTTTTGATTTACCCCTTGCATTTTCTTGGCCGGTATGGTAATATACTTGAGGTCCGTGAGATATGAAAACATCCGGGTGTGGCGAAGTTTGGTATCGCGCTTGACTGGGGGTCAAGAGGCCGCAGGTTCAAGTCCTGTCACTCGGACCATTTTCTCGATAAAAACCGCTGATTTTCAGCGGTTTTTATCGTTTATCAGAACTTTTTATCGCTTTTTATTTTTCGCAGTTGTTGCCCGACCCAGATTTGACCCATACCAGCGAAATTTCAAGGAGCGCCGGTTTTTTCTTCCGACGCTCCCTGTGTCTATTGCAACTCTACTACTATTCTTTTTTCAGATGGCCTGGGCGATGAACCCTCCCATCCGGTCGGCAGCTTCTCTCTGCATATCCCCGGTGACGTGGGCGTAGGTGTCCAGTGTGAAGCCCGCGCTGTAGTGGCCCAAGATGTTGGACACCGTCTTGACGTCCACGCCCTGCTGGATCGCCAAGGTTGCGAACGTATGGCGCAGGCCGTGAAAGGGCAGGTTTTCAGCGATCCCCGCCTTCCTCAGCAGGGTCTTGTGCAGCCGCCCGATGCAGTCCGGGCCGTACATCCGCCCCGTCACCGGCGAGGGAAACATATAGGGGTTGGACGGATGCTTTTCGTGTTCCTGCACCAGCAGATCCACCGTTTCCTGCGGCAGACAGATCGTCCGCACCGAGTTGGCGGTTTTCGGCTGGGTGACCCTCACCTCTCCTTTCAACCGTCCCGCCGACTTTGACACCGTCAGGGTGCGGGCCTCCACGTCAAGGTCAGTCCAGAGGAGCGCCGTCAGCTCACCCCTCCTCAGCCCTGTGGTCAGCTCCAGGTAGAACATGGGCAGGACGCCGTGCTCCTCCGCCGCACTGAGGTAGGTGCCGATTTGCTCCGCCGGAAGGATCTTCATCTCCTTTTTCTCCTTGGGCGGCAGGCGGCAGCCGATAGCCGGGTTGAACGGGATGAGCCGCTCCTTCACCGCCTGGTCCAGCGCCGTGCGGAGCATGGCGTGGAGTCCCCTCACTGTCCGAGCACTCAGGCTCCTGTCCTCCATCCCCTCGTATTTCTCCACCCTGCCGCTCTTTTTTGTCTTGTTGTAAAATTTCTGAAGATCCAGGGTGGTGAGCTTTTCCAGCTTGATCTTGCCGATGTTGGGCGCAATATGGTGCTCAATGTAGCTGCGGTAGTATTCCGCTGTGCTGTCCTTGACGGCGGGCTTGCAGTAGTTCTCGTGCCAGAGCCAGCACCACTCCTCCACCGTGTACTGCCCCGCCTTGGTCACATCGATTTTCCCGTTTTTCTCAATGGCCTGGGCCAGCTTCTCCTTGCACTCTTTCTGCGTCTTGGCCAGGACATTTTTATAGATGGCCTTACCCGTCACCGGGTCGCGGCCCGCCGTGTAGCGGCCCTCCCAGCGGCCATCAGGGCGCTTGCGCAGGCTGCCCTCGCCGTTTGCCCTTTTCTTACCCGTGGTCATTCACCTCCGATTCTGATGTCGCCATCATTGTCATCCATACACTCGGCCATCATCCTGACACCCAATCGGAAACCCAGGATGAAATTTTCCATGGCAGTGATGCTGTCGATCTCCTGTTGTGATTCGATAAGCTTTGCCAAGACCGCTTGCCCGGTCTCGTCGAGCTGTTCCGTGAGCTGCTTTTCAAACCGGGCCACACGGTCTGTCGCACGCTTCAGCTCCGAATTGGGCGCCATGTCCTGCGCGTTTGGTGTGATGTTGCCGTAATAGAAATCTTCCAAAGTATTTCGCATGATTCTCGCCTCCTGTAGCAACGCAACATACCACAGGCAGGCGGAAATAGCCATGGCAAACAGGAAGAATTATCAATCCAGACACATCTTTTTTTCTGTGGCGGCTGTCCCTTGATTACTTCCCCGTTTAGCAGTACAATTAGGTTAACGCCTGTTGGCCGGCGCGCCTGAGACACAGGAGGGGGAAACAATGCAAAACACCAAAAAAGCCCCAAATAAGGGGGTACGGCTCCTGCTGATAGTATTTGGCGGCATCCTCGCGGTGATACTCCTTGCGGCGGCCGCCTTGTTTGTGATCCCGTTGACGGAGCGGGTAGACACCGCCCCTGTGGCTGGCTCCGCCGACTGGATGGCAATGCTGCCGGACGATGTGCCCCTGGGCGAGCTGTCCATCCCCGGTACCCACGATGCGGGGACGCAGTATGTGCAGCTCGGCTTTTTCTCAAAGTGCCAGGCCCGGAGCGTTGGCCAGCAGCTTGAGGACGGTTTCCGCTATCTTGATATCCGCCTTGCCGTCAACGGGGACGGGCTCGGCCTGAACCATGGTTTTTGCGAGTGCAGAACCGGCGCCGCGCCCTGGTCTGACCGGCTCATGCTGGAGGACGTGCTGGAAGACTGCTATGCCTTCCTCTCCGCCCATCCCACCGAGACCGTGATCTTCGCGGTCAAGCAGGAGCACGGGGACGAGAGCGTGGCGGAGTTTCAGCGCGTCCTCGACCGCTATATCCAGGAAGATGCCGGGCGCTGGTATCTGGACAGCGAGCTGCCCTCCCTGGGCGAGGCCCGCGGCAGGCTCGTCCTCCTGCGCCGGTATGATGACGAGGCGGGGCTTGGTAAGAATGCCGGTATCGCGCTCACCTGGCCGAATCAGAACGGCTATGATGACCCCGCAAGGGCGTTTTCTTCTGAGAGTTGCTCCGTGGGCAGCCTGACCCTCGCCGTGCAGGATCGGTATGAATATGACGAGGAGGAGAAGTGGGCCGCGTTCTGCGCCGAGGCGGACAATCCCGACGCGGTGGCGCTGCGGTTCCTCAGCACCAAGGGGCATATGACGTTCGGGCACCCGTATCGCTACGCCAAAGAACTCAATCCCCGGCTGCTTGCGCTTTGCGAAAATCAGGATATATCCTTGGGGTGGACGGTGATCGACTTTGGCAATGCCCGGCTTGCCTCGGCGATCTATGAGCAGAATTTTTAAGCGCTGTGTGATTTTCGGAATGTGGTTATCCCATTTAATCAGCCAGACGAGAAAGAGATACCGCCAGAATCAGACGCTCCAGCAGGGCAGGGCCAAAGTCGCGGCGGCAGAAGCGGAAGGAAAACTCGTCCAGATAGGATTGGAGGTATTTCTTGGGCAGGCCATGATAGGTGCCCAGGATAAACGCTTTGGCGTTGCTGATCACGACGTGCAGCCAATGGAGCAGGCCGGAATTGGGGTTGTAGGGTTTGTATTCATGAGGGTAGCCTTCCAGAGCCGGAAGGTAACTGCAATAACCATCGCTGTGGATCACGCTGCCATCGGCGAAGGCGGCATGGGCAAATTTCTTCACAGATGCCTGCTTGATGTTGGGCGTTACCCGCATTTTCAGAAAGCGGGGATTGCCCTGCTCATCCAAAGCCAACGCCACGAAAACCTTCTCTTTTTCTGTGCCTCGGCCCCGCTTTTTACCTACTGTTGGGCCGCCAAAGTACGCATCATCAAATTCGATGACACCGCACAGTTGATGGGTTTCATCCCGTTGGCCCATAGCGGTGCGAATGCGCCGGAGCATGGACCATGCGGTTTTGTAGGTAGTCCCAAGCATCGCCGCCAACTGCACAGCGGAAATACCCCGCTTATCCTGGCTCACGAAATAGAACGCCAAAAACCATTGCGTCAGTGGCATATGGGTTTTGTGCAGCACCGTCCCTGCTGTTACCGAGGTCTGATAGCGGCATTGGGCGCACTGATATCGCCCGTTGGACAGCCGGTATCCATGGTGGCAGCCACATTTGGAGCAAACATACCCGTTCTGCCAGCGCAGCGATGCCAGATACTCCTGGCACTGTGTCTCGCTGGAAAATCGCTTCAGAAACGTCCCAAGTGGCAGGCCCTTCTTCTTTGCCATGACTCTTTTCCCCCGCTTTTCGGTATCATGGCTCTATTTTATCATGCGCTATGTCCTATAATCTGGGACTTTCCTCGGCTGAGCTAAAGGGATAACCACATTTCGGAAAAACCATGCGGGCGGCGCGCCGCCCACCCGGCGCCCCGCCCCTGTACACCATTGGAGCTTATTGCGGGTACCTGGTGTAGCTGATATAATGTGGTTGCTCCTCCAGCCACCAGCGGAAATACTGCCCACCCCACCGGGCATGGTTATTCATGCCGCTCTCGGTGACTTTGATGTACTCGTCGGTTTTCTTCACCACCACGACTACATGGCCGTTGCCGCTGTTGTCGTAGCGGATCAGATCACCGGAGCGAATCTGCTCCCAGCTTGGGCGGTTGATCCGCCTCCACGGAAGGTCACCGAAAGCGGCATCGCTGCATAGTGTAGCCCAGCCGGAGCAGTGGACGCCCTGGCGATAGGGGCCGCCGCTGGTGGAGCGGTAGGGTGCGGGGAACTCTGCCCCGGTGGGGTAGATCTGTTTCAGTTGTGCCAGGACAGCCTGCACGCTTTCCTCGGTGACGGCAGCCGCAGACTGTACCTCGTCCTGGTAGGACTGAGTGCTGTTGATGTAGACGGAGTTAGTGGCGGCATCGTAGTTCACGCCGAAGTCCACCGCCCTGCCGATGTCCCGCAGACGAACGTAGTTGCTGTCCCCGATGGAGTAGGCGGTGAGGGCAGTTCGCTGGCCGTCGATGTAGAACGTCTGGCTGCTGGGTCGGGCGGTGAGGTAGTCTGCCGCCTGGGCGGCGGGGCCGCTCAGGGCGAGGCCGGCGAGGATGCCGAGCCCCATAAAGACTGCTTCCCGCTTTCTGCTCATAGTAATTCCCCTTTCAGATTGTTGTGTGCCTTTGGCAAGCAACACAATACCGAAGCACCGGGGAGAAGTCCAGATTACAGCTTGGAGAAAAACAACGGCGGGAACGAAGCACTTTACACAGAACCGATTAGGACAGTGGCATTAGTCTCTTGCCATCTGCGCGTCGATCCAGCCAAGGAATTTCTCTTTTGGCACCACGATCCTGCTGCCAATCTTCAGTGCCGGAAAGCCCTCAGCGCGCACCAGTTCATAGGCTCCTGCGCGGCTGATGCCAAGTACCGCCGCCACTTCCGGCACCGAGAGCATCAAGGGCAGTTCATCGTAAGACCTGTAGCTCGTTTTCTTCATTTTGCTCCTTTCTCCCTTCCGATGGAAGGGTTCCTATCTTGTTGGATGCGTCTTGTTGATATAGTTCCTCCCAAAAATTGAGGGTGGGATACTCAAAATTCTAATACATGACCATGCCTTCGTCCGGGTGGTCGTCGGGCTTATGGCCCATGGCGATCTTCTTCTCCCGGATCTTCTGCAACAGCTTGCGGTCTGTCCGCATCCCCACCGGGCTGTGCTTGGGCAGGGAGTTCTCCTGAAAAATGCAGCTTATGCTGTGGAGCAGACGGATCACGGCCAGCGCCGCTCCGGCCATTGGGGGTTCCTCCGTTCGCTCGAGCAGAAGACCTGCGTATTCGTTACCCTGGGCCGCCGCCTGGGATAGCCAGTATTCGGCCTGCTCCATGTCCTGCGGGATCTCCTGACCTGTGAGGTACAGCTTGCCCAGCAGATACTGTGCGCCGGGGTAGCCTTCGTCGGCACAGGCAGACAGGCATTCCAGCCCGTACTCCACATCTTTGGCGGCGTTCTCCCCACTGAGGTACTCTTTCGCCAAAAGATACCCCGCCCTGAGCGAACCTCCCTCCCACGCATGTTTCAGCCACTCCAATCCCGCGGGCGGATTGAGCACGTCCAGATCATCGGAGAGCAGCAGCTCCCCCAGCGCACACTGGGCGGGGACCATCCCCGCTTGTGCCGCTTTCTCGAATGCCTCCGCCGCCAGCGTGCTGTCCGGGATGAGGATGCCGCCGTCCCGGTACAGCGTCCCCAGCACATACCACGTCTGGGGTACGTCGTAGTCCGCCAGTTCCCGCATCTCCGACACAGCCCAGTCCTTGTTTTCTATGGGCTCCTCCGGGCTGTCCAGAATCTGCTTCATCTTCCAGTACCACCCATTGCGGGAATGATCGTAGCCGGTATCCACCTCCGGCTGCTGTGCGCCCTCGAAGGTCAGCGCAGAAAAACGAAGACGCTCCGCCTCCGCCACAACGGAATTCTTGATTTGCCGAAATTCCTTCCGCTCAGACAGCTTCTGCTCCTTGGGCGGTGCATCGGAATAGTAACCCTCCACCTCGCCCTGCAGCATTTGCCACTGTTCATAGCATTTGGCCACCGCGGGCAGGCGCTCCATCTCGTCCACCACCTCGTCCACCAGCTTTTTCACCCGCTTGGGCAGATAGCCATACTTCTTTTGCCCCTTTACACCGTCCAGCACCTGGGCAAGCTCCCACATCCGCTGTTCCGCCTTCGGGTGGTCACAGATGCCCTGGCGCATCTCCTTCACCAGTGCCAGCATGGACGCCCGCGCCTCACGCACCAGTTCGTCCCGGGAGACGGTTTTCTGTTCGTACAGATGGAGCATCTCCTGGTGAAAAATTTGATTCGTCAGCGTGGATTTGATTTTGCGAATGCCGTCCCGGTCGAGCCAGCCCTCCTTGGGTTGGCTTGACCAGGCCATCATGTGTACATGGGGATGATCGCCCTCGTCATGGAAAGCGGCGTACCAGCGGAAGTGATCCGGCGGTATGCTCATAGCGGCGGCGATCTCGTTGCGCTCCTGGCGGAGCAAATCCCGCCACGCCGACGCCCGGTCATAGCCCAGACGGGCCGCGTCCTCCCGCTTCAGCGAGATGATGTGCGTCCACACGTTGCCGGTGTAGCTGTCCAGTTCCACTGCCGCCTTTTGCAAATCCACACTGTCATCATCACCGAACAGGCCGTGGCTGCCAAGCCGCTCTACTCTCGGGCGGGTTGCGATGTACTTCAGGTACACATCGGAGCGGTTGGCCTGCTCCCAGTTGCACTCCAGCGCCGTGGTGATGAACGCGGAAGCATGGGCCTTGGTGCGCGATGCCTCCCAGTCAGCATACTCCAACAGCACCCTGCTGTCCGGGAAGTCCCGCACCAGCGACCGGATCAACTGCTCCTGACGCTTGGTGGCGGGGCGGTCGTCCGGCACCAGCTCTACGCCGTCCCGTGTCCCGATGTAGCGCAGGTATCCGCCGCCACCTATGCCGCCTTTGCCGCCGCACTTGATGTACGGGCTTTTCAGAATCAGCTTGGGCATCAGTCGTCCTCAACGTGACGCGCGATCTGCGCGAAGTGGATCTGTCCGTTGGTGCGCTTCGCACGTTCCACGCTCTCTGAGCGTTTGCGCCGCAGATATTCCTCGTCCAGCTGTGTGCAGTCCGCAAGGATGCTCATACACATATCCACCTCCACCGTCAGCTTGAACATCAGCGACGCCATACGGTTTTCCATGGTGCCCAGCCGTCCGTTGATACAGGAACGGATGGCTGGAGGGAGGAACAGCCCCGCGTCCTGGGCGCTGAGGTAGTCCAGATAGAAATCCAGCGCGTGTTCGATGAACGCGGTCATACTCCTGCTGCCATCCTCGTGATAGCGGCGCTCCAGCTCGGTTTTCTTTTCCGGCGTGAGATAGACCGCCAGCTTGTCCTTTTTGCTCATTTTCTGCTCCTTTCCGGGGTTTGACCCCTGCTCAAAGCCTGTTACTTCGCACCTTTTGGGGGTTCTTGACCCCAACGGCACATTTTCTTTCTGCTTTTGACCCCATTCCGGGCTCCGGGAAAACGCCCGCACTGCGGGCGTTTGTGGCTCAGCGGGTGTCACTTGTGACGCCCGCTGTTTATCCTGCTTTTTCCTTCGTCCCGTCTTCGGGGCTCTCCTCGTGGTAGGTCAGCTTGTCCTGCGGCCCCGGCAGGGGCGGCAGATCCAGCAGATAATAGGTGTTGTTGCACTGCCGCCTCCGGCCCTTTCGGTCAGTGGCATAGGTGGGCACCCTGCGGATAAAACCCCGCCGCTCCAGCTCGTCCACCGCTTTGCGGGCTGTGGTGCTGGAACAGCCGCAGGCGGCGGCGATGGTCTGCATACTGGGCCAGCAGTAGTCCTTGCTCCCCGCGCGGGAGCGCAGGTAGCCATACACCGCCAGCTCCCGACAGCCCAAGCCGTAGCTGTAGATGGCGTTGCTGGTTTTGAAAAAGTGCTCTCCTAAAATTGACATGGTGGTTCCCCTTTCATCGTCCGTGGGTTGATAACCTGACGCAGAAAATTTCGCCTACCTCCTTCTTCCGCACAAAATAAAATATTGCTCCCACAGAAATTTGTGGGGGCAATATTCATATTGCGTTTTCACTTGTGTGTGGTAAAATATTACTGTCGGGAGGTGACGGAATGTCTCAGGCCAGATACCAGATCTTTCAGCTGTCCGCCCGTGCGGTGATGAGTTACGCCGTGGAGACGGCAGATGGCTACTCCTTCGATCTCAGCGCGTTGGCGACGGAGAAATGCAAAAGCAGAACGGCCACCCACGAGCAGGACAGCAATGCCCTGTTCTTCCAGACCATGTGCGTCCTGTGTGGTGACAGTTACGCCGAATCCAGCGATGGGAAGCTCATCCCCGACCTGTCCGACGCCATCTTCTACATGGACTTCGACCGTGTCTTTGACCGCAGCGCCGCCAGCAAAAAACAGCGGGTATGCCAGGAGAAAGCCCGGGCCATGTTCCGTCCCGAGGGCGTGGGACTGGACTTCGGTTCCGGCCCCCGCCGTTATGTGGCTTTCGAGCGCTCCGGCAGCATGAGCCGTCAGGCGCGGCTGTCCTTCATCCGCGCAGACCTCCATGACGCGGTGCGCCGCCGCATCATGCTGGGCATGGACATTGACCAATGCCAGCTCTCCAAGCTGTACGCCTATAACGGCCTGATGCTGTCCAGCGGCGCGCGCATCGACGGCGTGGACATTGACCGTCCCCACCGGGTCATTGTCGTGGAGAACCGCCCCCGCACCGAGCACTTGGTTCCCGTCATCACTGTGGAGGACGACGGCTCCCAGGACACCACGCGGAAATATCACCGGGTGGAGAAAAAGGTGGACGTGTCCATCATCTGCTTCGATGGCGAGGGGCTGATCTCGCCCCGGTTTGCCGCGCAGATCGACAGGGTGCTGTGCGGCAGGCACATCCACACCTCTTTCCAAATTCGCCTGCCCTACGTCAAGGGGATGCTCCACCAGGTGGATTTTCACAGCTTCCTGACCGGCTGCGGCACCCGCACCATCACCGATCTGTGGGGCGTGGAGCACCGGGTCAAAGACGTGGACATCATCCTCACCCGCTCCATGTGCAAGGGCCTGGGCTGGATGGCCGAGTTCGGCATGACCTGGGACGGTTACTGGGACGCCTTCCGGCGATACCGCCACGCGCTGTACATTACCAACGTGAGCAAGGAGCAGCCGG
>ERZ779626.1431-NODE-1431-length-10320-cov-6.363468_pt1 | contig 10320 bp, 10 predicted proteins | sample MGYA00514209_ERZ779626 | MGnify/ENA primary metagenome ERZ779626 (study PRJEB29562, sample SAMEA4376713) | mouse gut metagenome | isolation source: Cecum | study: EMG produced TPA metagenomics assembly of the A DSS colitis mouse model was used to assess the...
TCTTCCTCCGTGGGGTTCTCCGTGCCGAGGCCGTCACACCACCAGTCCGGGAAGCCCTGCAGCCTCGCGCATTCCGTAGGGGTCAGCCTGCGGACGATATAGTCCGGCTCTACGATATGGTAGTCGCCGCTGAACGCCTCCTGGTTCCCAAGCCACTGCTTGGAGCCCATGCTCGCGGAGATCGTGCCGAACACATCCTTGCCCGATGCCGTCCGCAGGTCATTTATTACCGGCGGGTCTTTATAATCCGTGGCCACCAGCGTGTTTGCCAGTGCCTTTTCCACCCGCATGAAATGGGAATTCTTGCTGGTGCAGTAAGTTGGGTATGCCACCGCATGGTGGTCTGTGGCATTAAGCGTGAAGGAAACATCCTCATTCACACCGCTGCCCTGCGGCCCGTTCTTATCCTCCCGCCCGATCATGGAGCCCTGCACCGCCACCACTGCAATCCCACCCTGATTGCTGGACGGATTATTACAGTTACAGTCCAGAGTCCTTGCGGTCTGCGCCTCATAAAAACCGCTGTGCGGATTATCGGATTTCATGGCATTGCTCTCTTTGGAACAGATGCCGTATGCCTGCACCACAAGTTCGTTACAGCGGCTCTCTCCTATATCGAAAGTATTCAGCGTGTTTGCCACTTCCCTATTTTTCCATGTGGGCGCTTCCTCCGCGGAGTGCGGGCGCGTCCCTTTGCAGAAAGGCACGAACACGGTCTGGTCATTGTTGCAGGAAAGGGTGGCTGACTTGTCATCCTGTATGAGTGGCCCTTTCCCTCCATTTCCTCCACCCGCGCGGATTTTCAGCGTCTTGGGTGTAGCCGCATCCATGACGAGCGGCACATTCCCGCCGCCGGTCCCCATCCGGGAAGTCAGCGTCTGCACCATGTTGTCCTCCGACATTTTCACCCTGCTGTCCGTGGGATGGTTCTCCAGCGCCACCGCTGCCGGGACCGTACCAGCCCGAAGCGTGGGGGAAAGTTCCTCCCCATAACCGATGCCCCGGCTGTCCGCCGAATGCTCCGTGCAGAATCCCGCCGCCTCCATCACGCACGGCGGGTGGCCGTGGCTCTGCGCCCGCAAAGTACACGCCATACCGTTATCTACGGAAATATACTGGCCGCCCATGTCATTTAAACAGATGCCGCCTGCCGCTCCAAAGCCTTCCGCAGCACCTCCGGCAGCTCCTTGCCACGCACGGAAGCCCTGCGGAGTATACCCTGACACGCCCTCGGACTCAAATAATACCTTTCCGGCACACCCGGCTGTAAAATCTGAGACAAGGTAGATGCGTTTTCTACGCTGGGGGACGCCCCACAGGCAGGCATCGACCACCCGCCACGCGAGGGAAAACCCGTCTGCCATGATGCATCCGGCATTCGCCCACTTTCCCTTTGGAGGTCCAGGTACAGAAACGCCCCCGTCTTTGATGGAGCAGACCGCGTTAAGGACTGCCCTGAAATCTTCCCCGCCATTTGAGGAGAATGCCCCCGGCACGTTCTCCCATACGATAAATCTTGGGTATCTCCCATCTGTCACACACCTCATTTCCTTTATGATCCGTATTGCCTGAAAAAATAAGCTGGACTGTTTCCCGTCAAGCCCCGCCCGTTTGCCCGCAATCGACAAATTTTGACACGGACTCCCAAATGTTATGATATCCACAGGCTCTATTTCATCCCCTCGGATGCTGTTCACGTCACCGTAATGTTTCACGAAAGGCAGCCGCCTTGTGGTCACCCGGATAGGGAACATCTCAATTTCCGATGCCCACACCGGGCGGATTCCGGCAAGCAGCCCGCCAAGCTCAAAAGCGCCGGAGCCGGAAAACAGGCTGCCCAGCGTCAGATTATTTTTCTCCATTCCCCGCCTCCTCCAGCCTTTCTTTCAGGGCATTAAAAAACGCCCTGCCTTTGATGGGCTTCCCGGCTTTCTGCCATTCGTCCTCAAAGTCAAAGCGTATTTCCAGTTCCTCCACGGAATAGTCGGCGCGGAAACTGCGCCACGTCATCTTATCCCATGCTTTTAATTGCTCCCACAGTTCCCGGTGGTTATGGTAGAGCTGCCGCAGTTCCGGCAGCGGCTGTAACGGGCAGCACCAGCACGACACCCGCTTGAACTGCCCATAAAGGCCGTTCCAGTCATACCCGTGGTCATAACAGTACTGCAGGCAGTCTGCCTCCGTCATCCCCCAATCCACAAGGGGATGCACATGGCCGTCCTGCCTGTTCCGTTTCCGCTCCAGCCGGTATCCCTCATCGGAGGCGATCCCGACATATTCCTTCACATCGTATTCCTTCCGAATCTCCCGGAGGAACTTCTCCCTCGGCTCATCTTTCAGCCTTGCCGTACACCACCGCATCCGCGGCCCCGCCCAGCCATAGCCCCTGATATCCGGGCCGTACTTCTTAAGCGCCGCGGAATCCGGCTTGCGTTTGATTTCCGCATAAAACATTAATTCCTCAAATGATTTTTCTGCCCGGACGCGGGTAATGGGCATCCCGGTATCCTTTTCCAGCTTTGCGATATGCTCATACATGGCGGGGAATTCCAGCCCGGTGTCACAGAATAAAATGCAGTCAATCCTCATTCCCCGCTCGATCATCCCAAGAAGCATGGCTGTGGAATCCTTACCGCCTGAAAAGGAGACCAGGTTGTATTCCGGCTTATCCATCCGCAGCCACCCCTTTCTCCAGTTCCGCATAAGGGATTTTCACCCCGCCCCTCTCCACGCACACATTCTCCGCAGAGCCGGCCTGTTCGATATAGCGGTTCACGATGACATCCGCAAACTTCTCATCCAGCTCTATGGTGTAGCAGATGCGGTTCGTCTGCTCACAGGCGATCAGCGTGGAGCCGGAGCCGCCGAAAGGGTCAAGCACGATGCAGTTGCTCATGCTCGAATTCTTGATGGGATATGCCACCAGGCCCACGGCTTCATGGTCGGATGCTGCTCGCTTTTCTTCGGGCGGTCAAACTCCCATATGGTGGTCTGCTTCCTGTCGGAATACCAGTTGTGCTTCCCGCCCTTCTTCCATCCGAACAGGCACGGTTCGTGTTGCCACTGGTAGGGGCTGCGCCCCAGCACAAGGCTCTGTTTCTTCCAGATGCAGCACCCGGAAAGGTAGAATCCCGCCGCCTTGAACGCGCTGCGGAAATTCAGCCCTTCGGTGTCGGCATGGAACACATAAATGGATGCGTCCTGCTCCATGTTCTGCTCCATATTTACGAATGCGGCGAAAAGGAAGTTATAGAACTGCTCGTTTTCCATGTGGTCATTCCTGATCTTCCCGGCAGTCCCCTCATAATTTGCATTGTACGGAGGGTCCGTCACCACAAGGTTCGCTTTCGCCCCTGCCATCAGCACATCGTATGTCTCCGGCAGGGTGGAATCCCCTACCACCAGCCTGTGCCTGCCAAGCGTCCACACATCACCCAACTTCGCCACGGCGGGCTTTTCCAGCTCCGCGTCTATGTCGAAATCATCTTCCGTGATTTTTTTATCATGGACGGAATTGAATAGCTGCTCGATCTCCGGCGGCTCGAATCCAGTGAAGGACACATCAAAGTCCGAATCCTGCAGGTCGGCGATAAGGTCAGCCAGCAGCTCCTTGTTCCATTCGCCCGTGATCTTATTGAGGGCGATGTTCAGCGCCTTCTCCTTCTGCTTGTCAATGTCAATGACGATGCAGTCGATCTCCTCATAGCCTAAGTCCGTGAGGACTGTGGCTCTCTGGTGTCCTGCCACAATGGTCATGTCTGAGTTGACGATCACCGGCTCCACATAGCCGAACTCCGTGATGGAGTTTCTGATTTTTTCATATTCCCTGTCACCCTTTTTCAGCTTTTTCCTCGGATTGTAGGATGCCGGGATTAAATCCGCTATTTTGATTTTTCTGAACTCCATTCACTAATCCCTCCAGAACCTTGCTTTGATGTAGCAGTCGTAACTGCAATACTTCGGTTTCCTGCTCCGGTAAAAGGAAAACTCCCTGCCGCAGCATTCACATTTCTTTGTGCAGAGGGCTTTCCTGTTCCCCTCCTGCGGATGTGCATTCCACCACTGCCTCCGGCATTTCTCTGAGCAGAACTTCCTCGGCCTGCCCGTCCCCGCCTGTTCGGTTTCCTTCCCGCAGCAGAGGCAGATGCCGTTCTGCACCTCCCGCTCCTTAAGGTTCTTCACGGTTGCCGCCACATAGCCGCCCATCCCTTTTGCCTTGCAGTGGTTGCGGACGATGTCGCGGGAAAGCCCAAGGGCCTCCGCAATGGCACGGTAGCCCATGCCGTTTAAGCGCATTTCCTTCACCTGCGCCGCCTCAAAATCGGTCATTTTCCCTCCACCTCCATCAAAAAAAGGCCAAAAACCAGCGTTTTTTGATGGTTTTTAAGCCCAAAAACATGGGTTTTTCGGTACTTTCACGCAAAACTAAAGTGCCTGAAAGCCTTGAAAAATCAATGTTTATGTAAGATTTTGGGGCGATTTCCTATCCCCCCTGTGCGAATTTGCGAAAACGCGCGTCTGAGGGGGCGGCGGTCAGTATTTTGTCGAATTACAGAGATAAGAACCTCCCCTCCCCCGGTCAGATTTCCACGGGAAATAGTACACTTTGTCAAAGCATGGCGGAAAAAGAACCATCACGGAAACCTCAGTAATGGAACTCCTGATAGCGGTCCTCCGTCATGGTTTTATGGTCATGGCATTTCTTACAAAGGCTCTGCCAGTTGCTCTCATCCCAGAACAGCTTTGCATCCCCTCTGTGGGGAACGATGTGGTCAACAACGGCGGCTTTCACCAGCCGTCCCTGTTTCTGACACTCCACACACAGGGGATGTGCTTTTAAGAATCGTATCCTTGCTTTGTTCCATCTGCTGTCATACCCGCGGGCGGATGCGCTGGCACGGTCAGAGGCGTGCAGCCCTGCATGTTCTTCACAGTACATCCCGCCCGTCAGCTTTGGGCATCCGGGATGTTTGCATGGTTTCATCGGTCTCCTCGGCATGGCGTCACCACTTCTTCACGCCGCCGTAATACTTGTCAGCGATGGCCTCCTGCTGGTACTCCGGCAGGCTCCGCAGTCTCTCATTCACCTTTTCCAGTGACTGCGCCTGTTCCTCATGTGTCTTGTGGAAATGGCAGGTCTCGCCCTGGCATTTCCCGCATCTCAGAATGTTACAGTTCCCATTTTCATTCTTTGCAAAACAATCCATCAGTAACTCCTTTCCACCCTTTCCGCAAAAGAAAAGGACAGCGGTGAAAGGATAAAGCCCGCTGTCCTGTGCGGAGACGTGAAAAAAGCCCCGTGGCTTCTCCATCAGGGCTCCCTACACTTCTTCGCAGTTTGATACTACCATAAAAATTTTGAAAAAACAATTCCGATATAGTCTACACTTAATCTCACGTTAGTATCACCTAACTAAGAATATATTTCATTTCCACATCATCCCTGAATTCATACATCTGGTCCATCTCCCTTGCCGCCTTTTTCCGGTACCGCCCCACGGTACTGTAGCTGATGCTGTATTTCTCCATAAGGCCGTTCCAGTCCATCTGCTCCATGACCATGTCCCTTACAAATTCCGGCAGCCTGCCGCTCAACTGTGTTGTCAGGAACCCAAAGAAATCTATTTCTTCTTTCAGGTAGAGGTACCGCCGGAAAAGTTCATCAAAATACTCATCGTCCAGCCTGTCCGCCACCCGCCTGTAATATGCCGCCGCCCTCCCGGTCTTATCGGAAACCATGCCCTCCTGCACCCGTTCCCCCTGCGGCTTGGAAAAATTCATGCTTTCAATGACATCTTCTTTCCTGATCCCCTCAAAATCCCGTATCTTAAATTCCAGCACCGTCATTTCCTGCTTCATCTTCGTATAATTTTTAAACATTTCTTCTGCCCTCATTTCCCTTCGCCTCCAATCCTCGCTTTTACCGCATCCACTAATGCTGACTGCCCGCAGTCCTTTTTCTCCAGCGCAGCCATCACCCGCTCATCCAGTGTGCCTTTGGCGATTAAATGGTGGATCACAACCATCTCCTCCTGCCCCTGCCGCCACAGCCTTGCGTTCATCTGCTGGTATAATTCCAATGACCATGTCAGCCCGAACCACACCAGCGTGGAGCCGCCCGCCTGCAGGTTCAGCCCATGCCCCGCTGACGCAGGGTGGATTGCCGCCACCGGGATTTCCCCGGCATTCCATTTCCGCATATCCTCCGCCGTGTCCAGCTCCACCGCCCCGGTGTGCTTTTTCAGCCTGTCAAGGTCATGCTTGTACCAGTAGGCGATTAACACAGGTTTGCCGTTCGCCGCCTCGACCAAGTCCTCCAGTGCCTCCAGCTTGCGGTCATGGATGTGCTTTACGTTCCCGTTCTCATCGTAGACCGCCCCGTCCGCCATCTGTAAAAGTTTGTTGGCCAGTGCCGCCGCGTTCACCGCGTCAATGTCGCCGTCCGAAAAGGGAAGGAGCATATCCCGCTCCAACTGTTCATACAGCGCCATCTCCTTTTCGGTCAATATGACCTCCACCCGGTTATAAACACACTCCGGCATATCCAAGTAGTCCACCGCCTTCATGCTGATGCAGATGTCGGAGATTAAATTATAAATCATATCCTCTGCGCCATCCCTGGGCTTATAAGAGAATACCATTTCCCGGCTGCGCTTGTCCGGCACGAAGAACCGTTCCCGGTAGCCGCCGATGAACCGCCCAAGCCGCTGCCCCATATCGAGGATGCCGATCTCCGCCCAAAGGTCGATTAATCCATTCGGTGCGGGCGTCCCGGTCAGCCCCACGATGCGCCGCACCATCGGGCGCACCTTTTTCAGAGCCTTGAACCGCTTTGCCTTATGGGACTTGAAGGACGAAAGCTCATCAATCACCACCATGTCAAAATCCCATGCTTGGTTTTCCACCAGCCACTCCACATTTTCCCTGTTGATGACATACACCTGCGCTCGTCTGCCAAGTGCGGCTATGCGTTCTTTTTCCGAACCAAGCACCGCCGACATCCCAATCCCGGAAAGATGCTCCCACTTCTCCAGTTCGGAAGGCCATGTTAAATAGCAGACTCGTAAAGGCGCTATAATCAATATTTTTCGGATGTCAAAATAGTCAAACAATAATTCCCATATGGCGGTGAGCGTGATCACTGTTTTCCCCAATCCACAATCCAAAAACAATGCGCTCACCTTGTGGCTTATGATAAACTCCTTTGCATACTCCTGATATTCATGTGGCACATATCTCATCCAGCACACCTCCGATCTGCTCCACGCCATCAACCACATAGACGGGGAAACCTAAACTCATAAGCTGCCGCATCCGCTTCACCTGCAATGGCCTCGGCTTCTTCCCCGGAGCCTTTAATTCCACGAATGCGATCTTCCTACCCGGCAATAAAACAATCCTGTCCGGCACCCCATCCAAACCGGGGGAAACGAACTTCACCGCCATGCCTCCCATCTTTTTTGCCTCTGCCCGCAGGCGGCTCTCAATCTCACTTTCCCTCATCAGACACCGCCTTTTCATAATCACGCCAGCACCTCTTGAACAGGGCGATGCACTCATCGCAGGCAAACATCCCATCCAGATAGTCCAGTATCCGCTGCCTGTCCCCGTCTTTGGGGAATCCTTCTTCCTCATGCTTCATATCCCCCGCAAGGTCGCCCCTCGGTGTGTCCTTCCCGTAATATTTCCCTATCATCCAGTCATAAAAATTCATTCTGTCCTGCCTCCTTTTCTGTACCAAAAGTTCCGAAAAACCAAAAAATCCCTATTACGCGCATATGGGTGTATTCACATGTGCTTTTCTCTCTTTTTTATATATTCCATTTATATAATTATTTTTTGGAACATAGGAACACGCCCCTCTAAGCCAGTGCCAGTCTGCTGTTCCCATGTTCCGAATTTCTGTTCCCAAAATGCCTTTATGGGAACAGCGGGCGTTCCGTTCCAGTTTTTAACGTCACTCCTGTTTCGGAACACGCCTGTAAACCCACTGCGGCCCGTAAAGGGAAATGCGTTCTTTCTTCCTGCCGGAATCCCAGCCGCCGATACGCGCCATGATGGCGGAAATCTCCCCGCTATCCATCCGTTTCAAGTTCACCCTCTCCTTCCCGAAGCATTCACACCAGATTTCCATGTTGGAAACACACATCCGGCGCACCGTGCCTTGTAAGTCCGGCTTCCCGAAATCCTCCCCGTAAAGGAAATTCCTGCGCTCGAATAAATCCATGTCATCCCATTTCTCCGGCAGGAGCGTGTCGAGATACTCCCGCACCAATCCTTCCCGCTCATCGCTCTCCATCGCCTCACGCTGCTCGGACTTTGCCGTGTCCTCCATCTTCCCGTCAAGGTAGAGCCGCTCCCCCGCTTTCACATACACAAGCACCTCCGCCCATATCTGCCGGATGTCATCGTTAGACAACTCCCATGAATGCTTCCGGCTCCCTCCCGGCGTCTTCACCGGCCAGAAACGGCGGTTCCCGGTGGTGTCCCGGAGATACCCTTTCTCCGCATTGGTGGTGCCGAAAAAGACGCACTGGCGCAGGTGCGGCGTCGCCCTTTTCCCGAAGGACGCGCGGTAGATGTCGTTCTGCCTTGAAAGGAAGGAGCGCAGCGTCTCCACCTCCGCCTTTTTCAAGCCCGCAAGCTCCCCGATCTCCATGATCCAGTACCCCTGCAGCTTCTCCGCCGCCGTCTTGTCCTTCGTGTCGCTTAAGTTCAAGCTGTCGGAGAACCAGTCCCCGGCAAGCCGGGAAATGAGCGTACTCTTCCCTACGCCCTGCGGGCCGTTCAGCACCAGCATGGTGTCAAACTTACAGCCGGGGCTTAACACCCGGCAGACCGCACCGCAGAGGGTCTTCCTCGTGACAGCCCGGACGTATGGTGTATCATCCGCGCCCAGGTAGTCGATGAGCAGCGTGTCCACCCTCGGCACCTTATCCCACTCCGGCAGGGCATCGAGGAACTCCCGCACCGGGTGGTAGGAGCGGTCATCCGCAGCCTTCGTCACGGCGATATTGTAATTGCGCATGGAGAACGTGCCATAGGTAAGGTCGATATAGGAGATAAGCTGCGCATCGTCCGCGTCACGCCAGAACCGCCCCGGATGCTCCCACGGCACCGCGCCCTTTATCTCCATGCCGTCACTGAGCTGGTTGAACACGATGCCCTTCAGCTTTTCATCGTTGTTCAGGATCAGCAGCAGATTCCGCAGGGTGTTCTTTACCACGGTAGAGCGTTTCTCATACTCTAATTCCTTCTGCCAGTCCTCATTTTCCCCGGAGAACTCCTTCTCCGCTTTCTCCATCCGCTCCCCGGCAATGGTCATCTTCACGTTCTCATCATTTACGGCAAACTCACTCATGGCGGTAAAGGAAGGGAGCTTCGCCGCCTCCGTATCCTCGGATACCTTTTCATCCAGTTCCCCATACCTGTGAATCCGCACCATGTCAAAGGCGTTCATCAGCTTTCCGCAGGCCGGGTCCGTGGCATGGTGGGAATAGGCGAACTTCCCCTCGTAGATGACCACGCCCGCCTGTGAATCAGCCGGGATATAGTCATACCGCCCCGGCATGGTGCTTGGCTGATAGACATCTGACAGAAATGTGGCTATCGCATCCTCTATCGTGTAAGTCCGGCAGAATGCGCCGATCACTCCATCCTTCGCCAGCGGGTCCGCCTGTTTCCGCATTTCCCTCTGGACGATGTTCTGCTGGCGGCTGCTCACCGGCCACTCGGAGGAATCCCGCCAGTCCTTATACCGTGAAAGCACCTCGTCCGGGTCAAGCGGCTCCCCCTCGATATCCCGGAAAATAAATTCCCCGTCAGCGGAGGTGGACGGCCAGTACATGAGGCGGCTCGGCTCGTAGGTGGTATCGTCAAACATCTCAATCCCGATGTCCTCCGCCACCTTCCTTGCGATTGCCACATATTCATCCGGCGACACCGGGCGGGATAAGATGATCACAAGGCGCAGCCTCGGATTCTCCGGCGTATGCTTGTGGGTGGAATAAATGAAACAGCGGTAATTATACAGCATCTCTATCTGCTCAATTACTCCCGGAACTGCATGGTCAATATCCAGCGTTATGATAATGCGGAACTCCACACAGTCCTTCTTCCTCCTGCCGCCTTTCAGCCTGTCTCCCACAAAGCCGCCCACGTCCTTGATGGCATCCTGCTTTGCTTTCGTCATCTTCATATACTGCTCCACGGTCTCTGCCGTGCGGATGGTGTGGGAGATGCGCTCTATAAATTCATCCAGCTCCATCTCCACATTGTTCCACCGCTTCTCCATCCTTGAATTGCCTGTTGCTATCTGTA
>ERZ779626.1432-NODE-1432-length-10318-cov-13.732924_pt1 | contig 10318 bp, 11 predicted proteins | sample MGYA00514209_ERZ779626 | MGnify/ENA primary metagenome ERZ779626 (study PRJEB29562, sample SAMEA4376713) | mouse gut metagenome | isolation source: Cecum | study: EMG produced TPA metagenomics assembly of the A DSS colitis mouse model was used to assess the...
CTGGCCAACGACCTGGGCAACCTGGTCAGCCGCACCACGGCCATGGCGGGGAAATACTTCGGCGGCAGCCTCCCGGCAAACCAGCGCCCGGACGAGGCCCTGGACGCCGAGCTGGTGGCCCTGGCCTCCACTCTGCGGGACCGCTACGCCGGCGCCATGGACCACTTCGCCCCCCACAGCGCCCTGGCGGAGATCTTCAAGGTCATCCAGCGGGCCAACAAGTATATTGACGAGAACACCCCCTGGACCCTGGCCAAGGACATGGAGGCCAACGGGGCCCGGCTGGCCCGGGTGCTCTACAACCTGCTGGAGGCCACCCGCGTCTGCGGCATCCTGCTGACTCCCTTCATGCCGGAGTCCATGGACCAGCTCTTTGCCCAGATCGGCGCCCCGGCGGACTGCCGGACCTGGGACTCCGCCGCCAAGTGGGGCGCCCTGCCGGAGACCGCCGCCGTGGCCAAGGGAGAGAACCTGTTCCCCCGTGTGGACATGGACAAGGCCCTGACCGAGCTGGAGGCCGCCGTGGAGGCCGCCAAGCAGGCGGAGTCCGGCGTGGAGCTGGAGCCCCAGCTGGAGGAGAAGGTGGACTTCGACACCTTCTGCAAGAGCGATTTCCGGGTGGTGAAGGTGAAGGCCTGCGAGGCGGTGAAGAAGAGCGAGAAGCTCCTCAAGTTCACCCTGGACGACGGCACCGGCGTGGACCGCCAGATTCTCTCCGGCATCCACAAGTGGTATGAGCCGGAGACCTTAGTGGGCAAGACCCTGGTGGCCATCGTGAACCTGCCCCCCCGGAAGATGATGGGCCACGAGAGCAACGGCATGCTGATCTCCGCCGTCCACAAGGAGAAGGGGGAGGAAGCCCTCCACCTCCTCATGGTAGACGACGCCATCCCCGCCGGAGCGAAGCTCTGTTAAGTGAAAGAAACGTAACCAAAAGAACTTTCGCGCGCTCTGACACTCCGGCGCTTACCCAAGCCGAAGCGACGGCAGCGAAGCCGGGTATTTGATCAAAAAGCCGTATACTTTCCCAAATGCAGGAAATACTGCCTCCATACTTCAAAAGTAGGGAGGCAGTATTTTCATGTCCAAAAACCTCAAAGAGAGCGAGACCCTGAAAAACCTGATGCGGGCCTTTGCCGGAGAGAGCCAGGCCCGGAACCGCTACACCTTCGCCGCCAGCCTCTGCCAAAAGCAGCAGCTCCACGTTCTGGAGGCCATTTTTACCTTCACCGCCAACCAGGAGAAGGAGCACGCCGAGATTTTCTACAACCACATGAAGGAAGCGGCCGGAGAGACCGTCCACATCGACGGCGGCTACCCTGTGGACCTGACCAACGACGTGGCGAAGCTCCTCCGCATGGCCCAGCATAACGAATTTGAGGAGTTCGACCCCGTCTACCCCAGCTTCGCCCAGACCGCCCGGCAGGAGGGCTTCCCCCAGGTGGCCTCCTCCTTCGAGCAGATTTCCAAGATCGAGAAAACCCACGGCAACCGCTTCGCCCACTTCGCGGAGCTTATGGAATCCGGCAGGCTCTTCGTCTCCGACGCGAAATGCGGCTGGCTCTGCCTGAACTGCGGCCACATTCAGGAGGGCCTCCAGGCCCCCAAGTCCTGCCCCGTCTGCTCTCACGACCAGGGCTTCTTCATCCGCCTGGAGATGGCCCCCTACGGCGGGGAAATTCTAAGGAAGCACTGATTAGGCCTTGTTTGAAAAATGGCAAAACGCCGTCTTGGGGCATCTTTTTCCGCCAGGACTGCGTTGATTGGACTTGAAATCCGTCAGGATTCCTGCGTCCAATCGCCTTGCCTGGCAAAAAAATCTGCCCCAATCCAGCATTCCGCCAATTTTCAAACAAGGCATAAATCAACGTGTGCAGATTTGCGCCAGAAATTTCTGCTGGCAAGGAAGAAAACCGCGGGAATCCTGACGGATTTCAAGATTTTCTAACGCAGTCCAGCGGGAATTTATGGCGTGAAGCTGCGTGCGGGGATTTCATCAGTGGTTCCTTAAAGGCGTGACCCGTCTCCGCCGGGTGTTTTTCGAGGGGCTTCCCGCCTGGCGGGGGCCCCTCCCGTCTTCCGGCGGGCAAACCCGGCGAAAAATCGCCCAATTCTTGTGGACAATCCGCTCAACCTTTGGTATAGTATTAGCAACAGCACCGGCGGGCGGCGTCCGGATTCCGCCGCGTTTCCGTCCGGCGCGCAGGGGCGCGGTCCCAGCACATTCCAGGGAGGAGCGGCATGCTGAACATCCGAAACGAAACCCCGGCCGACTACCGGAGCGTGGAGGCGCTGACCCGGAGGGCCTTCTACAATCTCTATGTCCCCGGCTGTCACGAGCACTACCTGGTCCACGTCATGCGGGGCCACCCGGACTTTGTGCCGGAGCTGGACTTCGTGCTGGAGCTGGACGGGGAGGTCGTGGGAAGCATCCTCTATACCCGTGCCACCCTCACGGGCAGAGCCGGGGAGCGGCGGGACGTCCTGACCTTCGGCCCCGTCTGCGTCGCGCCGGAGCGCCAGCGGCGGGGCTATGGGAGGCTTCTGATGGAGCATTCCCTGGCAAGGGCGGCGGAGCTGGGCTGGGGCGCGGTGGTCATCTTCGGGTCCCCCGCCAATTACGTGGCCCGGGGCTTCCGGTGCTGCAAGCGCTATCGGGTCCAAATGGAGGACGGAAGCTATCCCGCCGCCATGCTGGTCAGGGAGCTGAAGCCCCGCGCCCTGGACGGCGGCCCCTGGGTCTACCGGGACAGCCCCGTCATGCGCTTCGACCAGGAGGCCGCCCTCCGCTTTGACGAGGGCCTGCCCCCCATGGAGAAGCGCGTCCTCCCCTGTCAGGAGGAATTTTATATCCTCAGCAATTCCGTTCTGCGCTGACCCCACCAAATCACGACAAAGGAGAATCACCATGGAAGAAGCAGGCATCGTCTCCATCTGGCTTGGCAATTTCGAGAGCAAGGAAGCCCTGGCGTTTTACGCCGAGAACCGCTTCAAGCGGAACGAGAACGGCGAGAAGGTCCCGTCCTTCACCCAGGACTTTTTTAACGGCGACCTCTGGCCCTTCGAGCCGGAGGTGTTCGACTACGAGTTCAACGCCGCCCCCTCCCAGGACCCCCTCGTGGTGGCGGCGCCTTTGGGCGAGGAGCTGTCCGCGGCCCTGGCGGAGATTTATTCCAAGGGCTTCGAGCAGCCCTATAACGCCGTGATTGCGGTCTACGACTATCAGTTTGAGGGCAGCCGCCACGTCCCCGGCGCGCCGGCGCAGTTCGTGGGCTCCTTCTCCTACATAGAGCGCTGAACAGCGGTTGGAAAGCCGTCCCGAAACCGGGGCGGTTTTTCTTTTGAAAAATTTTTTCCGGCGGGTGAAAGGATTTCCCCTCCCCAATCGTATCCATAACGAGAGCGCTCCAAAGGAGTTGATACCATGAACATAAACCACCAGGCGGAGCGGCTGGCAAACGCCTACGCCGACGCGATTCTCCGCCTCAGCTATGCCTATCTGAAAAACACCTACGACGCCCAGGACGTCTGCCAGACGGTTTTCGTCAAGCTCCTCACGGAGCCCCGGGAATTTGAAAGCGCCGAGCACGAGCGGGCCTATGTCCTGCGCATGGCCGCCAACGCCTGCAAGGACCTTTTGAAAAGCCCCTGGCGGAAGCGGACCTGCGGCCTGGAAACCGTGCTGGAGGTCCCCGCCCCGGAGGCGGGGGACGGCTCCGTGCTGGCGGCGGTGAACGAGCTGCCCGCCCACTACCGCACGGCGATCTACCTCTTTTACTACGAGGGCTACCAGGCGGCGGAGATTGGGAAGATTCTCGGCGTGCCCACCGCCACGGTTCACACCCGCCTGGCCCGGGGCCGGGCAAGGCTCAAGGATATCTTAGGAGGTATGGATTATGAGCGATCTGTTTGATTATAAGAAGGAGATGAGCGAATTGCGCTTTACGGAAAATCAGAAGAAGGCCCTGGCGGAGGCCGCCGCCTCCGCCGCCCGGACCCCGGCAAAACGCCGCCCCGTGTTCCGCACGGCCCTGATTGCCGCCGCCATGGCCGCCGTGCTGGTGGTGGGGTCCAGCGCGGCGGGGATTCTGCCCAGCCCCGCGGAGATTTTCACCCCTCTGTTCGGCGGGGCCGCGGCCCAGACGGAGGTCATTGACAAGATCGGGCGTCCCATCGGGGCCTCCGATTCTGACGGAGGAATCACCATCACGGCGGAAGCCATCATGGGCGACCAGTACAACGCCGTCATTGTCTACACCCTCACCCGGGACGACGGGGAGCGGTTCCTGCCCGAGGGCAAGAGCCTGGACGAAACCCATCTGATGATGGGCGGTTACGGCGGGGCCAGCTGGGTCAAGGGCGGCGCCCATGGCTCCAGCTGGTTCGTGGACGAGGACCCGGAGGACAACCGGATTCAGCTGGTGGAGACCGCCAGCTCCAACGTGGCCATGACCAAAGGAACCGCCAACGCGAGTTTTGAGGACCTGCAATACTGGAACGCGGAGACGGAACAGGCCGAGCTCCTCTATCCCGGCAAGTGGAAGCTCCGCTTCGAAGTGGACTACGAGGATTGCTCCGTCCGCCTGGGCGGCGGCGAGGCCTTCTCTCAGGACGGCCTGAACTTCACCATTGACGAAATCAGTGTCTCCCCCATCGCCGTCCGGGCGGCCTACACGGCGGACGAGGCGGTGGTCTGGAGCGACGCCCCCAGCGGGCGGCAGTCGGAGGAGGATGCCCGCCAGTCCCAGCGGTACTTGGAGAACGTGGAAATCCTCCTGACGAGAACCGACGGCACCGTTGTGGACCTCAGCGGCTCCGGCGGCAGTATCGCGCCCAAGGACGGCGCAACCGTCTGCGCCAAGGGCCGGGTCTTTGACGAGATCATTCCCCTGGAAGACATGGCCAGCGTCACCGTCGGCGGAGTGGTCTACGAGATTCCCCACAACTGAACCCGCATAAGAAGGCCGGGACGCAAGTCCCGGCCTCTCGTTTTATTCGATCTCAATATGTACCGACTCGTGGAACACCGGCTCCACCAGCCCGGGAATCTCCACCGCGTCGGTGAAATAAAGCTCCTCCGCGTACTCCTTCAAAAGCGACACAATGTAGGGATGGGGCCGCTCGTCGGGCCGCCCCGCCGCCACGCTGACCACCATGGTCTTGGGGGCCAGGCGGCTGATGGCCTTGCGGTTGCAGGAGGACAGCGACGCGTGGTGGGGGACCTTCAAAATATCGCAGGGGGTCAGGGTGTCGTTGTCCCAGACGGCGCAGTACATGTCGCCTCCCAGGACGATCTCCTTTCCGTGGTAGTAGAGCCGCTGGCGGAGGCTGGAGATGTTCATGGCCTTGGTCCAGCGCATGAGGTCATAGCGGTTCCGCTCCCCCCGGAAGGCGGCGTCAAACACGGCCCTCTGCCGGGGGTACAGGGAGGGCTCGCCGGGGAGGATCTCCATGGTCAGGTTCTCCGTCAAGGGAAGCGTCTCCACCTTGTCCCCGGGAACCTCCGCAAACTCCCCCACCCGCTCCGGGTGCTCCCGGAGGGCCGTGGCGTAGATATCCAGGCACCGCAGCAGGTTCCGGGCCGCGCCGGGAAGGCCGTTGTCCCCGTCGGGGTCCAGGGGGCCGTGCCCCTCCGGCGGGACATAGGCGGAAATGAACCGGTCCACCGCCGCCGCCTCCAGCACCCGGCCCAGGCCGCCGGTGTGGTCCCGGTGGAAGTGGGTGGCCAGGAGGACGTCCAGCCGTTCGATCCCCTGCTTTTTCAGGAAGTCCCCGGCGTAGATCCGCCGGGACCGGGGGTCCTGGGGGGCGGGATGGTCGTCCCGGATCAGATTGTCGTGGCCGCAGTCCACCAGCATGGCAAACCGCCGCTCGCCCCCCTCCAGCTCCTGAACCAGAATGGAGTCCCCGTTGCCGACGTTGATGAAATCCAATACCAGCATAAGCCGCTCCCCCTCACTTCTGTATTATATGATAGGATACCATAGCCCCGGGGGCGGCGCAAGGAAAACTCCCCCGCCGGGCCTCCAAAATTTCAGGGGAATTTTTGACGCCCTGGTAAAAACCGGGCCCCGGCCGGGGCCGATCTGTCTTTTCCCTCTCATCTTCTGGACAGGCGGGGAATACAGTGTTATAATAAATTTATTAGGATATCGCTTGAAACAGGAGGACGTGCCATTTTGACGAACCATATGACCATGGGCCTTTGGACCACGCTGCTGGTCACCGCCGCCGCCGGTGTCGGCGGCACCGGCCTGGGGGGGCTTCTCGCCACCCTGTTCCGCCGGGACTCCGGCCGGGAGGCCAGCCTGCTTCTGAGCTTTGCCGCCGGGGTGATGGTGTCCGTGTCCTGCTTCGGCCTTTTGACGGAGGCCGCCGCCCCGGGGGCCATGGAGCTGGTGGCCCTGGGGGTCTTCCTGGGCTGCGGCGTCACGGCGGGGCTCAACAGCCTGCTGGACCGGGGACGGCCCACCGGCGGCCTGGTGCTGGCGGGCCTGGTGATGGCCGCCGCCATCGCTCTGCACAACGTGCCCGAGGGCATGGTGATCGGCGCGTCCTTCATCGGCGGCACGGTCCGCCAGGGCTGGACCATGGCGGGGGTCATCGGCCTGCACAACATTCCGGAGGGCATGGCCATTTCCGCTCCCCTTGTGGCCGGCGGCGAGCGCCGCTGGCGGGCGGCGGGCCTGGCGGCCCTCTCCGGGGCCCCCACGGTGCTGGGGGCGGCGCTGGGGTACTGCCTGGGCACCCTGGGCCCCACGTCCCTGACCCTCACGCTGAGCTTTGCCGCCGGGGCCATGCTGTACGTAGTCTTCGGCGAGCTTCTCCCCGAGGCGGCGGGCCTCTGGAAGAGCAAGCTCCCCGCCCTGGCGGCGGTGCTGGGCATTCTGGTGGGCATGCTGATCGGCTGAGCCGCCCCGGCGGAGGCCATTCCAGGAAAATTTCTCCCCGGTTGTCCCGGGGCGTGCAACCGTTCCCCTCCGGGAGCCGATGTTGACAGCGTTGTTCTTCACAGCGCAGAATTCAACAAGCACAGGAGGCATTTTCATGAACGGAACGGCACAGCTGAAACGGGCTCCCCGAAACCAGGACGTCCGGGCGGCGATCGACAGGGCGGGTCTCCGCTATTGGTGGGTGGCCGAGGAGCTGGGCATCGCCTGCGGCACCCTCTCCAACCGCCTGCGCAGGGAGCTTGCCCCGGAGGAAAAGCTGGAGGTCCTCACCGCCGTCAAGCGGCTGGCGGACCGCCTGGGAGGCGGCGCCCCGGAGCCCGCCCGCCAGGAAGTGACCCTGGAGGCCCGGGCCGCCTTCCCCCAGCAGAGCTGGTAGCAAAAAGCGGCATGGCTGAACGCCATGCCGCTTTTTTTAGGTATCGTTACCACAGTTGAAAAGAATCCAATGGATTCTTTTCAACACAGCGCGGGTATACCGCGCTGTGGGCCGCGAATGCGGCTTTCTGCGGTGAACTTCATAGGAAGCGCATAGGCGCCTCGGCGGACCTGCGGTCCGCCGGTTGAAAAGGAGTGTTTAGGAAGCACTGATTTAATCCCCGCGCACATCTTTTTTACGCCATAATTTTCCGCTGATCTGCGTCAGAAAATCTTGAAATCCGCCAGGATTCCTGCAATTTTCTTCCTTGCCAGCAAAAATTTCTGGCGCAAATCTGCACGCGTTGATTAAATCAGTGCTTCCTTTACTCCTTTTCAACTGCGTTGACTATATAAGAATATTCCGCAAAGCAGTCCGCGTCGTCTCCCTCGTCCAGCCATTTCTCAAGCCAGCCCAAAAAGTCCTGCCTCCGGCAGCAGGGCTGGATGCCCACATCGGTGAAGTGCCAGATTTCTCCCCGGCACGGTCCTGTGACAATCAAGCAAAACGTCTGGCCGCAGCCTATGTCAATCAGCTCCAGATTCCCGTCCAGGACCGGCCGCATTTTCGCCTCGTCCGGCTCCCCGGCTTCTGCCTCCCAAACCCACTCTCTTTCAAAGGGAAAGGGCGCGACCGGCCGTCCGGTCCTCTCCGGCGGGAAGGAGAGGAAGGAATGACCGCCCTCCCAGGAAAAGCCGTTCCCCACCTCCAGCAGATACCGCCGGTATACGCCTCGGGGAGCGCCGCGCCCTGGGCTTCCTCAAAGGCCCGGACCTCCGCCAGCGCGGGACCAAGTGCCGCCTTCCGCCAGGCGAACGTTTCCCTGATCCGGGCAATGACTTCTCCCATTTCTTCCTGTTCGTACACTGGCGTGTTTGTTCCTCCTCACTTGTAATAGACCACCAGCAGATCCACTACGGTCCCATAGGACTGGATGCCCCGCTCGTCGCCGTAGCTTTTCAGGATGCCGTCATAGACCTTGTTGCTGGCCTTCTGGACCGCTGTGTTCTGGAATTGGGCCCAGTAGGCGTTGTTGTACGCCAGGTCCAGCCGCGCCTCCTCCGCAAGGGTCTCCCGGATGGCCCAATAGCCCTCCGGGTCCTGGGAGTACAGGGCGTTGCCCAGGTACACATACCCGATCAGCCAGCCGGAGTACCGATAGGCCGGGTCGGTGCAGGTGGTGGAGGCCAGCACCGCCAGGAAATTGCACTCCTGCTCCGAGGCGAAGCCCCGCTGATGGGCCAGCTCGTGGGCGATGGTGGAGGGCAGCATGCAGGCGGGGCTGTCCACGTTGACGTTGGACTCCCCGGTAAAGGAGCTGTAGAACCCCGTAAAGTCCAGGGCGCTCATGAGCCGGGAGAAGGCCATGGGCTTCACGCCGGGATCGTCGAAGGCCAGGAAGGGAAACGCCTCCGTCAGCCCGTCATAGGCCCGGACGCTGTTCGCCAGGATTTCCTCCCGGGGGACGGCGAAGAGGCCGTGCCCGTCCCGCCGTACGTCCCCCGCCATCTCGGACACCCGGTCCGCGAAAAACGCCGTCACCTCCCGGAGGTCCTCCAGGGCCACGGGCTGGGCGTAAATGCCGGACTTGTCCTGAAAGCTGTCCGTCCAGTAGTTCACGCCCCACAGCAGGCAGAACCCGGCCCACACGGACAGCAGGATGCACGCCGCCCCCAGGGCCGCGCCATAGGCCCGGTCCCGCCGTCCGTCCTTTGCCCGGGCGACGGCGCGGACGTTCCAAATGACGTACCCGGCGCCGAAGAGGACCGCCAGGACCTCCACCGCCTCCATGACGGAGAAGGGGACCAGGTAGCACACCTTCCCCAGCCCCCGCCGGAGAGGCCCGGTGAAGTGGTCCGCTACCGCGTTCATCAAGCCCTTCTGCCCCCGGAGGAGGAAGAAGGCCAGCAGCAGCCCAATGTCCGCCAGCAGCCAGATATGGAGTTTTTTGTGGGTTTGGAAAAAGTTCTTCATGGTCACTCCGCGGCAGCCAGGAGCTGCTTGGTATAGTCTTCCCTGGGGCGGTCAAAAATCTCGTCCACCGTCCCCTGCTCCACGATGCGGCCGCTCTTCATCACCAGCACCCGGTCGCAGAGCTGGTAGACCACGTTCAAATCATGGGAGATAAACAGGAAACTCAAATCCAGCTCCCGCCGGAGGCTCCGCAGCAGGTCCAGAATCTGGGCCTGGATTGTCACGTCCAGGGCGGACACCGGCTCGTCGGCAATCAGAAATTTTGGCCGCCGGATCAACGCCGCGGCGATGCTGACCCGCTGGCGCTGGCCCCCGGAGAGCTCCGAGGGCTTGGCCTCCAGGCATTCCGGCGGCAGCTCCACCCGCTCCAGCATCTCCCGGACCCGGCGCTTCCGCTCCGCCTTGGTGTACTTGCCGTAGACCCGCAAAGGCTCCTCCAGGGCCCACTCCACGCTGTAGAAGGGGTTCAGGGAGCTGTAGGGGTCCTGGAAAATCATCTGGGGCCGCTTCGTGTAGTGGGTCACCGTTCCCCGGTCCGGCTTTACCATCCCCAGGATGGTCCGGGCCAGGGTGGACTTTCCCGTCCCCGACTCCCCCACGAGGCCCAGAATCTCCCCGTGCCGCACGTCAAAGGTCACGTCGCGGAGGACCTCCTGGCGCTGCTTTTTCCCAAAGGGGCCAACGCCGTCGGCATAGCCGCTGTACACATGGCTGAGGGACAACACCAGCTCTTCGCTCATGCCCCGCCCTCCTTTCGGTTCCGCGTGGGAATGGCGGCAATGAGCCGCCGGGTATAGGGGTGCTTCGGATGGCGGAAGACCTCCTGGGCCTCCCCCTCCTCCACCAGCGTTCCCCGCTGCATCACCGCCACCCGGCCGCAGAGCTTGCGCACCACGTTCAGGTCGTGGGAGATGAACAGCATGGACACGCCGGAGTCCCGGTTCAGCTTTTTCAGGAGCTCCAGAATCTGGGCCTG
>ERZ779626.1437-NODE-1437-length-10275-cov-3.559980_pt1 | contig 10275 bp, 10 predicted proteins | sample MGYA00514209_ERZ779626 | MGnify/ENA primary metagenome ERZ779626 (study PRJEB29562, sample SAMEA4376713) | mouse gut metagenome | isolation source: Cecum | study: EMG produced TPA metagenomics assembly of the A DSS colitis mouse model was used to assess the...
TCGACTCCTTTGTACTTATAAATATAATACTCGATTTCGCATACGTCCGACATTTGTACTCACGGAGCGAATCGCTCCGATACGTAACAATTCAGGATGGATTCGATCGATTGCAGGATCGCGTCGATCCGATCGTCGGATAGAGCGCGAGCATCCCGAACACCTGCGTCGCACAGCAATTGCGCCGCTGTGGCGTTGCTCAGCCCCGCAAAATGTTTGATGACGTATGCGAGCAGCGTTTCCGTTCCGTCGTATCGGGTCAGGCAGGCGCGGATTGCGTCGGGATCTTGCAGCAGAATTTTGCCTTGCGCGGGCAATTCGTATCGCGCGGATGGCAGTAGGCAGCGTTTGGTCGCCGTATCGTAGGAAACTTGTTTGAGACTGTCTGTGATGATTCCGCGTTCGTTGACGACGAGAATGTTGCTGTAACGCCCCATCATTTCCGCCGTCAACGTAAACCGTACGACGTCGTGCAATTCGTTGCGCGCGGATATTTCGATGCCGACGATCCGATCGTTGCCGAGCAGGGAAATGCGTTCGATCGCGCCGTTGGCGAGATGTTTGCGCAAATGCATGCAAAACGCCGGGGCAACCTGCGCGCTCGGTTTTTTGATCTGCGTCAAGTGGATGCGCGGATTGTTTGCGTTGCAAGAAATCGCAAGACGGTGATTCTGTCCCGCCGCGCGGACGAGCAAAACGATTTCGTCTTTTTCCGGCATCTGTATTTTGTCGATTTTACCGCCGCGCAGGCGTTCGTCGAGTTCCGCCGCCAGCGCGCGCAGCGTGATGTAATCGTTGGGCATGACAATCCTTGTATCCGCGTGGGTTTGCGGCGTTTATATTTATTATATAAATTATATTTTATTATTTCCGAATTTGCAAGATTTTTTATTGCATTCTCGATCGCGGTGTGCTAGAATATCCCTTGCAATGTATTGAAAACTTTATTCATAGGAGTATATTTATGAGCTACAACAAAGAGATGCTGGAAAACGACAAGGTTCAATTTACCTTTGATGTCGATCAGGCGGATTGGAAAAGCGCGATTGACGAGGCGTACAACAAGTCGAAAAACAAGTATCAGGTCGGCGGATTCCGCAAGGGACACGTCCCGCGCAAGGTGATCGAGAGTATGTACGGCGTCGGCGTATTCTTTGAAGACGCTTTGGATATAATTCTTCCGAAGTATTACGCGCAAGCGATGGATGCGGAGAAGGAACTCGTTCCGGTCGATCGTCCGGAGATCGATATCAACGCGATCAGCGATACGACGTTGAAGTTTACCGCGACCGTGCAATTGAAACCGACCGTGACGCTCGGACAGTACACCGGATTGACGTTTAAGAAAGAAAAGGTCAAGGTCTCTAAAGAAGAAATGCAGGCGGAGATCGACAAGGCGTTGGAGAGCGCCGGCGCATGGAGGATATTACCGATCGTCCCGCGCAATTGAAAGACAAAGTCTTGATCGATTACAGCGGCAGCGTGGACGGCGTAAAATTTGACGGCGGCACGGCGGAGAAACAGCCGCTTGAATTGGGAAGCAATATGTTTATCCCCGGATTCGAAGATCAGATCGTCGGCATGCGCATCGGAGAGAGCAAAGATATTACCGTGAAGTTCCCCGAGGACTATCACGCGGAAGAACTCAAAGGCAAGGATGCCGTATTTGCGGTCAAATTGCATGAGATCACCGTCAAAAACGTACCTGCGTACGATGACGAATTCGTCAAAGACGTGTCCGACTGCGAAACGGTAAAAGAGTACGAAGCGCAGATCAAAGAGCAGATCAAGGCGGACAAAGAGAAACGCGCCAATGCTAAATTGGAAAACGACATGGTTGAAAAGTTTGCCGAACTGGCGAGCGTGAACGTGCCCGAATGCATGATCGAATCGCAGGCGGAACAAATGGTCGAAGAGTTCGAATACCGTTTGATGTACCAAGGACTCAATAAGGACGACTACTACAAGATGACCGGCACCAAACGCGAAGATCTGATCAAGACTTATCACGAGAGCGCCGCGAAAAACGTGCGGATCAAGCTGGTGCTCAGCGCGATTATGGACGACATCAAGATCCCGGTCGGCGACGAAGACGTCGATGCGAAGATTGCGGAAATGGCGGAAGCCGCCGGCAAGAGCGTGGAAGAATATTCGAAGGGCATGAACGACGAATACCGCGGCTACATCCGAAACGAACTGGTAACCGACAAGCTGTTTGCGTATTTGATGAACAACAACACCATCGAATAAACGACGGCGGAACGCAATCGACAAATACCAAAGCTGACGGGTCCGCGATCGGATTGGTCAGCTTTTATTTCCAAAAGGCAATTATCATCAAGGAAAAGGAGAACACAGACATGAATTTGATTCCCAGCGTTATCGATAAGACCGAACACGGCGAAAGAGCATACGATATTTATTCCAGACTGTTGGAGGACAGAATTATCTTTCTTTCCGGAGAGATTACCGACGATACGGCCAACTCCGTTGTCGCGCAATTGATCTATCTGGAAGCAAAAGACGCGTCCAAAGACATCAGTCTGTACATCAACAGCCCGGGCGGCTCGGTCAGCGCGGGTATGGCGATCTACGATACGATGAATTATATCAAATGCGACGTCAATACGATTTGCGTCGGTTTGGCTGCGTCGATGGGAGCGTTCTTGCTTTCGTCGGGCGCAAAGGGAAAGCGCTATGCGTTGCCCAACAGCGAAGTCATGATTCATCAACCGCTCGGCGGCGCGCAAGGACAGGTCAGCGACATCGTCATTACGGCGAATCATGTGCAGAAAATCAAAGAAAAAATGACGAGAATCTTGTCCGAAAACACCGGTCAATCGTACGAAACGGTGGCTCGGGATACCGATCGCGACAATTACATGTCGGCGGAAGATGCGAAAGCGTACGGTTTGATCGACAAGATTTTTTATAAAAGGGGGTAACCTATGGATCTGGACAACAAGGAATTGAGTTGTTCGTTTTGCGGTAAGGGCGAAAACGCGGTCGAGCAATTGATCTGCGGTCCCAACGGAATTTATATTTGCAACGAGTGCATCGAGGCGTGCAACGCGCTGCTCGACGAGCAAGCCGAGGCGGAAGAGGAAGAAGTCTCCAAAGATTTCAGCGTGCAGCTGCTCAAACCGCACGAAATCAAAGCAAAATTGGACGAATATATCGTCGGTCAGGACGAGGCGAAGAAGGTGCTTTCCGTCGCGGTGTACAATCACTACAAGCGCATCAACGCGCGTACGGACGGCGACGACGTGGAATTGGAAAAGAGCAACGTGTTGATGCTCGGTCCGACAGGTTGCGGTAAGACGTTGCTGGCGAAGACGTTGGCGAAAATTCTCAACGTGCCGTTTACGGTTGCCGATGCGACGACGCTGACCGAGGCAGGCTATGTCGGAGACGATGTTTAGAATATCCTGCTCAAGCTGATTCAGGCGGCGGATTACGACGTGCAGAAGGCGCAACTCGGTATCGTTTACATTGACGAGATCGATAAGATTGCGCGCAAGAGCGAAAACATGTCCATTACGCGCGACGTGTCGGGCGAGGGCGTGCAGCAGGCGTTGTTGAAGATTATCGAAAGCACCGTCGCCAGCGTGCCGCCGCAGGGCGGAAGAAAGCATCCGCAGCAGGAGTGCATCTCGATCGATACGACGAATATCTTGTTTATTTGCGGCGGAGCGTTCGTCGGATTGGATAAGATCATCGACAAACGGCACGATCATTCGACGCTCGGATTCGGCGCCAACGTGCATGAGCGCAAGGTGACCAGTTACGGCGAGTTGATCGGCGACATTCGTCCGGACGATCTGATCAAGTTCGGATTGATTCCGGAGTTTGTCGGACGCGTGCCGATCGTCGTCGGTATCGACGCGTTGGACGAGAAGGCGTTGGTCAATATTCTTACCGCGCCCAAAAACGCGCCGATCAAGCAATATCGCAAGCTGTTCGGTATGGACAATGTCGACGTCGAGTTTTTGCCGGACGCATTGAAGGCGATCGCGCAGGAGGCGATCAAATTGAATACCGGCGCGCGCGGATTGCGTTCGATTCTGGAAGGTTTGATGTTGGAACTGATGTACGACATTCCTTCCGATGCAAGCATTCGGAAGGTCGTGATTACCGAAGATGCGGTTTTGCGCAAGTCTAAAGCGATCGTCGAGCGCGAGTCGGCATAACGGATTCGAATAACTGCAAGAAAAAAACGAAATGCGAATAGTTCGGACGGATTATTCGCATTTTTCGGAGACACACTATGAACAAAATGATAGACAAGTACGTAATTGTGACAGATAAGCCGATTTTGCTGGCAGGTGTCGATTCGGATATTCGTATTCCGTCCAAAAAGTTGTACGACGAAATCATGCGATCGGATTCCAGACAGTTTGTCGCCGTTGTAACGCGCAAGGGCGTGAGTCCGCGCGCTTTGGTGAGCGACGACGGGGAATTGGAGCGAGATAAGATTTTGCCGTACGGCGTGTTGATCGAAATGCAACCGTTGGAGGGCGGCGCATCTCGTACGCGGGCGCGCGGACTTTGTACCGTACGGGTGGATGAGATCTATGCTGCCAAAATTTCCATGCGCGTGCATGCGCGCATTCGGGAGTTCGAGGGATTGCTTGCGCCTGAATTGGAAACGTTGCGCAAATCTATCATGGAGTCGTTGGGCAAATTGAAGTGGTTGGAACAATCCGTCGTCGGGGATATAGATGCTTTGCCGGACGATCCGATCGGATTCGTCAATGCGATCGCGATGCAAATGCGGCGCATGGATTGGGAATCGTATTTGGAAATCAACAATTTGCCGCAGTTGTACGAAAGAGTTCATAAAGAGTTGACCGAAACGTGCGAGCGGGCGACGATTCGCAAGGAATTGGAAAAGAAAGTAGCCGAACGCATCAATCGGAATCAGCGCGAGTACTATTTGCGCGAAGAGATGAAGACGATTCGGGAAGAATTGGGCGAAGACGACGAGGCGGAAACGCTGCGCGAGCAGATTCGTGCGTTGGATTTGTCGGACGATGTGCGGGAAAAACTCAACAAAGAGGTCGATCGACTTGCCAGAATGTCGTTTACATCGCCCGAATATACGATGTTGCGCAATTATATGGACTGGGTGTTGACGTTGCCTTGGGGAAATTATACGGAAGACTGTTACGAATTGGCGCGAATCCGCGCGGGTTTGGACGAAGATCACTACGGGATCGAAGACGTTAAAGATCGAATTGTAGAATTTATGGCGGTCAAAAGGATGACCGGAAAGGCGGGAAAAGCGCCGATTTTGTGTCTGGTCGGACCGCCGGGCGTCGGTAAAACTTCGATCGCGCAATCCGTTGCGCGCGCGCTCGGCAAAGAATACGTGCATATCAGTTTGGGCGGGATTCGGGACGAGGCGGAGATTCGCGGACATCGCAAAACCTATATCGGGGCGATTCCGGGGCGCATTATGTCCGGTATGAGCAAAGTAAAGACGGCGAATCCGTTGTTTTTGCTCGACGAAATCGACAAAATGACCTCGGATATGCGCGGCAATCCGTCTGCGGCGTTGTTGGAAGTGTTGGATCCCAATCAAAACGCATTCTTTCGGGACAGCTATTTAGAAGTGCCGTTTGACTTGTCGCAGGTATTGTTCGTTACGACTGCCAATTCGTTTGCGACGATGGACAAGGCGTTGTTGGATCGATTGGAAGTCATCGAGATGAGCAGTTACACGCGACAGGAAAAATGCGAGATCGCAACTCGTTATTTGGTGCCGAAGCAATTGTGCGCGAACGGGATTGCCGAAATCGGAGTGGAGATCGGCGAAGACGTGTTGTATGACTTGAGCGATCGGTATACGCGCGAGGCAGGCTTGCGCGAATTGTAGCGTCAAATCGGTTCGTTGTGTCGCAAAATCGCGGCGGAATACGTCCGATCCGTCGATGCGGGACAGGAATTTGACTTGCGTCGAATCGATGCGACTGCGTCGCGCTCGTTGCTTGGCGAGCCGAAATACGACGCGCAGGAAGATGTGTCCGGCGGCGAAATCGGCGCGGTAAACGGGTTGGCATATACGTCGGCGGGCGGTGTGGTGATGCCGATCGAGGCGCGCTTTTTGGCGGACGGAAAGGGCGAAACGATTTTGACCGGATCGCTGGGGGACGTCATGAAAGAATCTGCGCGGATCGCGCTGTCCGTCGTGCGCGCGCATGCCGAACGGCTGGGGTTGTCGGACACGTATTTTCGGGAGCACGATTTGCATTTGCACGTGCCGGCTGGGGCGACGCCCAAAGACGGACCGTCTGCGGGTATCGCAATTGCATCGGCGATTTTGTCCGCGGCGACGGGAGCTCGAACGCAAGCGGGCATTGCGATGACCGGGGAATTGACGTTGCGCGGAAAAGTCATGCCGATCGGCGGATTGAAAGAAAAGGCGCTTGCCGCGCATCGCGTCGGAATCGGTCGTATCCTCTATCCGAAGGGCAATGAAAAGGATCTTTGCGAGATTCCGCAATCGGTGCGCGAGCAAATGGAATGGAGCGCGGTATCCGATATCGGCGAAGTCTTTCGGTCGGTCTGCGGGGTGGAATTATGAATATCGTCGAAGCAAAGTTTGAAACGTCGGTTGCAGATTGGCGAAATTGTAAAGATTACGGAGTGCCGGAAATTGCGATTGCCGGTAAATCGAACGTCGGCAAGTCGTCCGTCATCAATATGTTGGTCAATCAAAATCGACTTGCCAAAACATCGTCGACGCCCGGGCGGACGCGATTGCTCAATTATTTTTCGATCAACCACGGCGCGTTTATGTTGGTGGATCTGCCCGGATACGGATTTGCTCGCGTTGCGGATTCGGAAAAGGAGAAGTGGGCGACCTTGATCGAAGGGTATCTGCGGGAGAGCGGGCGCTTGAAATGTGTCTTGGTGTTGGTCGATATTCGACATGAGCCGAGCGCTTTGGATAAGCAGATGATCGCCTATCTGCATCATTATGCGATCCCGTTTGTCGTGGTTGCGACTAAGGCAGACAAGCTGAGTAAGGCGCAACAGGATCGGCAACGCGGCGTGTTGTCCAAGGCGTTGGCGATGGGGCGGGACAGTATCTTTTTGACGTCGGCGCTGAGCAAACAAGGCAAGCAGGCGCTACTGGATAAAATGGAGCAATTCTTGTCGGAAAATAATCAATAATTATAAATATTATAAAAATCATGTTATTCTAGAATACATAATTTGAAAATAAGCCGATTTTTAATATAATTTTGCAATGTGTCGTAAAATACGGGGCGGTTCGGGATAAGCGAATCGCTCCGTATTTTGTGTGTCGCGGAACGCCTGCGGCGCGCTCGGCATATATTGCAGTAGACACCATAGAGGAGGAAAATTACATATGTCGTTTTCAAACAATTGCAAATCTGACAAGATTCCCGGGGCGATCAAGGGCAATGCCGTAAACGGAATCTGTGAGAAAGCGTGTATTCAATGCGACAAGGTTCTGGATATGTGTATGCGTCAGGAAGCCCTTACCGACGTCAGTATCGTCGTGAGCGATATCACGCCCGCGAGCGGACTGGTAGAACCTTATCGTTTTGTCAGCGCGCGCACGATTTCTTCGGACGCGGTCGTCAGCGATCTGGTCGTCACGCCGCTCGCGGACAATTCCTGTCTTGCGCGCGTGACTTGTAACGTGACCGTGCCGCTGCAAGTCGTATTCGTGGACGCCAACGGAACGCAGGCGGTCGGAACGTCGAGCGTGACGATTCCCAAAGACGTCGTTCTGAATATCGCGGCGCCGTCGGTCATGCCGTATCGCGTGGCTGCGTCCGCCGGCATCGTCAGCCCCAACGGCACGTATACGGGAGACAATACGTTTACGATTACCGCTTGCGCTACGGTGATTCTCAAAGTCATCATTCAAGTACACCTGCTCGTCCCCAGCTACGGATATTGCTATATCCCGCAGTGCCAGGATTATATCGAGCAGACGTGCGATACGGTGTTCGATCTGCCGCTGTATCCGCAAGAATGTGGCGGCGCGAACGGCTGCGGCACAGTGTTGCGCGGATAAAAAATCGCAAAATACGGAGACCCTTGCAAAAGGGTCTCTTATTTTATAAGACGGATTGCGATGAAGCGGTTGCGGACGGGCGCGATATTTGGTATACTGTCGGCATGAATGTTTATGCAATCAGCGATCTGCATTTGTCGGGAATGTGTGACAAACCAATGGATATTTTCGGCACGGGCTGGGAAGGCTATTGGGAGCGAATTTGCGCGGATTGGCGCAAAAAGGTCGCTCCTGACGATATTGTGCTGATTGCGGGGGATATTTCTTGGGCGATGCGTCTGGATCAGGCGATGTATGATCTGCATCGGATCGGGGATTTGCCGGGATATAAGGTAATCCTGCGCGGAAATCACGATTATTGGTGGGAATCCGTGTCCAAATTGCGCGCTCGATTGCCGCAAGGAATGTATGCTGTTCAGAACGATTGCGTCAGGATCGACAATTATTTGATTTGCGGATCGCGCCTGTGGGCGATGCCGATTCGACCGAGCGATGAAGACGTCAAGATGCAGGGGCGGGAATATCTTCGGCTGGAAATGTCTTTGCGCGGCGCAAAAGCCATGCGCGGTGAAGGAGACGTCGTGATCGCGATGTGTCATTATCCGCCGTTCGACGTCACGGCAAACGCGAATCGATATACGGATTTATTTGAAAAGTATGGCGTAAGCAAAGTCGTTTACGGACACCTGCACGGAAAAGATTGTCGCGTTATGCACAAGCGGACAATCGGGCGGGTTGAATATTATTTGACTTCGTGCGATCTGGTCGGGTATGAATTGGTGCATATCGACGCGTCGTCCGAAGCGTAAAATGCGGCGATTTGTCGTCGGCATTGCGCCAAAACGCGGAAGGCAATTGCGAGGTATGGACAATCCTTGTCAAGTATATGTAATGTATTTATAAGAATCCGATAACGCATTGCGAGCGTTGCGTGAGCGCAAATGTTTGTAAAATAAATCCGATCGATGGTTTGCAAAGTCGCAAAATCCGATTGCGATTCTGTGTCGATGTGCGCGCAAAGCGGTGGATAAGGCATATTATTTCATTGGGGCTGCGAACGGAGCCTGTTGCGATATCGTCGGCATCATCGATGCGTCGCAAATATTGCGCGTGCGGTCGGCGCGGACAATCCGGATTCGTATGTCGACGCGGAATCGAAAAATTTGATTTTAGGTCTTGAAATTCATCGCTCCGCGTAGTAAAATACATTTGAGAAACGGCGCTTGCGCCGATTACGGGGAGCATGTTATGAAAGACAATTGGGTTGTTACCGTAAGCCGCCAATACGGAAGCGGCGGGCGGTATATCGCAAAGATGCTTGCGCAGCAGTTGGGCGTCCCGATTTACGACAAGCAGATCATCGCGATGACGGCGCAGAATTTCGGGTTTTCCAAAGATTTCGTGGCGACATACGAAGAGCGTCCGATCAATCGCTTTTATTATGCGTTTTCGTTGGGCGGGACGGACTTTCGTTCCGGACTGTCAATGAACGATAAGATCTTTATCGAGCAATCGAATATTATCAAGGAAATCGCCGCCAAAGGACCGTGTATTTTGGTGGGCAGATGCGCGGACTACGTTTTACGCGATCGTCCCGATTTGGTTAAAATATTTATTCATGCTCAGATGCAGCGTCGCGTCGAGCGCGCGGTGCAATATTACGGTTTGAGCGAGCAGGAAGCGATCAAGGCGATTCGCAAGTCCGACCGACAGAGAAAGAAATATCACAAGGACTATGGCAATCTGGATTGGGACTGCGTCGACAACTATCATTTGAGCTTGGATAGCGGGCGGATCGGCGCGGATCAGGCGGTTCGGCTGATTCGGAATTATTTGGAAATGCTTTGAGTTCGTCGGTAAGCAATCTTGCGGATTGTCCCGCGACGCAGTAGCTGTCGCGGGATTTTTTTTGTTAAATTTGTATTGATCGGAACGCGCGTTTATATATAGGCGATTGGCAAGAGCGGGCGACGTAGCTCCGTTAGATTTTGCGCGCGGACGCTGTGCAAATTTTTATATGCGAATTGTTGTCGGCGTGGAGATTAGGGAGGGGGGGCTTTGTGAATCGGTTTTGGATTTGATCCGCGTAAGGCTGCCGCGTTTTTTTTGTGTGGGACGCGGTATGGCATTGCAGACGGATTTGGGATTTTAACCACCGAAGGCGTTTTCGCAGGCCGTAAGCCGAATATTTGCGGTCCATGAGCTGGATTTTCGCAGGC